>ERZ1034962.131-NODE-131-length-43888-cov-61.801976_pt1 | contig 43888 bp, 65 predicted proteins | sample MGYA00520696_ERZ1034962 | MGnify/ENA primary metagenome ERZ1034962 (study PRJEB33766, sample SAMN09781770) | gut metagenome | biome: gut microbiome | host: Homo sapiens | place: Madagascar | study: EMG produced TPA metagenomics assembly of the PRJNA485056 data...
CCGCGCATCGCCGGAGACCTGCGCATTGCCGTAGACCCGCGCATTGCCGTAGACCTGCGCATCGCCGTAGACCCACGCATTGCCGGAGACCCACGCATTGCCGGAGACCTGCGCATTGCCGTAGACCCGCGCATTGCCGTAGACCTGCGCATTGCCGTAGACCCGCGCATCGCCGTAGACCCACGCATTGCCGGAGACCCACGCATTGCCGGAGTGGGAGAGGTTATCTTCCTTCTCAATAAATCCGCCGAGTTCTCCCTTCTCGACGTCGCCAAAAGCGACGAGAGCCTTAATACGAAATAGCTTCTTCCCGAAAATGTTCGTTACAAATTCGGCGGTCAGTTCAAATTTCTTCATGGATGGATTCCTCCTTTGGATACAGTCCGCACAGCAGATTCAACGCCAGCAGGGCGGTGATGGTGGTGGGGACGTTGAGAGAGCCGAGCGCGGCCAGCAGCAGCACCAAATCTGCGGTGATTGCCAGCTTGACGGCGGCGCGTTTCAGTGATACAATATTAATGTAATACTTTCCTTTCTGTTCTTGCCGCGTCGGTGCGCCAACACCGATGCGGCGCTTTTTTGTTTCAGCATAAAAGGCTTGCGATTTGTTCGCAGGTCATGTTGCGGATGCTGCCATAGTGCATCCAGACCCAGCCGCGGGAGCGGCCAAGAATCTTTGCGACCTTTCCAGGGCCGAAAAGAATCTCGCCGGGGTAAAGCTCGGCAGCGCGGGCGCGGACGGTGACAAGGGTGTCACGGTAGAGGGGCTTTTCGCGGGGCATGGGGAACCTCCTTTACTATCATTGAGTCTGGATGACCGTATTTAAGGTCATAGCGCCGCATTTGAACTTGATTGAGAGCGCCTGTCAACTGGGCTTCATAAAGCGCGTCCTTTTTGCACTGTTTTTTGTACTCTTCCGAGGTCGATATACAAATTGATGCCGCTGTGAACATAAGTTTTTGATGACGCTCGATTTTACGTTTGAGCCCATCTTCAGCGCAGGCTAAGAAATCGTCCTCAGAAAGTCCGATAAGGTTTATTACCTGCATGTGGGTTACTCCTTTCTTAAAAGTTCGTCTACGGTGCAACCGTAGAGCTTTGCCATAAGGACGAGCGATGCGGCGCGGGGCATGTTCTCGCCGGTTTCCCAGCGGCATACAGCCGACTGGTCAACACCGAGTTCCTTTGCTACCTGCGCTTGGGAAAGACCTGCTTTCTGGCGGGCCTGTGCAAATGCCATAAATCTCACCTCCCAAAATGAAATAATGAGATAATCTCATTGACAAACAAGAGAGCCAAAGTTATAATGAAGTTGTCAGAAATCATTGGTAAGCCGCTGAAACATGGGGCTTGGCTTTTGCTTTGCTTGTTTGTATACTATGATTATATCTCATCTTCTTCATGTTTGCAATAGCAAAATCTCATGTTCTTCATGTTCGGCACTATGCCTAAAATGAGGTTGTGTTATCTGTATGTTTTGGACGATTTTTTCTGCGCTTTGCGCTGATAAGAATTTATCCCCTAATGCAGTAGCGACGGAGCTAAAAATTCCTTCTGGGTCGATAACAGCATGGCGCAATGGAGCTAAACCCAGAACAAAGTCACTCACAAAAATAGCTAATTATTTTGGCGTGACCGTTGACTTCCTTTTAAACGCAGAAAAAGAAAACGCCCCCGGCAGTGATGCCGAGAGCGAGATTGAAAAAGCGCTGGCGCAGGCCACGCCTGCACAGCGGGAACTAATAAGCAGTATTTTGGATATGAATGAAAATCAGCTCCTTTTTGTAAAGGAGCTGGTGGACAAGGCAAAAAAGCTGGTGAAGTGATGCTTACGCCAGATTTTATAGCTGTTCTTGCTTTGATAATTGCAATCCTTGCCGGAATTTTGCCAAGCGTTGCAGCCGTGTATAAATACCGCAATGATAAGCGGCTGGACTATGTGCGTACTGCCGCAAGAAAGTATTTTACGGCAGCATCTTACGCGGCGGGAACGCCGGAAAATATTCAGCGCCTTACATCCGCGGCCTTATTGTTGCAATCTGCATTGCCGGAAAAATACGCGGATGATGTCAAGGACGCGACAGGAAGCGCCCTTGACATATGGAAGATTGCGCAGACTGGGCAAATGCCGCCGTGTGAATTATATTTACAAAAGGCTGAAAAGATGAATCGGCTGATTACAATTATAAATTATGAATCGAACCATCTTAGGCCAGTGTAAATATATAACCCAACACAGAGAGCGGCAAAACCAAAAACCAACAGAAAAGGTAGCCGTAGACAATAATTTTGCTTAGTTTATTTTCTCCGTCAGGATCGTAGAAAAAAACACCGATATATGCGAACATGAGCGCAAAGAGCACAAAGGACAGCGTGTAAACCGTAATGGCGGAAAGAACAGGGTCACAAATTTGCATGGAGGAGACCTCCTTTTAAGTTGTTGAGTATGTATTCAAGCTGTTTGTCTGTCAATTTCATTATATCACGAATCAGCGATAATTTCAGCTCTGCGTTTTCCATAATTCAATTCCCTCCTCAAATGACTGATACCACTATAACACAACCGCAGGTTGTGTTATAGTGGTAAAATGCACAAAAATGGCTGTCAATGCTTTACAATCCTATTTTTGGGACGCTTCCGGCGGCCATGCTTTGGCGGCAGTTGCGGGCGAATGATAACGGACATTGCGGAAACCTCCCTTATATTGTAGTTTTTATTTACAGTATATGGGAGAGCCAGTACGAAAAAGCGCGAAACGGCGCGGGGATTTAGCAGATTGAACAAAGGGGGCGCTGTATGCCCAAACAACTTGTATTTTGGCGCACAGACCGAAATGACGACTATGTACACACAAATCAGCACTGCCCGGAAATAGAAAATGCAAAAACGGTGCAGTGCGGCACGATTGAACAGGCACAGCACACGGGCCATGTGCGGGCGTGTCCGAAATGCTACGAAAAAAGCGCGCCATGCGAATGGCTACAGCCAACGGCAAAAAGCCAGCCGCTGAAGCCGGCAGAGACAAAAGACGATGCGAATAAGTATTTAGGTGCAGCGGTGGCGGTGCTTGCATTGCTTTGCTGCTTTGTGTGGTGGTGGAACAGCACACCACGCAGAAGCTATGGCACAACAGCGACTGCTGCGGTGAGCGAGTATAGCACAGAAACCAGAACGACAGCCACGCCGAGACCGACAGCACGGCCTACCGCAACGCCGAAGCCAACGGCTGCGCCTGTAAACGAAGACAGTTATACGGTTTATATAACGCGGACAGGGTCGAAGTATCACAGGAGCGGGTGCTCTTATTTGAAAAGCAAAATAGCGATAGAAAAGAAGGACGCAATAGCACAGGGATATACAGCTTGTAGCAGGTGTAAGCCGTAGGGGTGGCTATATGTATACAGAAGTTTTTCACGAAGACGCAGACAGCGAAAACAAGAAGCAGGTTCTTTCTGGTAAAGCGGTAAACTTGTTACTTGGACTTAGTTTAATACTTGGCGTAATTGATAGAAGCAGTTCTGACTATTTGTATTTTGATGGAGCAGAAGGATTCCTTGCTTATATTTGAGATTCTTTATGTACAGGCCTTGGAATTTTTATCTTAACAGAGGTTATAGTGACATTTGCAGACTACTTTGCGAACAGAAAGTTCTTTGAAAAGCACGAAGTGGCAAAATGCGCTGTAATTGCGGCAACGCTTGCGGTTCTTTTTTATTTCGCACCGCTTAATTACGGGCATATACCTATACGCTGCCCGATTTGCGGAAAAGAAACAGAGGGTGAATATATCGTATATAACGGGAACAGGTATTGTTTGAAAGACGGATCACAGATATTATACGATGACGGAGTGTATAATTTTTATGAATTAAAAAAGCCCCTGCCGGTGGGTCGAGCACCGGCAAGGGCAAAGGGTGTCAGCTTTTTGCTGGCATCTTTTAGTATATAGCGATTTTAGGAGGGTGTCAACATGGCGAGAGCAAAAGCGCGGGCCGATGGGCTGATTGAACGAACAAAAACCTATGACGGCAAGAGGGTACACTTTTACGGCAAGACCGCGAAAGAGGTCGCCGCAAAAATTGACGAGTTCGAACGCCAGCGAGAAGCGGTGAAGGAAAACGGGCCACTGTTTGAGGACGTTGCCGGGGAATGGTGGGAGACCCATACAAAAAATATCAAGACCGGCGCGGAAAGAGCCTACAAGGGCAGCTACAAGGCCGCGCTGGAAGAGTTCAGCGGGTACAGAATGAAAGAGATAACCCCTGCTGCGGTGTCGCTGTGGGGCGAGAAATTCAAGGCCGCAGGCTATGCAGGGAAGACGGCAAGCAACGCCCGGAGCGTGTTGTCTTGTGTGTTCAAGTTTTGGTGCGTCCGGGATGGCGAAACATACAACCCGGTTACAGTGACAGATTTACCGCGAGGAATGAAAAAGGAGCGCCGGGAGCCGCCAACGGTGGAACAGCTGGAAACGGTCAAGGCACACCCGGAGGGGTTCGGGCTGTGTGCATGGCTGTTTATGTACACCGGCTGTCGTTTGGGTGAGGTGCTGGCGCTGCAATGGGGTGATGTGGATTTTGAAAACGGCAGAATCAGTATCAGCAAGGAAGTGGCATGGGTTCATAATCAGCCGATTGTGCAGATGCCTAAAACGGCAAGCGGTGTGCGTGCCGTGCCGCTGCTGTCGCCGCTGCGGGGCGTGCTGGAGCCGCTGCGCGGGGCGGATAATGATTATATACTGGGCGGCGAAAAGCCACTGACAGGCACATCATATCAGCGCAGATGGGCCTACTATTGCAAGGATGTGGGCATGGCACATTACACCGTACAGGCGCGGAAGAACAAGCACCGGGGCAAGATGTACGAAACCGCGGTGAAGGTATGGAAGGCAGATGTCACGGCGCACCAATTCCGGCACGAATACGCCAGCATGTTATATGCGGCGGGCATTGGCGAGCTGGAAGCGCAACGCCTTATGGGGCACGCTGACATTACGACAACGCGGCGAGTATATACGCACATTCGAGAACGCCAGCTCGATACAGCAGGCGCGGCACTGGAAAAATTTATAAGCGATAAAACGATATAATTGAAGCCCGGTTTTGTGAGAAATCGGGCTGTTTTTTTACGACGTTTTTACGACGTCTTGCAAAAATAAAAGCGTTTACGACGCATTTACGACGCGAAGAATAACATATTTGAACATGTAAAAACGTTGGAAAACATAGAAAAAGAGCGTATCTACGTTTACGATTCGTAAATACGCTCTTTTTGATTTGGTGCGGCTAACAGGACTTGAACCTGTTTATATGTTCGATGCATCGTTGATAATGCGGTTTTATACGACACAAATACGACGCTTCAAACGAATAAATCAACGATGGCTTGCAGCTGGTCGGGGTCACGGTCATCGTTGTCGATGGCGAGCTGTAAAAGCTGCGTAAAGCTGTCGGCGAAGTGCTGGGCGGCGTAGTCGAAAATGTCTGCCGGGTCTTGATGGAAGGCCCACGAAACATCAATACCGCCGTTGGCATTGTCGCAGGATTCCTGCCAGCCGTGGCCGTTTGTGGTGATGTAGGGCTTGCGGGGGTCAAGCTCTGACCAGTCGGCAGAACAGCGGGCAAAATCGTTGCAGTCGTTGAGATAGGCGTAGAAAGTCATGTTTTAAACCTCCTATTTTTCATATATTTTTATTGTGGCACGGTGCGGGCCGATATTCAATCGTAGATTTCATTAAACCAGAGAGGGCCGAAGCGGTAGGGAATCACGTAAGACGGATGAAGGCGGGCGCTGTCGGAGGCGGAAACCAGGCGAGCGCTCAACATGGTGGCACGGCATCCGGCAGCGAAGGACGCCGCCAGCGCGGCGGTGATGATGGCGGATAAAATAAATTTCTTCATGTTAGTTACTCCTTATTTGCCCGGCGGATGATCTCGGCCAGGATTTTGTGACGGTTGGCAGGCGTGGCGGGCAGAACCCAATCAAAATCAAGCACCATTCGCGGCTCGGTGGGGTGGCGCTTCTCGGTGGGGTTGTAGCGGCCCCAACACCCGGCGGCGTCGGTGGCGTACACATCAACAACCCAATAAGAGGGCAGAGGGGCAGGGGTATATCCTGCCTTGTGCCAGATTTGGCAGAGGCTGTGCTTGCTGCCGTCGTTGGTGCAGGCGGTAAACTCCACGGCGATGCGCTCGCCGCGCGGCGTGGTTCCTTCCAGCTCGTACAGAGTGCGAGTGGCGGCGCGGTGGTCGATGCTTTTAATTCCGGTGATCATGTTATTAGCTCCTTTTCTGTCTTGGGATATGGGGCGGGGCTGCTTTACGCTGTGCAGCCCCGCGAGAGTTTCAGCGGTGGACAAGTCCATAATAGAAGTGCTGCAGGCCGTGACGGACAAAAGCCATATATAGCAGCCCTTGTGCATCGCTGCTGTGCGGTTCGCCCATCAAAAAACCCTCGTGACCATCGCGGCGCAGATCGCGCGGCAAACTGTATGGAGGCATACAGTTCAGCATATCGCTGTACACTTCGGAGGTGATGGCCTGGCCGGGGCGGGCGTCAAACGTTCCGCTGCGCTCCCAGTCGTCGCGGGTGTAGGTGTCGGCGGTTGGACGGTCGGCGGCCAGATCGCAATAGTGTTCGTACATCAGGCGGGCGTCTTCCGGGTCGTGGGTGCGGTAGCACTCAATTTCCAGGCTGTCGGGGTACATGGCCATTACTTCAATATAGCCACATTCGGCGGTGAGATCTGCCGCGTCGATGATGATCTTGCGGCCTTGCCAGGTGGTTTCGGAGTGGTGTAGGGTTTTCATGGTTGTTTGCTCCTTTCAGCATTTAGCGGTTTCGGTCAAGACGGTTTCGTCGTTGATCTTCACGGTGATCGTCTCGATGTTGGTGCTGCGGTCCCGGGTGCTGCGATACTCGTAGCGGTCACCGTTCGGCCATTCGCGGACGTGGTAGGAACTTGTCGATGTATAACCGCCGTCTTCATAAGAAAACGGCAATGCCACGCGCTCCTCGCACCATTCTAAAATCTGTTCTCTAGTCATTGCTTGTTGCTCCTTTTCTTTTTTAGTAGTGGGATGCCGTCGCTTTACTGTGCAGCGGCTCAAGGTATCAGGCGGGGATGGTTTCGAGGTCGCTGGTTTGGTAGCTCTGGCCGCTGTACTTGTTATAAATGTCTTGGTAGCTGGCTTTACGGTTGCGGCGGCTGCTGTCGCCTGCCGGGTGCCAGTAGTATTTGCAGCGGTTAGCAGACCAGCGGAAACCGAGCTTTTCGAGGGTGTGCAACCACTTGTGGCTACTGTCGGCCCAAATCCAGGAGCCGACGACGTCGAACCTTAAGCCCGGGCACTTGGCGAGTTCTTCGGCCATCTTGACGGCCTCTGCATCCTGCGCGGCCTTGGCGGCATCCTCTGCCGCTCTGGTCTGCTGGTACTGCTGGCGGCCTTGCTTGGCCTGTTCAGAACAGAAGCGGGGAAGCGTGGGTTTCAGCTCGTCCCACTCGGCGTTGATCTCCTGCATGTCGGAGACGCTGCCGCCGTGGTCGGGGTGGTGCTTGCTGGCGAGGTCTCTATACATCGCGGTGCCTTCGGTGATGGTGCAGGGGCGGGGGTTGAACCATTTGTAGGTCTTATATGTGGTAGTCATGTTGTTTCCTCCTGTGGGGCCGCTTGGCGGCTGCTCTTTGTTTCGATGGCTTTATTATACATGCTAGCATGCACTGTGTCAACATGCTAGCATGAAGTTTGGAACATTGCACAGTTATGCTAGCATGAAGTTGTGCATTTTGTACATGCTTGCATGATTCGGCGCGTTGTGCTATAATGTGAGTACTATACAAAAGGAGGTGCGCAGAATGTCCAGCGATGCAAAGCGGGCCGGGAATGCGCGGTATTTGGCAAAGCTCAAAACTATTACAGTGAGGATGCAGCCGACAACGGCGGAAACCATCCAGCAGGCAGCAGCAGCAGCCGGGGAGAGCGTGAACGGCTATATTCTGGCGGCAGTAGATGCGAGACTGCAACGAGAAAATCACGATAAACCGAAAAACCCTTGACAAAATCGCACTAAAGTAGTAAAATGTGTATAATGAGCGAACCGCGCGAGGAAGCGAGCTTCCGCGGAGCGGATCACTCATTATACAGTTTTAACGTGTTAACGCGAAAAATTAGGTTTCGGGCGTCCAGCTTTACCGCTGGGCGCTTTTTTTGTTGCTTTTTAAGGCAGGAGGGCGGCAACATGGCAGAAAAGAAGGCGGCGCAGGCCGTCCAGCAGATGAGCAAGGCGCAGCAGGGTGTTGAGCGAGCAAGGCAGCAGGCAGAACGCGGGGAGCTGGTGGACAGTCTAGGCCGAGTGGTTAAACCGTCGCAGATTGCGGCGCTGTCTCCAAAATCCATAGGAGATCAGCCAGCAGAACGCAAGCGGGCAATTCAACAGGCAGGAGCAGCAGCAAGCAACGAACTACAAGCGAAAAGGCGGACTATTAAGGACATCTACAACGACTTACTGCAGCAGCCAGACGATATTACAGGGATAGAGGACCAGGAGCTAGCAGATAGGGCGCAACAGCGAGCACAGCAGCAGGGGAAGGCGATAACTGTATATGACAGCATTGCTATCGCGATGGCGGCGAAAGCGAAGGCCGGAGACGTCAAAGCGGCGGTGTTTGTGCGGGATTCTGCAGGGGACAAACCGGCTGACCAAATGGAGATTACAGCCGAGGCCGTGACCGATGCGGATAGAGAATTGATGCAGAATATCCAGAAGCGGCTGCAAAAGAACGATAATGCGTAAATTTGCAGTTCGCTAAATAAGTATTTAGCGAAATAGTGGCCAGCAGTAGCGCAGCAGCAGGCGGAAACCGGGGACGGGCTGTAGATAAAGAAGGACGGGCGGGGGTGTTTTTTTTGCGGCGGTCTGCCGGGAGAGGGCAGGCGGCAGCAGGGCAGGGGATGCCCCCCCCTATGAAGGGGAGGGCGGGGCTCATAGGTAGCGCGGCCCGGTACGAATATGTCCATTCCCCCAGCGAACATAAAAATAAATTCTCTCCTCTACCATAAATATCCATGCAAAATGAAAGAAAACGCGGGATTGTATCACGAGTAAGAAATAAGAGTACATATCCCCCCTATGAGGGAACTATACCCTGAATAGCAAAGGTTCCCTAAAAAAATAAAATTTTGAAATTTTGAGTTTCACGGTGCGGGTGTCAGTTTGAAAACCTCCTCTGACTATGGGACTAGGGCCGTCCGCTTCAAGACCCAGCGGCCACAATACAAAGCGTTCTGCTACGGCAGGGCGCTTTTTTTATTTGCAGAATAAACCCGCGAGGAGCGGGAACGGTTTGCTAAACCGATTGGTCGCCGATGGCGGCTGGGGTTCGTGTCCTCTGTTCTGCGCCAGATGGCTGGGTAGCGTTCAGTCTGTGTGAGCGTGCGCGGCATACCTCACAAATGATGACAATGGTCGTGCAAACGGCAAGCCGCACATGCCCTTGTAGCTCAATGGCAAGAGCCTTGGTGTGCCGGTTCAAGTCCGGCTGAGGGCACGTGCTGGGTCGCTCCCACCGGTGAATGCCCGGCGCAGGCAAAACGCGATAGATAACCTGAACGCTGTAAGCAAAGCGGCAAGCCGATCAGGAGCGCGGCGCGATGGCAGGTCGCAACGGGACTTCGAGAGCCTGAAAAAGTCTGCCCCACATCTGCTTGCGCGGACGCTGTTACTGACACCGTTGCACGTTGTGGCCCTTTTTAATCAAAGCAGAAACCGCGACCAGCGTACGGGATATAAATAACGCTGGATTACGTTGCAGGTGTGCAGCTGCAACGGGTGAGACCGGCATAGCAGAGACCGGTAGGGCGGGTATGGGGAATTTTGAGGTAGAGAAATGGATTGCAGGTTAGATTTTGAGATTTACTGGAAATCATTCTTTCTGTTGCCGTCGCTTTCGTTTTTGCGTGACAACATGGTGTATGCGAGACCGAACTTTGCAATCCGTTTTGATTGGTTGGCTTTTCACGCAAGGCTTTTGCTGAAAGCGGGGTGATTTGTTGACGCTGGAAGAGATGCGGGAACTTGAGCGCGAGGCGTGCAGGAAAGACCCGGTATATTTTTGCGAAACATATTGCCACATTGAGGACAAGGACGCAGACGAGCTAATACAGCCGTTTACGCTGTGGGCTGGGCAGAAGAAAGCGCTGGTCGTGTTTGCCGAGAACCGGCTTGTTTGCGTGCTGAAAGCGCGCCAGCTGGGTTTTACATGGTTGGCGCTGGCAGAGGTGGCGCGGCTTGTGGCGCTGAACACAGGTCGGACTGCGATTGGCTTGAGCCGGTCAGAGGACGAGGCCAAAGAGCTTGTGCGCCGCCTTGCGGTGATACTGCGGTACATGCCGGGGCTTATCCGCGAGGTGGACACGCCGGGCGGCAGCGTTGCAGGCTGGACAGGTCCGGTATTCTACAAAAGCACAATGCAGGTGGTTGTGATGTGGCCGGACGGCCCGGAGAGCGTGTTTAAGGCGTTCCCGTCAAGCCCTGCGGCAGGCCGTTCGTTTACCGCTGACTTGATCGTGATAGACGAATGGGCGTTCCAGCAGTACGCAGAGGAAATCTGGCAGGCTGCATACCCGGTTATCAACAGACCGTTCGGCGGGCGGGTCATCGGGTTGTCAACCATCAAACTTGGCACGTTGTTTGAGGAAATCTACACAAACCCCGGCAACGGTTTTGCAAAGCTGTTTTTGCCGTGGAGCACAGACCCGCGCCGCAGTGAGAAGTGGTACGCACAGACTGTCGCTGCGCTGGGCGAGGATAAAACAATGCAGGAGTACCCTGCAACTGAAGAAGAAGCGCTCTCCGCCCCCGGAGGGCGCTTTTTTAGTGAGCTTGACAAAGATACACACTTGGTCGATGCACCGCCCACAGGGCCGCTAAGACGCTATGTGACGATTGACTACGGCCTTGATATGTTAGCGGCACTTTGGATCGCTGTTGACACGCAGGGCCATGCAACGGTGTACCGGGTGGACGGCGGGCCGAACAAGACGATAGGTGAAGCGGCAGATTTGATTTTGCGTGATTCTGCCGAGGAAGAGATAGACATGTATCTTGCACCGCCTGACCTGTGGAACCGAAGTCAGGAGAGCGGCAAGAGCCGCGCGCAGCTGTTCAGCGAGGCAGGATTGCCGTTGGTGCAGAGTTCTAGAGACTTCCCGGCAGGATGCGCGGCTATGAAACAATGGCTGCGCAAGGACGAAAAGAGCGGAAAAGGGTATCTGACGTTCTACAAGCCGGGCGAGTTATGGACGTGCCTGACAAAGATACAGAAGGATGATAAAAACCCCGATGTGTATGCGAAGAACCCGCACGGCCTGACGCATTACCCGGACGCATTACGCTATTTTTGCGTTTGGTGGACAAGCCCGGCGAAAAAGCCTGTGAATATACGAAAAAGGCCGTGGACGGCGGACATGTACGAGGATTACAAGAACGCCAGCCCGAAAGACCGCAAAATGCTGATTGAGAAATGGGGGAACCCTGCATGATCGAGTTTTGGTTGAACGCGCAGCCCTGTTATAGAATTTGCCGCTATTACGGCGGCAAGGTGCAGAACAACATTTTGGTAATGGAGGGGATTTTTTGAGATGCCCAACTTGCGGCGTGGAGTGCCGCGTGGATTCCAGCACGGAAGTGCTGAAATTTATCTGCCGAAGCAAGCAATGCCCGCGATTTGGGCAGGTTGTGGGGGAGCTGGCACCGGGAAAAGCGGTGCAGAGGGTGAGTTACCCGGTGAATGACGGCGGGCAATAAGATCTGCTTTGCCCTCATCCGGCCCTGCGGGGCCACCTTCCCCCGAGGGGGAAGGCAGGGGAATTACGATAGAAGAAGCGTCTACCCGAAAGGGTAGGCGCTTTTTTTATACAAATTTAGCCGGCGGGCGTTGTACGCGGAGGAACCTATGGACGAGTTTGAAAACGGCGTGACCGCTGGCGTAGCCGACCAGATTGACGACAACCCGACAGAAAATGTGGAAACTGTGGAAAGTGAAGTGGAAAGTGCCGCCCAAAACACGGAAACTGCCGCAGAACCGGAAATCCCCAACAATGTATGGGCCATTGCCCGCCAGCGCAGCGAGCGAGAGGCACAGCAGCGTGTGGACAGACAGTTTGCACAGCGCTTTGCCGGGTACAAAAACCCCGAGACCGGCGCGCCGGTCAAGTCGATGCAGGACTATTTCGCCGCACTGGACGCCCAGAACAAGCTTGACCGTCAGCGTGCAATCGAGCAAGCCACGGCGAACCAGACAGCGGAACAGAGAGCCGCGTTGCAGCGCCTTATCGACAACGACCCGGAGAAGGCACAGCTGAAAGCCGAGATGGAGGAGCTGAAAGCCGCCAGAGTCAACGACGAGGCGCAGGCAGCGTTCAATGCTGACTTTGCCGCGCTGCAAAAAATTGAGCCGAGCCTGAAAACCACCGCAGACCTTGCCAAACTTGAAAATTTTGACAAGATGGTCGAGCTTGTGCAGAAAAACGGGCTGGACATGGTGACCGCCTACAAGGCGCTGAACTATGGCAAGGCTGTACAGAGCGGCACGGAGGCAGGACGGCAGGCGGCCATCAATGCGGCAAAAAGCAAAGGCCACCTTGCCGCGCACGGCGGTGCCAATATGCCGGGCAAGGAAAAGACCATGAGCAGCGGGATGCTTGCGAAAGCGCATGAGTATTTTCCGGACAAGAGCGATGAGGAGCTGCAGAAGCTCTACAACTCGATTTGATTTTTTGTGTAAAGGAGACTGATTATGGCAGTTATTTTTAGCAAGGCAAGCGGCCTTGCCAATGATTTTTGGAATGAGTGGGCTGACCTGCTCACCATGAAAATGAAGGACACCGACAACGAGAAGAACAACGATGACGAGCTTGTCAATGCGCTGTTCAATGTCAAGAAGTCCAAGCGTTTCGGCGAGAAGATCGCAGGCATGTCTACCTTCTCCAACTTTGATCTGGTCGATGAGGGCGCCTCCAGCCCGCTGGATGATTTCGGCGAGGTGGAGCCCAAACTGATCCAGCATTCGGAGTTCAAGAAGGCGTTCCGCATCACCAAGACGATGATCGAGGACAACCAGTTCGATATGGCCGCTGCCCGCGCTGCAGCCTATGTGCGTGCCTACAAGCGAAGCCGCGCTGTGTTTGCTTCCAGCGCACTGACCAGCGCTGCCGCGACCTTTACTTACGGCGCAAAGACCGGGCTGGATTCCACCACCGCAGACGGCAAGGCCCTGTTTGCCAAAGATCACACCGGCAAGACCGGCGTTGCCGCGCAGTCCAATGTGTTCACCAATGCGCTGGGCACCGATGACGCGATGTTGAACAAGCTGGCGAATGTCGGCTTCAACTTCATGAATGCCTCCGGCAACCACATGGGCTATGTGTTCGACACCATCATCCTGCCTGCTAACCGCCCCGAGATGATCGTGCTGGCAAAGAAGATCGCCAACAGTGACCAGCAGGTCGGCAGCAACTTCAACGATGTGAACGTCAACAAGGGCATGTGGAAGCTTATCGTTGACCACCATTGGCAGGCTGCTGACGAGACGAACCCCTATATCATCATGAGCTCTCAGGCCAACAAGGACCTGCTGGGCAACGTGTTCTATGACCGTACCGCGATGGAGACCTTCCAGAATGTGGACACGATGACGCAGGATTTGATCACTTCTTGCCGTGGCCGTTTCAGCGCCGGTTTCGGAGATTGGCGGCACGTTATTTTGGGCGGCGCTACTGCTGGCAGCACGCTGACCTAAGGCGGTGCAGCATGGTTCCTAAAGGACTGAAAATCGGGGACACCTTTGAGGACGGCAAGCGGCTGTATGTTGTGGAGGCCGTGAACAGGGACGGGACGTATTATTCCCGGGCAGTGGAAAACTCCCCCAGACCTGCGGCCACCTCCCACGCAAGCGATGAGAGCAAGGGGAAACGGCGAACCAAGAAGCAGTAATTTTAGCGGCTCTGCTACGGCAGGGCCGCTTTTTTATCACATTTGCGGGGGCATGACCCCACAGGAGTGACGATATGAAGAAAGACGATAAGCAGACAAAAGACCTTGAAAAATGGCAGGGCAAGCTATCCAACGCAAAAGCTGCATACAGTGACACCCTGGAAAAGATGCGCAAGCGCGAGGCTATGTACTATGGCAGTCACGAGATACAGGGTGCCAAAAAGAACGCTACGAATGTGCGCAATATCATCTATGAGCTGATTGAAAGTCAGGTGGATTCCAGCTACCCGATGCCGAAGGTCACAGCCGTCCATGCGGAAGACCGGGACTTGGCGCGAAAGGCCGAAAACATGCTGCGCAATCAGGCACGGCGGATGCGGTTTATTGAACTGAACGACCGAAGCGAACGCACAGTTCCGGTGCAGGGAGCGGACTTTTTCCATGTGGAGTGGAACCCGGTTGCAGGGTATCACTGCACGCTGGGCGATGTTGAAGTAGAGATGCGTCACCCACGGCAGGTCATTCCGCAGCCGGGCGTGTACCGCATTGAGGACATGGATTATATCTTTGTGCAGGTATCAAAGAGCAAGGAATCGCTGGAAGCGCGGTACGGCATTACCATTGAGACCGACACAGAGGACGCGCCGGACGCGCGCGGGGGCGATGACAGCACCCACACAGGCGTTGTGACGCAGAACATTGTCTATTACAAGCACGACAAGGGCACAGTAGGCATGTTTAGCTGGGTAGGGTGCCAGGTGCTTGAAGATTTCCCCGATTATTATGCGCGAACGGCAGAGGTCTGCACAAAATGTGGACGGCGGCGCGTGGGGGATGTCTGTGTTTGCGGGAACAAGAAGTTCAAAGAACAGCCGGTGCAGACCCTTACGCTGACACAGGATGTAGTGCTTAGCAGCGGCGAGATGCTGCCTGCACAGGTGCCGGGCGAGGATGTGCCCATTGTGAACCCGGACGGCAGTGTGCAGCGCGACAACGAGAGCGGCGAGGTCATTATGATGCCGGGCGAGATGCAGGCCAACGAGATACCGGCCTACAAACCGCACGGGTTCCCGATTGTTGAGCGGATAAACATTGCGGCATCGGACAAGTTTTTGGGCGTGTCGGATGTAGATATTATCGCTGACCAGCAGCAGGCTATCAACAAATACGGCACGAAGATTCAGGAAAAGCTGCTGAAAGGCGGCAGTTGGGTAGTGCTGCCGGAGGGCGTAAACGCGGAGCTGAACGATAACGAGCTGAAAATTTTGCGCGTGGACAACCCGAGCCAAAAAGCCATGATCGATGTTATCAATGTGCAGCCCAATGTGCAAAACGATCAGAACATGCTGGAAATGAATTACACTTGGGCGAAATCCACTTTGGGCATTACGGACGCATTCCAAGGCAAGTACGATTCTTCCGCCACATCGGGCAGTGCGAAGCAGTTCAGCGCGAACCAGAGCGCAGGCCGTTTGCAGAGCAAGCGCGAGATGAAGAACAACGCCTATGCGAAGCTGTACCGCATGATGTTTGAGTTTTTGCTGGCGTATGCCGATGAGCCGTACCCGATGACCGAGACCGACACGGACGGCGAACAGCAGTTCGGACATTTTGACAGGATGGAGTTTTTGAAGCGGGACGCAGCCGGGGAATTGTATTGGAACGATGAATTTATCATTGAGGTTGATCCGGCATCGAACCTTGCCAGCAACCGTGAGCGGCTGTGGGATATGGTCGATGTAAAGTATCAGGCAGGCGGTTTTGGCAACATTAACGAGCCTGCAAGCCAGTACCGGCTGTGGACTTTCCTGAAAGAGACCGGATTCCCGTATGCAGCCACAATGCAGAAATCCATCAAAGAGGAGATGGACAAACAGGAAGCTATGCAGCAGGGGGTGATTGCAAATGACATGGGAACAGATCAAGCTGGCATCCTTGCAGAAGATGTTCGCCAGTGACGGCACAGACCTCTCGAACCCAGACGAAGCGACAAAAGAATATTTAAACGCGATGCCGCAGGCAGCCAACGAAGCCATTGAAATGATTTGCACTGCCGGGCGGTATTTACGCAAAAGCTACATGGTAGACAAAGACAAGGGCGAAAAGCTGACTGTGAATCTGGTTTATCAGGTGCCGGATTACTGGCGGATGGGCGCTTATGAGGTGTACAAGCTGGTGGACGATACCCCGGAACCTGTAGACGGGGTGGAGCTGTACGGCGGCAAGTACCTGGTTTTCCCTGCTGATTTTGAAGGCGAGTTTGAGTTTTTCTACGATGCCAAGCCCGCAACGCTGACGCTGGAAACGCCGGACACAAAAGAAATCGACCTGCCGGACGATGCCGTTGTACTGCTGCCGCTGTACATTGCCAGCCAGTTATACAAGGATGATGACATTGCCATTGCCACTTACTACCGCAACGAGTTTGAGACCGCCTTTGAACGACTGAAGAACCCGAGAACCGTAAGTAAGGAAAGCTTTACAAGCAATACAGGGTGGTGGTAAGCATGGCAACTTTTACGATACCAAGCCAGGTTTCCCGCAGCAAACTTGCGATTGATAAACTGCTTGGCATTGATTATACCAGCAACACCGCCAATGTAAGCGTGAGCCAAAGCCCCAACGCGCAGAACATGATCCGGTCAGAACCCGGCAAGGTGCGCAAGCGGATGGGATATAAGTTGCGAGCGGCGTTTCCGGCCCGTGTGAACGGTTTCCACGAGCTAAAGGGCAAGAGCCTTATCCATGCGGGAACGGCACTATACGAGCTGCCAGAGGACGGCAAGAAAGTGGGCAAGGCGCTGTACAGCGACATGGCAGATGCCCGCAGCAAAAGCTGGCAGATGGACGATAAGCTGTTTATTGCCGACGGAAAGTGCCTGCTGGTATATGACGGCGAAACTGTAAAAAAAGCCAGTGACGATGCAAAAATCCCGACGCTGACGATTGCCAAACCACCGTCCGGCGGCGGCAAACAGTATGATGCGTTGAACCTGCTGCAACCGAAGTTCAAGGAACTTTTTGCAGCAGACGGGACCAGCACCCAGTACCATTTGAGTTTTTCCGGGCTGGACAGTGCCAATGTGACGGTGCGCAAGTTGACGAGCAGCGGCAGTTGGGAGACGATGACCAGCGGATACAGCTGCAATGCGTCAACCGGAGTGGTGACGTTCAACACTGCGCCGGGGAAAAGCCCTGTTACCGGCGAGGACAACATTGAGATCACCGCAAGCCGTACCGTGAAAGGCTATGCTGACAGAATCAACAAATGTAATATCGGCATTTTGTTTGGTGTGAACGGCGCAGCAGACCGCCTGTTTTTGAGCGGCAACCCGGATTATCCAAACCAGGACTGGTACAGCGGACAGTATGACTTGACCTATTGGCCGGACACCGCTTACAGCAAACTGGGCACGGCAAAAAGTGCTATTATGGGTTACTCCATCATTGAGAACCGCATTGCAGCCCATAAGGACGAGCATGAGACTGACCGGAACGTTGTGATACGACAGGGCAATTTAGTGGACAGCGAACCGGCTTTCCCCATTACCAACACGATACAAGGCCCCGGCGCAATTGCAAAATACAGCTTTGCCTACTGCGCCAATGAACCTGTTTTTTTGACCAATTTAGGGATTTACGCCATTACCCCCAGCGACATTGTGGGCGAACGATTCAGCCAGAACAGAAGCTATTACATGAACGGCAAGCTGCTGGATGAAGCAAACAAAGCGGATGCTTACGCCTGTGTGTACAAAGACATGTACTGGCTGTGCCTGAACGGCGTTGCTTATATTTTGGACGGGCAACAGAACTTGGGCGCAAACAAAAACGAGCCATACTCGACCCGGCAATATGCCTGCTTTTATGAGACGAATATACCGGCGCGTGTAATGTGGGTGGATGAGACCGACCTATATTTTGGCGCTGACAACGGGAATGTATACCAGTTTTACAATGACCCAGATGATATTGCCAGTTACAACGATAACGGCGCTGCGATTTATGCCGAATGGGAAACACCGGATTTAGCTGGCACGCTTTTTTATAAAAACAAGAGTTTCCGCTATCTTGCCTTGCAAATGGCCCCCAGTGCTGTAACGAGCATTGTAGTTTATGCCATGAAGCGCGGCATTTGGTCTAATATCTGGAACGACAGCGCGCACGCACGATTTTTTAGTTATCACCAGCTGCGCTATTCGCGCCTTACTTATTCTAACGACAAGACTTCGCGGACATTGCACAACAAAATCCGAATCAAACGAGTAGACAAGGCGCGGTTCCGTTTTGCAAACAATGCTTTAAATGAGCCGTTTGGATTGATGCAGATTGCCGTTGAGTTTGTGGAAAATGGGAACTTTAAGGGGTGAGAAAATGGCATTTAAGAAAATTACAGACGCAGATTTAAAAGGCAAAGGTAATGTAGGGCGGCCAGACACGCCGGGCGTATCTACCGCAGAGATGCAACGCATTATGGATGAAATACCGCGAGAAGTCATTGTGCCGATTTTCAACCAGCTTGTGACGGCCCTGAACGAAATGGCGCTGGAAAACCGCACCCACAATGAGGGCGGCTGCCTGTATATCCGGCTGAACAGCGATAAAGTCATTGAGACGAGCAGCGACGGCAAGACCTGGCAGGCTACCGGCAGCAGCGGCCATTTGATACTGAGCGATGGCGGCAAGGAAATGCCGCAGCGAAACCGGATGCAGTTTATAGGCGCGACCGTTACGGACAATGGCGGTGTGACACAGATAGCGCTGCGCAAAGGTGATACCGGCGCACAAGGCCCGCAAGGTCCGGTAGGGCCGCAGGGGCCAGCAGGTGCACAGGGCAATATTGGCCCACAGGGGCCGCAGGGGATTCAAGGCCCGCGCGGCGTGAAGGGTTTGAACGGCGCACAAGGGCCTATTGGCGCAACAGGACCGACAGGCCCGCAGGGGCCGCAGGGTGAGAAGGGCGCAGACGGCACAAGCTTTGTTGTGCTGGGGCGCTACAACAGCCTAACGCTGCTGGAAGGAGCACACCCCACCGGCAACAAGGGCGACGCTTACGCGGTGGGCAGCGAAACTGACAACGTTGTGTACCTGTGGGATGTAGACGCCAAGAAATGGAACCCAATCGGCAGCTTGCAAGGCCCGCAGGGGCCGCAGGGCGCACAGGGACCGCAAGGCGCTACCGGTGAGACAGGCCCGCAGGGGCCGCAGGGTGAAGTTGGCCCGGAAGGGCCGCAGGGCATCCAGGGGGAAAAGGGAGAAACAGGCGAGCGAGGGCCACAGGGAATCCAGGGCTTGACAGGTGAGCAAGGCCCAATCGGCGCGACAGGACCACAGGGTGAGAAAGGCGACCCGGGCGTTATCCAGAACGTAAACGGAAAAACCGGGGAATCGGTATGGCTGAATGCGAAGGATGTGGGCGCAGAAAACCAGCATAGCTACAAAACTGTTACGGTGGCAGCCAGCGCCTGGACGGCTGGCAGCTACACAGTGTCCTGGGACGACGGCAGCACGAGCAGCTACACCGCCTGCGCCACTGTCACGGTGGCCTGGGTGACGGCAGACAGCCGGATTGCCGTAAGTGACCGCACGAGAGTGACGGATGCGGTGCGGATGGTAGCCGCGCTGGAACCCGGAGCCGGGTTGGTTAAGTTTTATGCGAACAGTGCGCCGACGAGTGCGGCGGTGTTTGTTTTGGAGGTGAGCCAATGAGTGGAGCACAGAACCCCTTGAACGTCTGCCCGTACTGGGTGGGCGACATACTCACAACGATGAGCAAAATCCAACCGGCACAGCGCTGGCCGGGGACGACATGGGAGCAAATCACCGACTGTATGCTGAGAGCGGCAGACAGCACGCACCCGGCGGGGAGTACCGGCGGCGCGTGGGAAGTGACGCAAACGGTGGAGCAGTTGGCAAGACACACTCACGCATATGCTTCATTCCAAAAGGGCTACCCGTCAAGTTACAGTGAAGCGGATTTATATATAACCCCAGTTGGAAGAGTACCATACAACCCAAGGGTTCAGCAGGGGACAGAAAGTTCATCAACTGGCGACAGCAAGCCTATGCCCATAACTAACAAGTACACAGCTTGCTATATGTGGAAGCGCACCGGCTGACCCCGAATGGGGCGGCGGTAGCGGGAAATGTTACCTGATAGTGCAATTTTATGTGTGCCGCATGACACTTGAAGATATGCCGAGAAAGTGGATGGATGCGGCAAAAGCCAGATTGGAGGGCGTGTAATGGCATTGCATGAAGTACAGCTGAAAGGATACAGTGTTCGACCCGGCAACTTATCGTTTGGCACTTTTGGCAGTTACGGTATCGAGCAGCTGCATGTGACCCTTGACGATACGTGGAGCGGGCTTGCTGTAACGGCAACGTTTAACCAGCCAGAGGGCGAACCTGTTGAAAGACGTGTGCCGGAAAACGGTCTGATTGATGTGCCTGCCGAAGCAACTGCAAATGCAGGTACGGGCACTATCGTGTATTGCGGCGTTGCCAATGGTGTGCAGCGCATCACAAAAACGCAGGGATACAACGTGTATACACGCGGAAACGTTGGTACAACTGTGCCGTTTAATCCCAGCGAATCGCTTGCCACGCAGGTTTTGCAGGCTGCACTTAACGCAGAAAAGAACAGCGCGGAAGCAAAGATTGCGGCGGCAAACGCTGTAATCGCTGCCGCAAACAGTGCCGCCGCTGCCAAGAGCAGCGAAAATGCTGCTGCAAACAGTGCTACCGCCGCAAAGGTCAGTGAGAATGCAGCTGCGACCAGTGAAGACAATGCAAGAATCAGTGCGGGCGCGGCAGCGGTAAGCGAGGGCAAAGCGGCGGCAAGTGCAGACAAGGCAAAGGCCAACAAGACCGCGGCTGCAGAGAGTGAACAGGCCGCTGCGGCGAGTGCTGTTGCCGCTGCAGGAAGTGCCGCGCAGGCGGAAGCGCAGAAAACGGCGGCGGCAAAGTCTGCCAGTGATGCACAGGGTTACATGCAGACAGCAAGCGGCGCGGCAACCGCTGCCAATGCAAGCGCGGAAAACGCGGCGGGGTCAAAAGCTGCGGCGGGAAATTCTGCAAGCGCTGCGGCGGGAAGTGAACAGGCAGCAGGGGCATCGGAAGTGAAAGCAGCTGAAAGTGAACGTGCTGCAAAGGCGAGTGAACAGGCCGCGGCAAAATCCGCACAGGCAGCACTGGAAAGTAAAACAGCTGCGGCAACCAGCGAGGTAAACGCTGCTGCAAGTGCGATGAAGGCACAGGACGTTTCCGACAGCCTGCCCGCGGATTACACGACGGCAGTAAATGACATTGGCACGCTGAAAAACCAGATGCAGCGTGCCTACCCCGATGACAGCGCCATTGGTGAAAATCCGTGGAGCAGCAAGAACATTGTGGATATGCTCTGCCCGCCACTGGAAGAAAGCGGCAACCCTGTTGTGTGTTATCCCGTGGCGGGCTATCCGCTGGGGGTAAAGGCCAGCTGGGAGCCGGTGCAGGAGGGCAGCGGAACACCGTCACCGGAGAACATCCGTCCCATCGAGGGACGTGACAGCGTGACGGTAGAACGGTGTGGGGAGAATATCCTAAACCCAAAGGCATACACATCTACAACTACAAATGGGATTACTTTCACAGTAAATGAAGACAAAAGTGTCCGTGTTATAGGCACCGCAACAGGAAGAGCAGTTTTTAAATTATACTCTTATAGTTATAAAATGTCACTTCCAGACGGAACATATACTTTCTCAACCATAGCAAACGTTCCAAGTGGCGCATGCATATTGATTGGGTGTTGTTATAAAAACAGCAATGTATATAAAAAGAATTTAATAACATTAGTTTCTGGCCGTAGTACGACAACGGTTTCCTTACATGGGATAGAGATGCTTGATGGATACATAGATGTCGCAGCTGGTAACACGATTGATACGACATTATACCCAATGCTTGTTCTCGGCACCACCGCCCCCACCACCTACACGCCATACAACGGCCAAACCAACACCCTGACCCTGCCGGAAACCGTGTATGGCGGTGAGGTGGACGCGGTGACGGGAGAGGGACAGGAGACGTGGCGGCTTTTAAACAATCCTAGCAGCTATAACTATTACGAGGGTACAGCTGAAGGAGGATGGGTACAATCAGAAGATGCCGTTGCATGGTTTCTGTATAACCCAGCATTTTTTTCAAAAAAAACAAAGGTTTTGTCAAACATTTTTAACGTTGTTTCAGATATTGCTCGTACAGTAAACCCATACACAATAGGGGGAAAGAATAATTATATTGCTTTTCGGCTTCCCAGAAGTGTTGCTGCCACTGGAAAGGATGTTAAAAATTGGCTAGCGTCCAACGGTGTTGAAATTGCTTTTGAGGCTATCACCCAAACGCCCTTCACTGCGACAGGCGCACAGCCCATCCATGCGCTTGCTAAAGCGAACACTGTGCTGACCGATGCCGACAGCGCGATTGTGACGGGACGCGCAGACCCCATTAAGAAAATCACTGATTTGGAAGATGCGGTAGCATCTCAAACATGAAAGGAGTAATTACCATGGCAATTAAGAGTAAAGCACGGCACGATTTGACGCTGCGCAGTATCAAGCGGGAAATCGCAGCAGGACGCGATGTTGCGTTCTGGCTGGACAAGGCGTACACGCACTACGACAATGGCCTGCTGGATGAGGCGGACATTGCCGAGGTGGAGACGCTGGCGCAGGCGTATTATGATGCGGTGGATGCGAGAGAGAGCGCAGACGAGGTTACGGAGACGCCGGATGCGCCGGAGGTTGACGGCGCCGAAAATATCACCAACGAATGATAGGAAGTGATACCATGATTTTTAGCGGGAGAAATCTCGTGAAGTACCCGTACAGCTGCTACGGTTACACGCGAGGCGGCGGCAAGACTTGGCACGGCGGCATTGATGTTTGCGGGTTGGATGACGACAAAATCCGCATGCCCGGCTACAACGGCAAGAGCATTGCAGGAACCGTTGTTACAGCCCGCATCGTGACGAACAAGAGCAACAAGACATGGGAATGGGGCTATTATATCTGCGTGAAGCTGGACGTAAACCAGACCCCGGATGCAGTGAATTACCTGTATTTTTGCCACTGCTCCAAGTTGCTTGCAAGCGTAGGGCAGAAAGTAAAGACCGGCGATGTGCTGGCGGTTGTCGGACAGACCGGCAACGCCGCAGGCACATGGACGCACTGCCACTTTGAAGTGCGAGCCACTGCCACGAGCAAGGGTCTTGACCCGACTGCGTATGCAGGCATACCCAACAAGGCGGGCACATACGGTGGCCAGCCTGCACAGACAAGTGGCAAAGAAGTGCTGATTGATGTGTCCCACCATCAGGGTGCTATTGACTGGGCAAAGGTTCCCTACCGCGCCATTGTTCGCATCGGTTATCGCGGATACGGCAGCGGAAAGCTGATGAAGGACGAGCAGTACGATGCCAACCTTGCCGGGGCGAAAGCGAACGCAAAGCTGTTCGGCTTTTACTTCTTCTCGCAGGCCATCACAGTGGACGAAGCCCGCGAGGAGGCAGACTTTTGCGCAAGCCTTGCCCCGACCGGCTATCCCTTGTTCTTCGACAGCGAATGGGGACACACAACCAAGACCGGCGTTCACGATGGTCGTGCGGACAACCTGACGAAAGACCAGCGCACGGCAATCGCAATGGCATTTTGCGAAAAGGCCAAAGCGCACGGATTCACGGCAGGCATTTACACCTTCACGGCCTTTGCAGGCACGAACATCGACTACAACTACCTGTGCGAGGATTACATCGGCTGGCTGGCCGACACGCGCACGAACTACGACAAAACGCTGCCACGCCACATCCACCAATACGGGCAGGCCGCGAAGGGCAGCGTGCCGGGCATCACTGACGTGGTTGATTTGAACCATCTGGTCAAGGCCCTGCCCGCAGCGGACAAGCCCGCAAACAAGCTGCAGGTCATCACGGTAGGGCCGGTGAGCCAGGGAGATGCTGACGCAATTTATCTGCTGTGCAAGGAACGCGGCCTGACGGACGCTGGACTGTACAAATCTGAATGGGCGGAGGTGTGAGCCGTTGCAGCATGTATTCTCGTTTACGCTTGCGGAGGCCTGGGCGTTTTTAATTTACGCGGCTGGCGCTGCTGCCGGACTATATGCCGGGGGAGTGGCCATCAGCAAAGTAATCACCGCAGTAAAAAAGCCGAAGACCGACCAGGACAAACGCATTACCAAGCTTGAAGAGCGGGTGAACGCCATGGAGGGATTCTTGAAAAACGACAAGCAGCGGCTTGACCGCATGGACGAGGGGCAGCGCGTGACCATGCAGGCGTTGCTTGCCCTGCTTGACCACAATCTGGATGGAAACAACATTGACCAGATGCAGAAAGCAAAGAAAGACTTGCAAAAGCATCTGATCGGGTGAGGTACTGCAGATGAAAGACTTTTTGAAAAACCTTGCTGCGCTTATCAAAGTCAAAACCATTGTGACGCTGGTTGTCGTTGCAGTGTTTGCGGCATTGGCGCTGCGGGAGAAATTACAGCCTGACACGGTCATGACCATTGTGACGATGGTCGTGGCCTTTTATTTTGGCACGCAGAGCGAGCGGAAGGGGTGATTCAGTATGCCGAAACCGATTTATGGAAAGAGGACTGATATATACCAGAAACCAGGCACGACCAGTTACACGGCTTTGTCCAACCGAGGGAACGGAAGCACAGCGATACATCGGTTGAACACAAATCCGAATTTTAATCCTATGGTCAACGCTGCGAAGGCCGCAGAACTAAACCGGCAGAAAGCTAAGACAGCACCGAAACCTGGCGCTGGCGGTGGCTACACTGGCGGCGGCTACACTGGCGGCGGTTTTGGCGGCGGGAGCGCGGCAGCAAGCTACAGTGCACCGGCACAGAGCAGCAACTACATGAACAGCTATATCAGCCAGATGCAGAGCGCGATGCAGGCCGCACAGCAGGCGGCGGCAGAAGCACAGAGCAGGGCAGAAGAGCAGATGCGCGCGGCGCAGGAGGCACAGCGCAGAGCGCGTGAGGAAGCCTACCAGCGCAGTGCTGCACAGCAGAAAGCCAACTATGAGTACGGGCAGGGCGAGCTGAACCGCGCCACAGACAATGCCCTACAGCAGGCGTACATCAACAAGATGATGAGCGAGCGCAACTTTGCCCAACAGCTTGCGGCGCAAGGCCTGAACGGCGGTGCAAGCGAGACCACTACCGCCGGTATGCTGAACAACTACAACAACAGCCGCAACGCGTTGGAAACCGAGCGACAGAACCAGCTGGCAAGCCTTGAAAACACCTACCAGAACAACATGGCACAGCTGGAAAACCAGCGTGCCAGCGGCGATGCAGCGGATTTGAGCCAGTATCAGACGAACCTTGCAAGCCTGACAGCAAACAACACAAACAATCTTGTCAGCCTGATGCAGGGTTACGCAAACATGGCAGCCAGCATGCCGCAGCTTCGCCAGAGATTCAACACGACAACGGGGCAGTGGGAGTACAGTTACGAGTAATGTATGCACGGTGAGTGAGCAGCTGGATCAAGTTTGCCCTCATCCGGCCCTGCGGGGCCACCTTCCCCCTATGGGGAAGGCTTTAGGGAATTTGGAGGTCTTGAGCTATGGCAAAAGTGAATGGCCGTGAAGATGCGCTGCTGAATGCGTATTTGAACCGATACCAGACGGCGCAGGCCAGCAATGTCAGCACTGGCCGCAGCACAACGAGGAAAGCACAGCAGCAGGGCAGTGCCATCATGAACGCCACTGACAAGACGCTGCCTGTGCTGCATAACAGCTACACCGAGACGCTGAACAACATTGTGCAGGGTGCAAACCTTGAAAACAGCCTGAACAACGATATTTTGAACCGGCAGATGAAACTGGCGAAGGCAAAGTTTGACGCGGCAAACGATTTGTACCAGCAGCAGCAAAAGGCGCAGCAGTATGCGGCGAAGAAAGCGGCGAAGGCCGCAAAATCCAGCGGGAAATCCTCCGGCAAGGGCGGCAGTACCACAGGCACGGGCAGCGGCACGGAAAGTGCGGCATCGCTGGATTCGCTGTTTGGCGGCGGCGCAAGCACCAGCGGCACAACAGGCAATACAGCTGGCAGCAAGCCGAAAGCAGATGACACGGAAAAGCCCAAGACAGAGAGCGAAAAGGCGAAGGAAAAGAGCGCGCAGGAGAAGTATCTGGAAGCAAAGAAAGCTGGTGCGCGCACGACTGCTGCAAAGAGTTATGCCGAGCGAAACGGGACAGGCCTCGTGAGCGCCGCGCAGCCCGCCAAGAGCCGCGCTGTGACGCGGGGTGGGAAAGTTATCGGCAGCAGTTACGCCGCCGCAGGGAGCGCCCCCAGCGCGTCAGAGGCACAGGCTGCAAAGGACAAGCGCAACGACTACAAGAGCCGACAGGAGGACATTGCCACTGCACTTAAAAAGTTGCAGAGCGATGCTGATTACCGCGCCGAGCTGGCTGCCCCGGGACGCAAGCTGACGAGCGCCGAAGTGGCGGCGGTGAAACAGTACGACCAGAATGCCGGGGATTTGTACAAGCAGGTGCAGAACGGAACGCTGTCGCTGGATGACTACAACACGCAGGCACAGGCACTTTCACGGATGAACCAGAAAGCATCCCTAAATGGGCTTGGGCAGGATTTGCAGGCGGCGACGGCAGGCTTTATGCGCAGCTTCCCGATGCAAAAGCAAACCGAGAAAGCGTTTACAGATTGGGCAGATAAGCAAACGGGTGGCAAGTACACGCAGGCCATTGAAAGCGGCACTGTACCGGCGCTTGTGCCGACGCTGGACAAGTACACCGAGCAAAACCCGCTTGCGGCTATGGGCGGCTCTATAGCGGGCAAAGCGGTACAGTACAACGCGTTCAATCAGCTTGTGGATGGCACAAAATACGCCGACGCTGCGCAGAAGGCGGGCGGCAAGCTGTATGACGCTGCCAAGAAAATCCCGGTACTGCAAAACATTGTACAGCCCGGCTTTGGCGAAGCGGCAGGGCGTGTGCTGGCCGATACCGGTGCTGATCTGGCGCTGGACACGCTGCCCACGCTGGCGGATGATTTGAGCACCTATTCTGCCCAGCAGGAGGCAATCGCCAATGGGCAGACGGTAGACGACGCCCTGACCCCCGGTAAAATTGCTGGGAACACAGCTAAAAACATTGCCTGGAACGTTGCTATGAATGCACTGCCGGAAATTGGCGGGGCGTTGTTTAACAGGCTGAAAGGCACAGCGGGTGACGCTGCGCAGGATGCCTTGAAACAGGCAGACGATGCCGTGCAGGATGTGCAGAGCGCCGCACCGGCAAGAAACATTGTGCAGCCGGAAGCTAACGGCACAACCGGGTTTGCCGCACAGATACAGCAGATGAACACGCCAGACGCAGCCAACCGCAGCGCATTGAATACGCTGGATGAACTGCGTGGACAGGTCAACTTGAACGGCGCGCAGGAAAAAGAGGCTGAGCAGCTGCGCCGCGCCGTGTTGCAGCGCCAGCAGGAGATTGGCGATGAAGCTAAACTTGCGCTGCAAAATACGGACAGCTTGCCGATTGACGCGCCGCGCGCCGCGGGCTACAATGAAGTAAATGGAGGTGTTCAGAATGACAACCTGGGAGCAGGCGTTCGAGCAGACGTTTCCCTCAACGCTGACACTGGCGCAGGCTATGAACCGCAACCCGGAGGAGTTGGAAGCGGGCTTGCTGGACAGACTGGTACAGCAGGGCTTGGTAGCACCGCGGATGGCAACGGACGAGGAGTACAAGGCCCTGATGCGCCGGGCGCTGGAGCGGTGGCTGAATGGGCAAAATCAATAACCGGCAAGGACAGACGCAGCGTTTACACCCGGCGCATTGAAGACCTGTACGGCCAGCTACAGAGAGGCGCGACGCGGGAGAGCATGGCTGACGAGGCGAAGGACATTGCTACCGGCATTGTGAAGGAAAGTAGCTTTGCGGAGCCTGTGGACGAGGCGACGGCTACGCTGCGGGATTACTTTAAAAGCACCCCCATCCGTCTGGACGAGCAGGCGGCGGGGGATATTTTGTATACCAGCGGCTTGAAGAACATCCAGCAGTACAACTTCCAGAACGGGACAAATTTTTCTACCACGAGTGGTTTACCGTATGACACTGCCCTGATGGAGCTTGCCGACATGGGGACCGGTGTGAGCGGTTCCGACGTGGATGACCTGCTTTCCGCTGTAGCGGCCAGCAACCGCGGGGCTTTGGTGGATACCGACCAGGCGGCTGCGACGGCGGACTATTACCGGGACATGATTCTGGACGGCCCCACCGGGCGACAGGCTGGCACGGAGGACTTTGCGGACTGGCTTGAGGTGCAGGGCTTTGACAGCAATATGCCGGACTACACCCGCCGCGTTTACGACAGGATGTTTGGCGGCACTGACACGACGGATGCCTCCGCTTCCTTGCAGGACAGTAGGACACAGAGCGTTGCGGCCCGCCCGCTGAACGGCAGCGAGAGCGTGCCCGCAAATGCGGTTGGCGCGGAAAGTACGCAATATAACCGCAATGAAGTGCTGAACCAGGACTACGCGAACCAGCGTGTTATACGCGGAGATATGGACGAGCAAACCGCTGCAGGGATTGGCATTGGCGAGCAGACGCACACTGTTTACAGCCGGGCAGAGGGCAGGGACACGGCATCGCAGGATTTTGATGTACTCGTTCAGCAGACCGGCAGCGTGACCGGAGCCGGGCGCACAGTGGCAGATGAGCTGAACAGGAAAATCCAAAATGGGCAATGGGATGCTTCCGACGTGTACGCGGGCAGTCATGCGGCAGAACAGCTGCGCCAGCGTTTGGCAGAACTGCCGGAAGGCAGTGCGGAAGCCGATGTAGTGAAAGCCCAAATTGCGAATATCAACCGCGCCGTAAGCGCCGGGCAGAGCAAAGCCGGACAGGCGCTTGTTTCCGGACGATATGCACAGCCTGACGAATACAGTGGAATCCGGCGGTTTGAGCAGTACACACAGAACAGTGTTGACCGCTTTGCCAATACGCGGCAGGGACAACAGCTGCACGATGTAGCGCAGGAAGTTGCCGACACGATGAATGGGCCGATGGATGATGAGTTTACGGCCTTTGTGCATAGTCAGGGCGTGGACACCGGTGATGATGTACGCGACCAGCTTGAGTATATGGCCGAGCAAATTCAACGCATGGGCCGCGCGCGCAACGTAAACATCAACGAGGAACAGGCCAGAGCTGCCGCAGCCAGACTGCAAGCAGGCGGCACTGTCGAAGACATTTACGGTGCGTTTGCACGGCAGGCCCTTGGCATCGGCGATTTGAGTCAAGAAGATTTAGACTATGCCGTTGACACTTTCCGCCGAATTTCGGATATGCCGGACAGCCGTGAGCGCTACGACCTTGAGATGAGCGTTTACGGCCGCATGGCAAACTATATGCCTGCGCGCGGGTTTGCAGACAGACTGAATAACATTCGTTACCTGTGCATGCTTGGCAACAGCCGCACGCATATCCGTAACATGATGGGCAATGTCATGATGGGAACGGTAACGCGAGCAAAGGACAATATTGCGGGCGTGATGCAGCTTGCCTTGCCTCAGAACGAACGCACGAAAGCTGTCGGCACGATGCTGACTGCGGATGGACGGCGAATGGTAAACCGCGCCAGAGACTACGCGGATAACCAGATGTACAGTATGCTGTATCAGGATGGCCGCTGGAACATGGATACCGGGCTGCAGGCCGCACGAAACGCCTACGCCACGCCTGTTGGACGAGCAATCGGGCGTTTAAGCGACATCAACGGCGGCGCGCTGGAAGCAGAGGATAATTTCTTTTTGCGCAGCGCGTTCGGCAACAGCATGGCAAGTTTTTTGAAAGCACGCGGGTATGACAGCAGCATTTTTGACGCTACGGATGAACACAGCCGGTCTGTACTGCGGCAGGCTGCGGCGCAAGCGCTTGAAGATGCGCGGGAAGCTACATTCCACGAGGACAACTTTTTGAGCACGGCGTTCCGCAATTTCTCAAACGATACGCGGAGACACGGACCTGCCGGGCAGATTGCCTATGCGGTGACAGAAGGCATTTTGCCGTTTAAGAAAACGCCCATCAACATTGCAAAGAACGCATTGGAGTACAATCCCGTCGGCGGTGCTGTTGAAGCGATCTACCGTGGGGCAACCGGTCAGGGTGCAACGCGGGTCATGGACGCTGCAGCAAAGGGCGTAACAGGCACAGCAATTTTGGGCGCCGGTTATTTGCTTGCCAAGAATGGTATGCTGACCGGCGGTGCGAGCGGAGATGACCGCGCCGATAACTACAATGAAATGCTGGGCGACCAGAATTATGCCGTAAAAATACCCGGGAAAGGGACTTACACGCTAGACTGGGCTAGCCCGTCGAGCGTGCCGCTGCTGATTGGTGCGCAGATCGCTAAAGACCAGGAAGACGGCGGAGAGTTTAACCTGACGCAGACGCTGGACAGGATGCGCCAGATTACGCAGCCCGTACTGGAAACCACGATGCTGCAAGGCTTGAATGATACGCTGGACAGTGTAAGCTATGCAGATTCCAATGACAAGTTGGCAACGCTTGCGACAAGTGCACTGGGCAGCTTTGCCAACCAGTTTGTGCCTACGGCTTTAGGCCAGGTGGCACGAACGGTGGACGATACACGGCGCAGTAGCTACGGCGGTGGCGACACAAAGACCGAGCGGGATATTGGGTACAATATCCGCAAGATGGAGAACAAAATCCCCGGCTTGAGCATGAATAACGAGCCGTACATTGACCAGTGGGGCCGCGAAGAGGCGAGTCTTGACGGCACGGACGATTCAGCGAAGGGCATTGCAAAACGCGCCATTTACAATCTTGGCAGCCCCGGCTATATAAGCAGTGAAAACATCACTCCGGTGGATGAGTATCTGCAGGGATTGTACGGCAGTACAAACGACAGCCACGTCTTGCCGGAGAAGGCAAGCAGCCAAATCACGATTGACAGTAAAAAATACTACATGACCCCGGAGGAAAAGACCGAGTATGCCAAGACGAGCGGGCAGACGGCCTATGACCTGGTTGACGAGCTGCGGCAGAACAGCATGTTTTTGCAGCTGCCGGAAGACCATCAGAGTGCGCTCGTGCAGGATGCCTACAAGGTAGCCAAGACTGCTGGCGGTGTTGCCGCTGTGGGTGACGGTGTGAGCGGTGTGAATGCAAAGGAGTACGAGGCATACCGGAACGGCGGCGCGGAAGGATTCAGCCAGTATGTGCTGATGAAAAACGCCACTGACCTTGTGCGCGATGAAAAGCGGGAGACGAGCGGCAACGATGATGCGACACTGAACACTGTGGAGAAGTGGAATACGCTCTATTCGCAGTTCGGCGATGATGCAGTAAGCAACTTTGTAGACAGCACCGACGATGGCAGCACTGTACACAACATCAAAGACCTTGCCGGAGACAAGGCGGTCACCGCCTACATGCAGGCTTACAGTGCTGTGGCAAAGACGCTGGACGACGGGCAGACCCCTGACAAGTTCACTGTTGGTTACGGTATGCAGAGATACGGCCTGAGCGGAGACGACTTTGCAAGGGCGTATCTGGCGGCGTACTACAAGAAGGACAAGAACGGCAAGTACCCGGAAAAGGGCGGCACCTATGCCGACAAGGCCGGTGCAGAGATTTACCAGAGCTACGGCGCAGATGCGCTGCGCGACTGGGTAAACTACCGCGCTACCATTCCCGACACGAACGGCAACGGAAAAGTCGATAAGGGCGAGGCTGTGGCGCGTTTGAACGAGATGGACTTGACGAACGAGATGCGGCGCGCGTATCTGGCGAAAACCAACAAGCAGTGGGGCAAGAAAAACCCGTTTTGAGGTGCTGTATGAAGTTTGATTTTTGCATGAACCGGGCGGAGTATGACGAGCTTGTATTCAGCCTGACGGACGATGAGCGGGAAGTGTTGGATATGCGGCGGCACGGACGGCGCAATGCCGAGATTGCAGCCGAGATGAACTGCTGTGAGAGGACGGTAAACCGGCATGTGAGAAGCATTAAGAATAAGATGCGGTGAGAGGGCGGTAACGGATAAGCCGCCCCTCATCCGCCGCTGCGGCGGCACCTTCAGTCTACGCGCTAAGAGCCGCCTTCGGCGGTTGCGCTCCGACACGCGCCTGCGGGCGCAGCCCCTCGGGGGAAGGCAAAAGTATAGCGGGCAGTCACTTTTTGAGTGGCTGCCCTCTTTTTTTGTTTTGGCGTAAAAGTGACGTGATACTGGCGCGGGAATGGCCTACGGCGCGGGATGGATTGTAGTACAATGAAACCAGAAAGACGAGGTGAGCGGGATGTACTGGAACAACTACGGTATGCAGACCCCCTACAGCAACCCCTATGGGCAGACGATGCAGCAGTCGTTACAGCCGTGCAGCATCACAAAGGTGAGCGGTGAGAACGGCGCAAAGGCGTTTGGGATGGCACCGAACTCCAGCGCGCTGCTGCTGGACGAGACCGCGCCGCTTGTATGGCTGAAGACAACGGACGGCGCAGGGTATCCCACTTTGACACCCTACACCATTACCCCGTACCAGGCCGCGCCGCCGGTGGACGTGAACAGCCTGGAAAACCGTGTGAAACGATTGGAGGAGATGCTCAATGACAAATCCGATTCTACAGGCAATGGGGAAAAGCGCAATGCCAAATAGCCCGATGAACGTGGTGCAGCAGTTTATGCAGTTCAAACAGCAGATGCAGGGGAAAGACCCGCAGAAAATTGTGGAGCAGATGCTTGCAGATGGCCGAATAAGCCAGCAGCAGTTTGAACAGCTGAAACAGCAGGCGGAACAGTTCAAGGGCATATTTTACTGATATAAGCCGGGTCGACACGGTTTATAAATACAAATCTAACGAAAGGATTGGATACTATGGACAATGGGTACTCTTTGAGCGACCTGCGCGCGGCGACCGGTGACGGCAACAGCTTTGGCGGAAACGGTGCATGGTGGATGGTGATTTTGTTCCTGATCTGCTTCATGGGCGGCGGCTTCTGGGGCAACCGGCAGGGCGAGTTCGGCCAGTATGCCACCGCTGCCAGCCAGCAGGAAATCTTGTTTGGCCAGCAGTTCGGGCAGATCAACGACCGTTTGACCAATCTGGGCAACGGCGTCTGCAATCTCGGCTTCGAGATGCAGGGCGGCATTGGTCAGCTTGGCAAGGAAGTGGCGCTGGGCCAGATCAATCTGAACCAGACCGTAATGCAGACCGGCAACAATATCCAGCAGCAGATTGCAAGTTGCTGCTGCGAAAACCGGCTTGCGACGGCCAATCTGTCCGCACAGATGGACCGCCAGACCTGCGACATCACGAATGCAATCCGCGCCGAAGGCGAGCAGACCCGTGCGCTGATGCAGGCCAACGAGATTCAGCAGCTGCGCGACAAGGTGAACGCCTTGCAGATGGACAATCGCATGTACGGCGTAGTGCGTTACCCCAACGGCTACACCTACACGGCAGGCCCTAGCCCGTTCTGTGGCTACGGCGGCTGCGCATAATCGCTGTAGCAGCGTCAGCCCGCACGGCAAGCGCTGTGCGGGCTTTTTTGAGGAAAGGAGTATAGTTTTATGGCTTGCAATGAAAGACTGAAAAATCCCCATTTTAAGAGCGCACAGAACGCCTACAACAACACGGCACAGACGATGGCCGCAACCGCAACGCCTGTCAATGTACTGGGCATCCTGAACACAGATACCGGGTGCAGCATCGACACAAACGCGGGCGGATTTATCATCCGACACAGTGGGTTATACCGCATCAGCTATGACGTGACGTTTACGGCGGGCGCTGCCGGCACGGAAGTGCTGCAAGGTATGAAGGATACCGCCGCGCTGCCCTGCATGACGGCAAGCGCGACGGTGGCCGCGAACGAGGTTTCCACTTTCCATGCGGAAACTGTCGTGTACATCCCTGTATGCTGCGGCAGCACGCCGACGATCAGCGCCGTGCTGAGCGGCGTGGCCGGAACCGTGACCCACGTATGCGCCAGCGTTGTTAAGCTGGCATGAGGTGCGCGAGATGGAGAAGATCAAGGCGTACAAGGAGAAGCTGGAACACGAGATTGACGAGTTTGTGGAAAACTATCCCGTGAATGAGCGCACCGTCGCGGCACTGACCTCGATGCTGGAATGCTGGGAGCATGTTAAAGAGTGCGTTAAGTGCAGTGGCAGCGGGGACGAAGAGCTTACCAAAGAAGATGCCATGAGCTGGATGTACAACATGAAGAACGAGGACGGCAGCTTTGGCGCACACTGGGATTTGGAACAGACGCGGCCCTATATGGAGCCGCGCGGTGTGACCTGCGAGCTTTGGAAGTGGGCCGCTGTGATGAACATGATGTACAGCGACTACTGCAAGGCCGCACGCAAGAACAGCGTGGACAGACCGGAGTTTTACGCAGACCTTGCGGCGGCGTTTTTGGAGGACAAGGACGCGCCGGAGGATAAGGCCGGGCGGTATTACCACAATATCGCGGCAGTGCAGGAATAAAAAATCAGCCCGCAGCTGACGAGAATCACTCGGCAGCTGCGGGCTTTGCTGTGTCAAGGGAGAATATCAAGCTCCCAGCCGGAAGGAAGCTCTAAGAGAAACAGGCCGGTGCGTTCCTGGGCGCGTACCCAGAAATCGGAACGGTTCAGTTCTTTTGCTGTGTCACGGCGTGATTTTCCCTCAAAGTAAATGGCGGTCAGGACAGATTGCTGGTCGGAGTTGAGGGGGTTCATAGCTTCGTGCCGCTTAAAATAGGCTGTGTTCATCTCGGCGCGGGCACGGCAGTACCGGGCATAGGCTTTATCGTACCGCTCTGCCAGGCGGGCCACCGGGTCAGAGCGGGTGTTGCCTTTTGGCATACCATCGGCAGGGTGAGCCGACATGGCGGCGTTGGATTCATAAAATTTATCGCGGGCCTCGATAAAGTCTTTCTGATAGGCTGCGTATTTTTCCATCCATTTTTGACGCTGGGTGTTGCCTGCTGGGGTAGAAGTCATTTTAGAAGCCTCCTAACTATACGATAAATCGCAATGCCGATGCGGGTTACGGCCAGCAGCGGCCAGAAAATAAGGACAATAACGTTGTCTGCGCCGTCTACGGTGTCCATTCTGTCTGTGTGGTTGATGTACAGGACGGCGAGCAGGCCGCACAGGTCGTAAACACATACGGCGGCGATAACAAAGATGATGGTCATGGGGTCACCTCCGGGGGGTCAGGGAGCGGCAGTTCTGTCCATGCGAGGACTTTTGCGTTAGTTCCATTCGTAGGCTCACCGCTCCATTGGCCATTGAAAAAATATCCACGATCCACTGTGCGGTACATGCAGTTGTAGTTACCATAGCGGAAGTATTCGTAGTAGCACAGATATTCTCCGTTTTCTGTTGGCGGGTCATTCTGTGCATCGTGCCAGATGGTTCCTTTGGCCTCCTCGATGGCATCCAGCTTTTCTAACGCATCCCGGATCACCTTGACGGTGTTCTGGTAGCAGTCGCATTCATGGCAGTGTCTCTTATCCCACACCAATCTGCAATCACTGCAAAATCCGTATTTTATGGCGATGTTAAAGGCTCGTTCGTATGCTTTGTTAGTCATTGTGTGCCTCCTTTGGCGGTTTTGGCAGCGGCATCCAGTGGGTGACAAAATCATCAACTTGGAGATTTCTTGTATCATCGTCGTTATAGTGTCTTTCCTCCCACCAGCCTTCGGGGATGATGTAATCGTCGGTTTCTTCGTCGTAAGTACCCCAATAATTTATATCGTCCCAATTCCAGATACTTTCTTCTGTATGGATAGTTCCATCCTCGTATATAGCGGTAGTGGTAACATGGCCTATAACCTTGTCATCTCTGCGCACCTCTGCATAAATAAAAACTTCTGTTTCCGGCTCCGGCGGTCTGTCTTTAACGCTTATCCATTCAGTCATCTGCGCTCACCTCCGTGGGTTCTTTCTTTTCCTTCCTTCGCTCGTAGTTCCGGCAATACTCAGGCGAGTTGTAAAAACTCACGGGTTCAAATGCGCATTTGTATTTTCTCGGTTCTATGTCTCCACCCTTGTGTATAAGGTGCTCGCAGGTGTCGCATAGCGTTTCTTTCTTTGGCTCTTGCGGTATCTTCTGCGTTATGGCCTTTATTACGCGAAAAACTAAATATACTGCACAGGTCAGCAAAATAAAAATTTCAAAAAATGCAACGATTTTAGTCATCTGCGTTCACCATCCTTTTGCCACAGTTGGGGCAATATTTGTACTGTGATGCTGCCCATCTGGATTCCCATGCACAGCGAGAACAAGCTTCCCAGCTTCCGTCTGCACCTTCATCCGGTGCTTCAACCCATTCTGCCGTAGGCCGCAGAGATTCTGGGTCAATGGTTGGCGCAGCATCAATATCTAAAACACCAACGGCATCAAAAGATCCACACCCTGTCGCTTTCTCAAACATCATTTTTGACGATTTCTTCTTCAATTCGTCAGCATCAATCAGTCGCATTGGTATCACTCACTTTCTCAAAATAGAATTTGATCGCTTTCGGATTTTCCAGCACATTGCCGTAAACGACGCCGACCTTGTAAATGTAGTTCTCTTGCAGCTTTCGCGGGATCTCTGCAATGTACTGTCTGAATGTTTCAAGGTCGTGGGCGCGCTTGTAGTGATTGCACATTCGGCAGGACGGCATAAGGTTTTCAATGTCGTCCGTGCCGGAATCTTCTGGGTTCCACGCCCTCTGCGGCTTGAAGTGGTCTACCTGCATATCATTGTAGGCAATGTGGCGGCCACAGTAAGCGCAATGACCGTCAAATTTCTTGTACACCGCAACGCGGGTCTTTTTACTGATTGCCATTTATTCATCCTCGCTGTACTTATAGTCGTAAAAAGTTCCGTCAGGTTCAACGAAAAACTCTTCTTCTTCCCATCGTGCATCACAGGTTTTATAATTTTCGCAAGAGGCAAGGCTCACGTCCATGAAACCATCATCGCCGCGCTTATACCGTTTACCAATTTTGCCATCCTTGCGCATTGTATAATCCAGCGAGTACTGATACAGATTGCTTACAATAATGCGTCCACCGCAGAGCGGGCAGCATTTTATAACTGTTCCAGGGTTCATTCTATGCCCTCCGTATCCGCCGGGGATTGTGTGGCAGGTTCTTTCTGCTGCCAGTAACAGCAACCGTCATCGCCGTCCGTACTGCGTCCATAGTCTCACTCCTTATCCAGCCCGCGTGTCACATACTGCCCATAGGTCAGGCCTAGGGCGGCAGCTTCGCGGGTACATTGTTCAATGGGTTTTATAGTTTTCTTCGGGGCGTAATGCACAGCGGGTTTCTTGCCTTTTTTCAAAACACCGGTATCCCTGCGACGCCGGTAGGATACCTGCGCGCTTTTGATATTGCGCTTGCGGATGCAGGCATCGCAATAGCGCTTTGTGGGCTGGACATCCCACATGATTTTCCCGCAAGTCTTGCAGAATTTTGTTGTGGTCATAGCGGCTCCTTTGTTTTGGGTGCTTCAATGCCGATGCTTTGCAGCGTTACCTGCGCCCAGAGGTCGGCAAGCTGGTCATTGCGGTACTCGTTGTATTTATCAGCAACGGGGCCTGTCATTGCATCCTGAATCCGTTTCAGGGTGCGGGGAGAAAGACCGACCTGATAGCACGCCAGCAGACACAGATAGGCGGCGCGGGTAGCAATATCGTTGCGCTCCTTCATGACAGCCTTCTGCGCACGGCTCTGGATGCCCTGAATTTTAGCTTCTGCATAAGCGTCTATGGCTTTTTGCATGGCCAAGGTGGGATGAAGTCTGGCTTTCATGGGTTACACTTCCAATTCTTCAATAAAAATTTCGGTGCGTGGGTTTTCTTTGTCGCACATCACGCGGGAACCGTCCACGCTGGCGATGATGGTGTTATTGTCATCTGCAAGGATTTTGGCGGCGACAAGGGTGTCATGGGCAGCTTCCATTAAGTTCGTTAAATCCACGCGGCGGCGGGTCGGCATATAGAACACCGTGGCGACGCGGTAGCGGCCTGACAGCGGGGCTTTCGGCTTTGGGGTGAGATACCACATGGCAGCTTGCTCGTACTTCTTGTACTGCCTGCTGGGGGCTATGAACGGCTTGCCGGTGCGGTGGTTGGTAAGTATCTGCTGGGAGTTCTTCTTGGTAATAGGGGGAAGGGAGATAATGTATTTTTGGATCATGTAAAGTCCTCCACGCTCATCTGCCCGGGCAGCACGTCCTCCTCCATCCACCAACGGAACACATCTTGTCCTGTACCGCCCATCATCCAGTTTCCGTCCATCTTCCCGCGTTTTCTCCGCTCGTCAAGCATCCTGTCAAAGGCTTGTATGTAGAGCTTTTCGTAGGCGGGCCAACGCCGGAACTCCTCATATCGCTTGCTTTTCTTTGCAAGTGGGCATCCGATACATCCCACGCGATTCATTCCGCATTCATACAGCGGATTGAGAGGCACCTTTGCATCCTGCAAAAAGCTCCACACCTGATTATCCGTCCAGTCCACAATTGGGTTTACTACGCGCTTTGCCGCGATCTTGCAGCTCTCAAAGATTTCGCTTGGCTCCTGTTCTTCGCCTTTCAGAATGATTTTGTTCTTTTTGTTCCGGGTGAACGCTTCAAAAACACCACTGTCACGCTTTCTTCGGCTGCTTTCCGCCCACCGCACACCAGTCGTTATGAACCGCTCGTTTCCGCCCTGTTCTTTCAGTACCGAACAGCAGTACCGCATGATTCGTGTCGGCGGCATCAGCTTTTGCGGGATCAAGTCCCACATGCTTGTGCGCTTGCCCTTGTAAACAGGGTAGTTGATGGTGCATTTCACGCCCAGATTTTCAAGTCTGGCAAACTCCCGCCGCACAAACCGCACCGTCTCCGGTGCATCCGCTGTTGTGTGGTTGTGCTGTACTTCAAACGGAATGCCCCCCCTAAGAGCCAGCTCCACGCACACGCTGCTGTCCTTACCGCCGCTGGTCGTTACCACAAGCGGCGTGCCGTAATACTTCAGCGCCATGTCGCTTGCCGCTTTCAACCGCCCGATGGCAATCTTCTCCAGGTCGCCGCTGGTCGGCAGGGTCACAAGTCCCCAATCTTCTTTGCTCACGGTGCTATCTCCTTTACTTTCGCATAATACTTTTCACTGTACCAGATATCAGGCAGGCGTGGATTTTGGGTGTATCCTGAGGTGCGCAGGGCGCCTTCGGCGTTCCAGCGCTTAGAATACAGGCGCTTGGAGTGGGCGATGTCGCCGGTAGAGCGGGAATAGGTGATAATTTCATACTTTGACATTCAGCGTCAGCGCCTCTTTCTGGTTGATTTCTCCGCGCTGCATTTTCTGAAAAAGCGGCGTGTCAAAATTCAGGCACGCATGGCAGGTGCGGGCAAACAGGACGTTAAAGGATTCGATTTTGTGCGGGAGAAATTCCTCTGCCGCCGTGCGCAGTTCGGCAACGGTGGGCGGGAATTTCAGTGTGGCGGCAAGGCTGGCCGCACCGCTTCTGGCTGCCTGCAAGGGTATGTCTTTCAGTGCAACGGCCCATGCTTTTGTCATTTCATCGGGGTCTTTGCCGCGCATGAGATTTGCCCAGTAGTTGGTACAGGACAGAAGAAAAACAGCGGTTTCCGGTTCAGTCATCAGCGTTCACTCCTTTTGCAAGCTGCTTTAATCGCTCCATCGCGGCTGTGGTATCAGTCTGACGGGTAGCCGTGCGTGAACTCTTCGCGCGTTCCTTCTCGGCAAGGTAGGCTTCAACGGTGCAGATGCCCTGCTGCTCACAGCGGTCAAGTATCTTGGAGATATAGCTCCACCGGCGCGCGTTACTGGTAGCAGCTTCGTCGATGGCCTGACAGATAAGCGATGCCGGAAATTTCAGCAGGGCGGTACTTATCGCGTCAGCAACCGCGCGGGGGACGGAACCACAGTTCTGCTCATAGTGCTGGATGCAGTCTGCAAAATCTGCGTTATATTGCTTGCCTTGCGCGCACGCAGCAGCAATAGTAGCTATAGTTCCTTGTTCCTGTATTCCTGTATTCCTATATTCCTGCTTGGCTTTGCTTGGCTTTGCTTGTGTTTGCTTCAAAGTGCTTGCGCTTGCTTGCGCTTGCTTGCCACCGCTTTTGCCACTGGATTGCTTTTTCTCGGTAAATTCACGGTCAAGGTCAATATCTCTGCGGATAGCGGGCCAGATGAACTTTTCACTCCCGCTGAACTCGGGCTCTACTCCTTGCGACTTATATTTCATCATCGCAAGCACCAGACGCCCCACCTCAGCGGCACTGTAAGATTCAAAATAGCTCTCGTAGCTATCCCAGAGTTTTATGTATTCCTTTGCCACGCCGTTATACCTCCATGTAATACTCTGCGACACGGCAGAGCCGACCATAGCGGTTGCGGCGGGTGACCATGCGGGCGGCTACCGGGTAGCCTTTCCGTTTGAGATCCGTGATGCGGGAGGCAAGGCGGCTGCACCCGAAATCCTCGAGTGCGTCCAGCGCGGTAAGAGAATCGCCGTTTTCAAGCGCGGCGAGAATCTGGTCAAGCTGGCTCGGCTGCTTTCTTTCGTTCTTTCTTTCCTTCATGGCGCGCACCTCACTAGAACGGCAGATCGCCGTCATCCTCAATGAGGGCGTAATCTGCATCGGGTTCGCCCTGCGAGAGCCGGGGGGATGCTTTCGGGGCGTCGGGGACGCCGCCCCCTGCAGGGGTGTCGGCATTTTTGCTGCCTGCGAAGCTGACATTGTTAGCCACGATTTCAACGGCAGTGCGGTTCTGGCCGTTCTTGTCCTGATACTGGCGCGTCTGCAAGCGCCCATCAATGGCAATGAGGGAGCCTTTGAAAAAGTATTTGCAGACAAACTCGGCTGTCTTGCCCCATGCGGTGACATCGAGCCAGTTCGTCTGGCTCTGGCCACTGGCATCCTTATAGCCGGAATCGTTGGCGATGCGGAAAGAGCAGACGGACTTGCCGTTGGTCGTGGTTTTGATTTCCGGGTCTTTGACCGTGCGGCCAATAATAGCGACAACATTCAACATAGGTTAGCCCTCCGTAATATCGAGATAGTTTTTGTAAAAGCGGCGGCGAAAGTCAGACACCGTCCAGTGGTAATGAGCCATTGCACGCTGCTGACCCAGTTTGTGGTAAAATTCCTGCTTTTCTCCGCTGGCGTGGATTGCATCATGGCAGGCAGGGCAGACATTGATCCAAAGACCGCACTGCTTGGATTTTGAGCGCAGCGCCCCGCCGTAGATTTCATGCCGGGCGGTATCACCAAAGCGGTAGCAGCGGAAACAGCAAAAGGGTTCATGCACGAACAGCGACGGTGCATAGCCGTTCTTGTCCAGCTTTACACCAAATTCATTGCGGGTCATCGTCTGTCAGTCCTTTCAGTTTTGCGATTTCTTCCGGGGTCATGGTGGGGATGCCCTGCTGCCGGCATTCCTGCACGATCAGTTCAATGAGGCGGTGCATCTGGGTGCTATCGAACACGGACGAGCCGTACCAGCATTGCAGGCTGCAGAATGTCCCCTGCGGGGTGGGCATGTCATCGATCTTATGGACCTGCCAGCCCTCGCCCTTGCTCTCCCAGCCGTTTTTGAATGCCCTTGCAGCATCGGCGCGGAGGGTGACGATGGCGGAACTGCCGCCGATGTCGCGTATCAAATCACGGTAGATGTCCAGTACAGGGCGGTTAATTTTAGCGGCAAGCTGGTTCATGAGCGCCCATGCGTAAGCGTTGGCAGAGAGGCTGCGCCGCTTGGCAGCAATACCAAAACTGGAAATGATTTTCTGCGCTTTTTCCTTTGCGGTTGCAAAAATCGCGCGGAACATATTAGCGTCGTCCACAGAGGAAAACTCAATGACGTATTTCGTTTGGTCGATGGGGATAACTGATTTCAGAATTGCTTTCATTTCCGATGCTCAAACTCCTTTGCGACGCTGCGCCAATCATCATCGGTGAAGTCCTTAAACAACTTGCCAATAAAGGTCTTTGCTTCTGCTTGGACTGTCTTTTTGTCCTTACCAGTTCGTTGTGAATATCCGGCCAGCGCAGTTGTTGCCATGTCCTTTACGACCTGTGCGGTAACTTCTGGCGCTGCTGTGACCGGCTGGGGTTCTTCTTTATAGCGCTCTTTAAATTCATCTGCTTCACTGTCGGAATAGATGCCGTCAAACGCAAGTTTGCATATTTTTAAAACAACACGGTCAAACAAGCGTTTGCATGCCATCGCATAAGGGTAAGCATTCTTACAGTTCTGCGCGGATGCTTCGCCAACCTCATATAAGCCTTGTGCCTTATTTACATAGGTAAAAACAAGCGAATTCCCGTAGCCGGATTTGTCGACAGACACACAATCCGGGTTAAACTTATCCTTTTCCGGCATGTTGTCATTGATTTTCAGGCATGCGTTGTGACTGATGATAAGGCCGGTATACATCATTTTCTCGGTTTTGGTTTCGTTCATGAGAATCCAGAAGTCTGCCTCGTTGAGGTAGGGCCGTTCCTGAATGGCCTTTATGGCTTTGGCACGGCTGGCAAGGTATTTCGCACTCTGCACGACAGGGATTTGTTGCCGAGTCTTGAGAGAATATTCAGAAGTTTTTTCGTTAAACATCAAATAGATTCTCCTTCCGGGTCGGGGGTGGTGAGGTGGATTTTATAGCAGGAATCGGGGCAGGTGATGTCTGCTTTTGCGATGCTGGCAAACTGGGGGATAGGGGCTGCCAGCTTAGTGCCGGCGATGGTGGCGCGGTAGTCTGCGAAGCGGTGCGAGATGGAACCACGCACAGGGACGGAGAAAGCGCCTGCCAGTGCGAAGAGGTCGCGCGCTTCATATACAAGAATGTCACCGCCGAGACAGATATTGAACGGCCGTTTCCCGAGCGGCTTACTGCGGATAGCTGCAGAGGCAGCGAGCAGCGGGGAAAGCGTTTCGAGCAAGTCTTTCAGCTCCGGCGCGGAAAGCGGGGTGAACAAGGTTTTCATTTAGTAGGCCTCCATACAGCGGCAATCTTCCCATGGGTCGTCCTCTTGGACATCCTCACCGGGGAAGTCGCCGGGGTTATAACACATATCGCAGCCGATGATTTGCGTACCGAATTTTGCGGGGATAAAGTAGATGGCTTCGCATTCCTCGCCGCATACAGGGCAGCGGGGGCGGCGTGGTTCATCAGGCGGGAAGGGGGTATCTTGATGGCCCCAAAAGCTGGTCATTTGGCGGCCTCTTGCTTTTCTTCCTCATCAGAAAAATGAAACTCCATCAAGTCGGCGATTGCGAGGTACTCTTTGGCGTATTTGCTGTCGCCGTGGGTTTTCTTGACGATTTTGCGGAACTGCGCTAAATCACCATAAAAGCAACCGCACTGCACGCGGAGAATTTTATCCTTGCAGCGAAAAAATGTAGTCGCGCGGAAGTAGCGTCCAAAGCCTGTAACGACGGCGTAGTCCGCATCGCCGGAGACCTGCGCATTGCCGGAGACCCACGCATTGCCGTAGACCCGCGCATCGCCGTAGACCCACGCATCGCCGTAGACCCACGCATCGCCGGAGACCTGCGCATTGCCGTAGACCTGCGCATCGCCGTAGACCCGCGCATTGCCGTAGACCCGCGCATCGCCGGAGACCTGCGCATTGCCGTAGACCCGCGCATTGCCGTAGACCCGCGCATCGCCGTAGACCCACGCATTGCCGGAGACCCACGCATTGCCGGAGACCCACGCATCGCCGTAGACCCGCGCATCGCCGTAGACCTGCGCATTGCCGTAGACCTGCGCATCGCCGTAGACCCACGCATTGCCGGAGACCCACGCATTGCCGGAGACC
>ERZ1034962.135-NODE-135-length-43364-cov-23.447551_pt1 | contig 43364 bp, 57 predicted proteins | sample MGYA00520696_ERZ1034962 | MGnify/ENA primary metagenome ERZ1034962 (study PRJEB33766, sample SAMN09781770) | gut metagenome | biome: gut microbiome | host: Homo sapiens | place: Madagascar | study: EMG produced TPA metagenomics assembly of the PRJNA485056 data...
TGGGCGAAGTATCCGCTGCTGGCGAGCTTGGCGGAGTCTCCGCTGCTGGCGAGCTTGGCGGAGTATCCGCTGCTGGCGAGCTTGGCGGAGTCTCCGCTGCTGGCGAGCTGGGCGGAGTCTCCGCTGCTGGCGAGCTGGGCGAAGTCGTTCGGATCTACACCGCCCTCTTTTTTGACGCTTTCCATCGTAAAATCAACAGACGCTTTTACGATATCCTTGATGCTCAGCTTCGCGCCGATCTTGATCTTCTTGCCGCAGACCTTCGTGTCGCTTTTTTCGCGCTGGTCTCTCACGTCTTCAAGCTCGACCTCGTGGTATACGCTATTGCAGATGTCGTAATAGTTCAGACAGTCCAGCGGTTCAAGGCAGGCGTGGAACCCTTTCTTGCAAAGTTCTGCTTCCGGCTCTTCATAGGTTTCGCCCTCCTTGTACTGGAACGGTGCGCGTCCGTCCGGCGTGCAGGTCATGTCTTTGTTAAACCCCTTGTATGCTTTCATGTTGCTTTTCCTTCCTTTCTGTGCTAGAATGAATATGGATTATTTCTCTGTGCCGTTCCGCGCTGCAACGCGGGGCGGCGTTTTTTATGCTTTACGCCGTCTGCGCGGCCTGCTTGCCGAGGTTGTAGCCCGTCAGCATCGCCGTTGCGACCACTTGCAGGCTATCTTCCTTCGCATCCGGCAGCAGGAGCAGGAGCGCCGCCAGCGCGGCTTCCTTCTGCTGTCGCGTCAGGTTGCTTTTTGCCATCTTCTGTCACCTCCCTATCCACCAGATAAAACCGCCTGCAATGACGCCCCAAATAAAAGTGGCTATCATGCCGATGATGGTCAATTTAAGCTCAAATGTATCTTTCTCTCGCTTGAAATCGCAGGGCGGCTGGAAAGTATACGGAACGGCATTTTGTTCTTGCACGAGCCTCTTTTGGCTTCTTAGCCAATTAGCGATTTTCGTCAAATCGTTGTCTACCGTCTTGATAAAAATCAAATTTCCGTCCTCTGAATCCGTCGCTTCAATCGGCGTTCCGCCGATCCTGCTCAACGCGATAATCGCAGCTTGCTTGTCAAGCATCTTCAAAAAGGTTTTCAGCCGCCTGATGTCGTAGAGCAGGATATCCATTCCATCTAAATCCGTTTTCTGTCACTTCCTTTCTTTCCTCCGCTCCTGAATCTGTGCTATACTGTTCAGATAGAAGGGAGGTGATAGCATGAATTACGAAATGTTGAAACAGCTTGCTCTTATTTACGTTCAAGCTCGTGCCAGCGGGCATGACGTAACGCCGGAGCAGGTCAAAGCGTGGTGTGAAGAAGCTCTGGAAGCCTACTCTTACAAAGTGCCAGAACAACCGGAAACCCCTTCCAACATTCGCAAATGACCCTCGTGCCGGATGATGTTATTCATCCGGCTTTTTCAATGCCGTGTTCATGCCGTGTCTCGCGTCGAACGAGATGATTGTGCTCGTTCGGCAAAACCTCGCAACATCCTTTCGCCCGGTAATTCGCCCGTCTCGGCATTCCCGCGCGATCAGCGCGAACAAACCGTCCAGCATCGCCTGTTTTTCCTCTGCCGTCGCCAACACTTCATCCATCGCTTTCGCGGTTTCGATGCAGTTGGAAATCAGTTCACTGCCTTTTGCCATGTCGTTTTCCCTCCTTTCCTTACGTTATTCCGCCCTTGTTTTATACACTGATTCGTTGTATAATTGAAATGTAGGTTTTTCCTACAACCCCGCCGCCCCTGTCGTCCGCCTCACTCTATTTAGAGAGGAGGTGAACACATGGAGCGAAATTCCGTTCGGACATCCGCTGAACTGGCAACGCTGGCTTCCAATCTTCTTGCTGGAAGGCGCGAACAAGAATTCCAAGCTGCAATGCAGTCTATCCTTGACGAGCTTTTTATAGAAGAGCTGGCTAAGCGTTTGGCCGGTTCGGTGCTGTCCAACCGCAGGGAGTAACGCCCCTGCAACCCCGTTGTGAGACCCCGCCGTTTCACAACGGGGCTTTTTTATTTCTCCATCTCCATCCCGCGAAGCATCATAATCCGCGCCACCTCGGAAAGAGATTTGCGCTCATATTCCGGCTTCTTGCGAAGCTGAACAATCTTCCGGTCAACTTCCGGCGTGAGCGCGATGCAGATTCGGCGCGTAGTCATGGTTTTCGGCCGCTTTTCCAATTCGGTTCCCTCCTTTCTCCCCGTTCTAAAAAGATTCAGGCAAAGCCGCCATGAAGCGCTTTGAGTACGAACAGCAGCAGCAAGCCGAAGCAGAAGCCCGCGCAAAACGCAAGGATAGGCGCGATTTTTGGTTGCAGCTTCTTGCCGTCCTCTTTGGGGCGCTGGGCGTTATACTCTCTGTCGTTTTCGCACTCGACAAGCAGCTTCATTAATTCTCGCCATTCGAGCCATTCCTCTTCGGTTTTGCCCATCACGTATATCCACCAGCATCTACTCACATATGGGCTGCCGAGTATCTGCTCGATTCGGTTCAGTTGCGGATGGACATAGACGTGTTTTTCGTCGTTCGTCATCTGTTCAAAGCCGTCCGGCTTATCCCCGACAAGCTCATCCCAAATCCAGCAGTTCAGCCGGCAGTAAGCAAGCCCCAGCCGCTCGACCGGCGACAATTTGCTTTCGTCAATCGTTTCAAGCATCGTTCCCCCTCCTTTCATTGTCAACTGCGTTTACATTATAGCGTATTTAATCATCTTAGTCAACATATTTTTTAAGTTTTTGTTGACTAAATCCACGAACTGAGATATAATTTATATCACAAGGAGGTGAATATCATTTGGAAAAAAGGATTTCGCAAATAAGAAAGAGCTACAATCTTTCTGTTCGTGCGTTTGGAGATGCCATCGGGATATCCGGCAGCGCTGTCAGCAAACTTGAAAATGGAGAAAATAGTCCTTCTGAACAATCTATTCGTGCAATTTGCAATCGCTTCAATATTTCCCGCGATTGGTTGGAGCGCGGCGAAGGAGATATGAGGCTCGAAGAATCGTTGGAAGATGGCGAGCGCTTAATAACCCTTATGCGCGACATGAATGAAAACAAAAAGAAGCTCTTCCGGCTTCTCGTTGATATGCCGGATGAGCTTCTGGATGAAATGATTTCCTATCTTAAAAAGGAAATCAGGTGACAGGTGGGGTACGCTTAACTTCGTATTTAAGCAGTGCCCGCGCCGCGCCAAGCAGGAGATAGATGTCTTCGCCGTCGGTCAGCATCTCTGCAATCGCGGCGATCTCCTTTCTTTCCTGCTCGAACGCTGTTTCTGGTCGTCTCGCTCTATGGGCGGGAACGTTCTTGGGACGGCTCTCTCTCATAGCTGCCATCTCCTTTGTTATAGTATAGTCCACTTTTTATGTGGCCATAACTTTTTCGACAAAGGTTTGTGATTTTGTTTCGATATCTGTATATTCAACGTATTTTTCGACAAAAAAGGAGGATGGATATTTATGAAACGCGTTTTCGCTCTCGTCTTATTCGTTTGCCTGCTCTTTAGTGTATCTTCCGCCTCTGCCTACGTTGTTTCCCATCGTTATTTGATTCCAGACACATCATACACTGTTGAAATCCCGTGGTTCTTAGTTACAATGTCGAAAAATTCAAATAAATATGAGCCTTTTATCTATGAATTTGATTTTTCATTAGATCAAGCACTCAACTTAGTAAATAAATACAATTATAGTATGGTTGCAATGGATGTAAATAATGATAATTTTTCATTGTATATAATTATCAGTGACATCGACGAATCGCTGAGAACTGATTTTGAAAATATTTCCGATTCGATGTTTGACGTTTATGCTTCTGCTTTGGCAAAAGAATACTACTCTGATTCCAGCAACAAACCATACAATATCGACGACAAATACAAGGTCACTCGTTTTGAACATGTCCGCTGCGTTGAACTTCAAAACAAAGGAAGCGGGAAAAAAGTTTTTCAGCAGTTTTATTTTATTTTAAATAACGATAAAATTATTTCTTTTCAATTTGATTATTGGAATCAAGATTCTCTTGAAGAATCTAAACAAATCGCAGTTGATATTATGAACTCAATTCAAGACGGATATATGTATTATCCAAATCTTTAAAAACGAAGAAAAGAGTGGTAAGGATGTTGGATTTTGTTCTTATTTTCTCGTGTCTCATTCCTGTTATTCTGAAAAATATAATGTCTGAACAATACGCTGCCTTTATTTTCCTGACCGTGGCGTTCTTCATCGTCCGTTGGGCGTTCTATGGCCAAAGGATCCCGCCCTTGCAGCGCCTTATGCCTATGATCTTGCCTGCCGGTTCCCTTCTGATCTGTTCGCTGGCCGCTGTTTTGGGTAAAGTTTCGCCCACATTCTCCGTTGTCGATTTTTCTGTACTGGCTTATGTGTGCGCGTATTGCCTGATAACGCTTCTGCGTTTCTATGTTGGCTGCTCCGAAAAGAACTCATAAAAAAATCCCTGTCCGCGCGCTAACACGGACAGGGTGCAAAGAACCGTCCCACACAGAAAGGAATCGCAATGAGAGGGAACGATTTAATTATACCATATCTTCCTTCTTTTTGCAAACGTAAGAAAGAAGGAATTTTTATGCCGAAAATCGAGAAAACAAAAACCGGCTACCGCGCCCGCATCTCTACCGGCGAGCGCCTGCCCTCCGGCGGATACCGCTATATTTCGCTTTCTGCCGCTACGAAAGCCGAGGTAAGGCGAATGGTTGCCGACTTCGACGAAAACCGCGAGGCCGCCCTTTCTGCCCATCTGGCGGGGCGTGTGACGCTCTCTCAGGCGATGGATAAGTATATCGAGACTTGCCGCGCCGCCGGGCGCTCTCCCTCAACCATTCGCAGTTATGTCATTATGCGGAAAAACGGCTTTGATGCGCTGCTTGATTGTCCCATTGCCAAGATTACCCGCGCCGATCTGCAAACCGTCGTCAATAGCTGGGTGCAGTCCGGCGCCACCCCGAAGACCGTCCGAAACAAACTGGGCTTTCTCTCCGCCGCCATGAAGCAGGCCGACGTTGAGCCGCCAACGCGAAAACTGATCCTGCCCGAGGCCGAGCGCAAGGAAATGATTATCCCTCAGGATGAGGATGTTCAGCGCGCGCTTTTCTACCTCCGCGCCCACAACACCAACCTTTATGTCGCCGTCGTCCTTGCGGCCACGCTGGGCTTGCGTCGCGGCGAAATCGCCGCCCTGACGATGGATGACTTCGACTTTGACGCGGGCACCGTGACCATCAGCAAAGCCTACTCGATGGACGAGCACGGCGAATACATCCTCAAAGCCCCGAAATCCCGCAGCGGAAACCGCGTCCTTCGCGGTCTGGATGCGCTCGTCGTCTCTGCCGTCCGCAACTTCGGTCACCAGCCGCCGCAGACTGTCACCGGCATGACCCCCGCCGCCATCTCCTGCGCCTATGGCGGCGTAAGAGACAAGCTCAATCTTCCCGGACGCTTCCACGATCTGCGGCACTATGCCGCCTCCGTCATGGCCGCCCTCAACGTCCCGCCCAAGTATGCTCAGGAGCGCATGGGGCATGCCACGCTCGACATGCTCAACCGTGTCTATCAGCACACAATGAACAAAAAACGCGACGCTGTAGCGGACGCAATCGCCGCGCATAACGCCGCCCTTCTCTCCGGTCAATCCTGCCAATACAAATAATTATGCCGCAGATTATGACACGAGAAAACAAAAAATCTAATAAAATAAGGCTCTTTGGGCTATTTCTTTGCGGGAACATATCCCGCTATCAGAACCAAAACAAGGATTCTAGCAATAGCTAGAATCCTTCAATTTTTCCTTATATTACAAGGGAAAATCGGCTTAAAAATCTGATAACTTATTAAAGCAAATTTAAGTAAATTATCATTGTTTTTAGTGAAATTATGCCGCGGATTATGACACGGAATTACGCTTTGCGCACCTCGTCATTCAGGCGCTCGATGGACATGTCAATATGACACATCAGCGCCGCCGCGATCTCGTCCCCGTCCTTGGCCTTGCGCTCAATTTCGAGTTCACCGAACACGTCGTCCCGGTCGCGCCGAAGCATTTCGAGCCGCTTCTCCGCATGCTCTTTGAACCAGCGTTCGCGCCCCGGCTGACCGTCGCAAGCGTCCGCGTAGTCAAGCAGCATCTGTGTGTCGGTGATGCCGTCCATCAACACGGCAAGCAAATGTTTAATCATGGTGCCCTCCTTATGCGCGGTTGATGTAGTCCATCAGCCGATCTACATCACTTTGATTAAAGCGGAAGACATCTTGACCGATGTTAAAGCTGATGTTCCCGCCGTTTTTGTTCATCTGGTTTTTGATCTCAGCGCCCAGCGCGGCCACGTCGATGTTTTCATCCTCCGTCATAACGCCAAGCGTCTTGAGAATCGGCTTGTACTTCCCGATCAGGTTCTCGGGCTTTGCAGCGGCCACTCCGACCGCCACGCCGTACAGAATCGCTTTTGCGCCGCTAATGGATGGGCGCACCTCTGAATCATAGAAGTGCGCCACACCCGCGGCGATCTGGTCAACAGTCGCCATATGATTTTAGCCTCCCGTGCTTGCGCCAGCCGCAGCCGCCGTCGGCGCAGTCCAAGAATTATAGCGCGGCATAGGCGGCGGACAAATGTTGCCGTCCGGGATGACCGTCTTCGTCATGCCCTGAAGCGCCGCAACCTGATTCTGCAAGCAGCCGATCAGACCGTTGTTGGTCGCGTTGTAGACCGCCTGCTGCGCAAGCTGGCCTTCGATGCCGCGCAGGCGGCCGTCGATATACTGGTACAGCTCCAGCGACTTCTTGTCGGTATAGATTTCGGCGTTCTTGTTGGCAAGCTCGCCCTCAAGCTGCGCGATGCGTCCAGCCTGCTCCGCCTCATACCTCGTGACAACATGATTCTCGCTGCAACAGCCCTCCGCATAGCGCGGATTCCATCCGTTCAGCAGCGCACTGCCGCCGCCCAGCAAACCGAGCGCAGTACCCGCGATACCCAGACCCAGACCAGCACCAGCAACTCCCTTAGATGCGTATTCCTTATATTCCATATCACGCACCTCCTTTCTGCGTCCATTGTCGCAGTTTTCGGGCGTTGTCGCGGGTCAGGTAGAGGTCAATTCAGGGTACAAAAAAAGAACCCGGAAGGTTTTTCCCCTCCGGGTTCTGTCATTCAGATGTTTTGTCGGCCTCGGCAAAACATCCTGTCTGTCGTCGCTGTCTCGCCCTGACGCGGTTAATCTTGTCCTGCACCCTGCGCGATTCGCGCTTGACCGTCTCCGGCGAGATGTGCAGTCTCTGCGCGGTGGCGATCAGGCTATCCGTTTGCGCGCGGGTAACAAAGACTTCCTTCTGCCTGTCCGTCAGGCCGCAGGCTTCGATCAGCGCATCCCGTTCTTCTTTGGTGTATGGGGTAAACGTGATCTTGCCGCACACTTTTACTTCTCCTGTTCGCCCGCGCCCTCGTCGTTCTGCTGTTTAATTTGTTCAAGCGCCTTCTTGACAAAAGCGGGGAAGGGAACGCCGATGATGGCCAGATTTTCTATGATGCTCAATCCCTCGTTGGAAACGTAAAACATACACATCGCGTCCCGGAAAATCTGCGTGCCCTCCGGCATCACGCGGTCAAGCTGCGCCGCCATAAAGACCACGACCAGCATGACCGCCTTTTTCAGCAGCCCGTGCCAGCCCGTCTTACTGTCCAGCTTCCCGCCGTCCGTCTTCGGGCTTTTGCCCATCATCCCGCAAACGCAGCCTGTAACGTAATCAATGCCCATCATATAGCACAGCACGACCAGCACCGTGTCCCAACCTCCCATTGCGCCCGCGATTGCTCCGCCCGCAAGCGCCGTCATCTTCAGTATTTTGTCCCAGATACTCGACCAGTTGTTCATGGTCATCCTCCTTTCAATCCTCCGCCAGCGCCCATTTTCCCGCCAGCGTGATATACACGCCGTCGCTCCTGCGCAGGGTCGTCGTGGCCTGTTCTTCGCCGCCCGTCTCGCCCTGATCGCCGCTTTCCGGCGCATCCTCGACCAGATACTCGCTGGACATGTACCCGGTATCGCCGCTTTCCAGCTTGCCGAACACCCAGCCCGTGCCGCCCGCCTCGCGGATCACGTTCACCCGCGTCCCGTTCTCGGCTTTTGCGATAATCTTCGCCGCCGTGCTTGCGCCCTCACGGATGTTGAGATATCCGCTGGTGATGTTCACCGCCGCGTTGCCAAAAATCTTTTCCGCTTCGCTCACTTCCGTCTTTCCTCCTTCCGGATAGTCCACACCGATCATCCGATGCACCCCCAGCCCGTTCCATCCTGCCTTCGCCGTCAGCGCGGTTTCGACCACGCCGCCCCGGCTCTTGCTGGAATGCAGCACCGTGCCGCGCTCCGTTACCAGCCCGGTGTGGTTTACGTCGCCCGTGCCCGCGCCCATGAACGCCAGCATGCCCGCCTTCGCGCCGGAAATCCCCGTCTGCCGCCAGATCAAATGGCGATACTTCGGCACGCTGTCAAAGCTGTTCCAAAGCTCGTTCGTCCCCGCCGTCGTGTAGCGCTTGTCGCCGCCCGGCGCTGTGCGGATGACCTTCTTGATGAGGTTGATGCAGTCCAGCGTTTCGTAGCTTGTCCCGATCAGCCCCCGCGCCGCGCGGATGGCTTCTTCCGCCTGAATCATTGACACCACCCCTCCTTAGTTGACAATAGCGCCCTTACTCTTCCGCCTGAACAGCCGCCGCGCTCCAAGTGTCGCTCTTGTACACGCCGCCAACGCCGTTGATGACTGCGCAGTATACCGACTTGCACTTGCTGATGGCGGCCTGCAAGTCGCTGTGATAGCGCACAAGCGCCTCGTCGAGTGTATCAAAGCCGCGCAGATCGCGAACTTCCGCGCCGTCAGTAGCCGTCAGAATTTTAATCGTGTAGTACCTCATTCGATTCGTCCCCCTTTTAATACAATCTAATTATACTTACAGTCGCCGATTCTACAACGGTCGATGTAATATTTAAGTTTGCATTTACCCATTTACAACTAATTATATTACTGTCATTTGCAGGCGCGATACGATGCACATAACCGCTTGTCCCCTCTCCCCGCACTAGAAACATAGCCGCCGAGCCATAGTTATACGCAATAACGAGATACCCTCCATAAGGCAGGACAGGGTACGTTACGGGTCGTGCTTTGTCCAGCTTATTGGTGAAATACTCTTTAACGTATGCCTTGCTCAGTGTGTCACCTTGCGCTTTTAATTCGTTTGTCACATTACATTGTACCCAATCGCTGCCATTTCCCGGTTTTGCCGATGTTTGCACGGATGCCTTATACAGTCTATCGTTATAGATGCAGTACGTGCCCACAGCATAGGTTTTTCCGCTTTGCCATGCATCGGATACGATTGATTTATTTGCTTTCTCGGTCTTTAGCTGATTAACCGTCGGCTTCCAGTTGATCGCGATATTCACGTCTTTTTGATATCCCAGCTTTATCCCTGCGCCGTCGCTTGCTTGCACCACGGTGTCGGGCGCGTAGATAGTCAGCGCTTTGTAGGCGGTGATTTCAGCCGGGGTGAGCGGGGTTTCAATGGGGGTGGCGAGGATTGCATTTTGTTCGGTAAGCGTTTTTGTGTTGTCAAAAGAGGTTTTATCAACCCTCTGCACCCGTACCCCTCTCTCCAAGTCCACCTCGTCGCACACCCACTGCTGGCCGCTTTGGTCGGTGTAGTTGCCGCCAGAGGTGACAGGGATGCCGGGTAGGCCGTTGGGAGTGGGCAGAGTGAGGAGCTGTTCACGGTAGGGTTCATAGGTTGTTGCGGTTGAGCCGAGTTCGAGCTGGACCTTCACGCCGGTGATGTTGTATGTTTGTCCTTGCTTGACGGTGAAGGTTAAACGAGCTGCCGTATTAGACATTTTAGCGGCGACATTTTGGTAAAGAACAGCGCTATATGTCTTTGATACAAGTGACACTTTTGGAGCCGCAATACTCGATGATAAAATCGCCACGCCGGATATAATAAAGGGTTGGATATCTATTGTTGCATAACCAGTTTCGGTTGCCGTTCCCGAAATTGATATTAATCCATTTTTTGCAGTAACCGTTACACCCCTAGTAGTATTTGACCCGTCTGGGAGATACAGCAAGTTTTTTCCCGTCACCTTCACCGCAACGCTCCCGCCGTCACCAGCGCTCACGATAGGCACAGGTGCATCCGGCGTGGGCGTGCCGTCCTGCGTGCTCTTGCCGTACACGGTCAGACCGCGCAGCGGCGCGGCAAAGGCATCATCAACGGCAATCGGGTTGCCCGTCTCGCTGCCTACAAGGATGTTCTGCCGGACTGCATCCGCCGCGCCGATGTTCTCCCTTGCCTGCGCCTTTTGCGCATCGTCAAGCGTCTGCGCCGTATACATCACGACTTCCTGCGGCGCGTCTTTTCCCGGGTCGCCCTTCTCTCCTTTCTCGCCCGTGTCGCCCTTCATCCCCTGCGGAATCGTAAATTCCACCATCGGGTTTTCCGCCGTGCCGCTCTGCGTAACGCTCGCCGCCGTCCCGGCCTCGCCCGTCACGGCTGTGACGGTAAACCTTGGCGTTGCGCCCGTCGCGCCCGGGCTTCCATCCCTGCCGGGGTCGCCCTTTTCGCCTTTCTCGCCTCGCGCGCCCGGTGCGCCCGGTTCGCCCTTGTCGCCCTTCGCGCCGGGGTCGCCCTTGTCGCCCTTCGCGCCGTCGCGCCCCGGCTCGCCGCGTGGACCCTGCATCAGCTTCTCAAACCGAATCCTCAGCGTCTGGTTGACCGGCTGACCGAACCCGTTGTTTGCCGCGCTCGATAGCTCGCCAATCGCCGCCATGACGAATAGGATTCCCGGCGGGCAGGGCGTGATGATCTGCTCTGCGTCCGTCACCTCGCCGTTTTCGCCCACAGTGGCCTGAATCGCCAGCCGCACATCCCAGACATATTCTCGCGGTTTCAGCCTCGCCGTGTCCTCACTTTCAAAGCAGACGACAAACCGCCCGTCCGCTTCCGGCGCAATCGTCTTTTCAATCAGCGCGCGCCGTTTCGGTCTCTCCCTGACGGTGAAAATCGCCCGGTCGTTTGCCGTCGGCACATACCCGGTTTCGTCCGGGCAAATCGCCATCAGCGCCGTGTCGCCCGCCGTAATCGAAATCTGGTTTCCGCTTACGCGAAACATCGCTTTTCCCTCCTTTTCTTCATGTATAGCCTGATTCCATCGACCATCATCCCCGTCAGCTTCACGCCGTTGAGCACCACATCCTCCACTTGCTCACCGTTGAAGATCACCGGCACGTCGTTCTTGCGCAGGAATGTCACCCGCGCCGAACCGTCCGCGTTGACGGCGTTTCCGCCGCCCGCCGTTGTGGATGGGCTGTATACCGTACCGCCCGCGCCGGTGAAGCTGGGCAGCCCGCCGATGTAGCCGCTTCCGCCGCCTCCGCCTGCGCCGCCGCCCATATACCTGTTGCCGCCATTTCCGCCGTACCAGCCGCCGCCGCCCCCGCCGCCAGCGCCAGTTTCCAAGCCGCCATCCGCCCAATACCAGTCGCCTTGTCCACCTTGTCCGAAAGACCCTTTATCGCTTCCGCCTGAACCGGGTCCAGTCTGTGTTCCGCCATAGCCGCCGCCGTACCAGCCGCCGCCCACGCCGCCCTCGCCGTTGGCCTGTCCTGTGCCGCCTCCGCCGCCCGCGACAAGCAGAACCGCCGCCTTGTTGCCGGACAGGTTTTTCAGCTCGCCCGTCTTCGTGGCGATGTGCGTCGCGCCGCCGCCCCAACCGGCGTTTCCTCTTCCGCCGCCGTTATAGGGATTGTTGCATCCGCCCACGCAGATGTAGTAGACCTCGCCTTTCTTGCAGAGCTTGTAGCCCACGCTGTACCCGCCTTTTCCATTGGTGTTGTAGTTGTTTCCATAGTTGCCGCTGCCATGCAGCGCCGAGTTAGACCCGCCCGCGCCCCAAACCTCGAATTTGTAAATGCCGTCATGCGGAATGGTGACGCTCTGCATCCCGCCCGTGTAGGCGTAGTCCTGATAGCTTCCCTTGCTCGTCGTAATCGCCATGGTTCACCTCACGTCGTTGTAATGTACAGAATCCCGTTCGAAAGCTGGAACCGAGCGCCGACGGGTCCCGGGTCGCCTTTGTCGCCCGGGTCGCCCTTGTCCCCCTTCGCACCCGGCTGTCCGCGCTCAACGCCCAGCGTCAGCACGAGCTTCCCGCCGACGTCGGCCATCTGCGCCGTGCTTCCGCTGCCGTATTCCCGCGTCTGCGCCTGAATGTTCATGTTCGCAAGCCGCTGCGCCTGCGTGTTCGCCGACAGCGCCGCCGTGCTCGCTTCCGTTCCGGCCTTCTGCGCCGATTCCGCCTGCGTCTTCGCGCCCTCCGCCGCCGCGTTCGCCTCGGAAATCGCCGTGTTCATCTTCGAGAGCGTCAGGTTGATTTCCGTCACCAGCGCGTCCCATGCGTTGCCCTGGCTGGGCGTGACCTGTGTGCTCGGCGCGGGGCGGCTGATGGGCGTGAAGCTCCCCTCGTAACAGGTTTTCGCGCGCGTTTCATCCGCCGTCGCGCCGTAGCTCACATAGACGAATACCTTCACCGCGCCGCTTCTTTTCAGATACACGTCCGGGATATCCGCCATCCAGCAGCCCGTTTCCGCGTCAAAACTCGCGATGCGCGTTTCCGTCTGGCTGTCCCCGGCGTAGCCGTATTGCGCCTGCACCGTCACCACGTCCCCCGCGAGGAAGTCGTCCATTTCGGCCAGCTCGTCCGGGGTCGGCAGCCCGCGCATCCTGAGCCGCTGCCCCGTGTCGTACTGGTAAACCCCGGCAATGGCCGCGTTCTTGTGCGTTCTGGATTCAAAATTGGCCTCGATCATCTGATTTCGCCCGCCTCCTTCTTTCGCCTGACCAGTTCGGTCAGCACCTGCTTTTTCGCCGTTTTCTGCATGTCCCGAACCGCTTCTATCCTTTCTTCGTCGCTCATTCGTTCCCATCTGTTTCCGCTCATCATCGCGCGCAGGCCGATCACGTCCCTGCCGCTTCCGTTGAACAGCGTGTCCGCGTAGGTGCTGTTCGCCCAGCGCTTTTCCTCGTCCGTCAGGAGGATTTTGAAACCCTCGTACTGGTTAAACCCGACCTTGCCCACCTTGAGTTCCTTGGCCAGCGTCTTGGTGATGTTCACCTCGTACTTGCTCGCGCTGACCATCTCGCCCGGCAGGAAGCTCGTTTCCCCTGTCCGATAGCTCAGGTCGATCATCGTGTCAAGCGCCGCGTCGTTCTTTTCGCCCAGCGTCGTCCACGGGGTCGCAAAAGCGTTGAGGAAATGCAGCGCCGCGTTTTGGTTCTCCTGTCCCCAGTTGTAATAGCCGTTTTGCAGCGTCGCGTCGCCCGTGATGTCCGTCTTGACCGGAAGCGTCTGCCGCAGAAGCGGCCAGTTCTGAACGATTTGACGGTTGAGGAATTGCTTCACCGCGTTTTGGCTGTACACGTCCCGCACATAGGGGTCTGTCACCTTGGCCAGCGCGCGAATCGCCGAAGGGGTCAGGCGGCTCGCCTGATTCTCCGCGATGTTCTCTGCAATGTTGCTCGCAATGCCTGCCGCGTCGTTGTAGCCGCTGAACAGCGCGCTGAACCCGGAAAGGAACGAGTTGTCAAACAACTGGTTGCCCGTTTCCAGCGCCGAACCGTAGAGCACCGTTCCGATCAGCGACAGAACGTTCACGTCGTCGCCCATCTCTTCAAGCGCCCATGCGATCTTCGCGCCGATGTACAGGGGCCCGCTCGAAGGCTGCGCAAAGTCAAGCGGGATTTCCCAGTCGCCCAGCTTGAAATATGTGCTGTAACTCCTGCCCTGCGCCTTGCGGATTACGCCCAGCTTTTTGTCTTCCTCGTCCTCGCGTCCGGGCTGAATCGCGCCGAGGCTGGCCAGCAGCGCGCCGACGATGGCCACGCCGGTTCCCGTCAGGCCGCGCCCGAGGTTCATCACAAACTTTCGCTGGTCGAAGTTCGCGCCGCCGTTGCGCTTGCCGTCCCATAGGCCGTATTGGATGATCGCCCGCGCCAGTCCGATGGGGCTGTACTGCATCATGCGGCTTGCGACGTTTGTCGGCGTTTTGAGGAAGGGCATTATGCTCGTAATCATAAGGTCGATCATCGGGCTTTCCCGCCGCGCGCCGTTGATGGCGCTGACGATGTTGTTGTCCTCCTGAAAAACGCGCTCCGTCGCGCGAACCGCCGCTTCCGTCTTCATTTCCTCAAGCGTCATGTCGCGCAGGACTTTGACCTCGCGTCCGTCTACGCGCTGCGTATCGGGGATTTTCGTTCCCAGACGCTTGATGACGGCCAGCTCCTCCGTGTAGCATTGCTCCCAGAACGGGCGGTCGCCCACCTGCATGGCAAAATCCACGATGTTCTTGTAGGCTTGCAGCCATTCGTTGTTGAAAGTGCGGTTGTTGTGGCTCAGGTCAAATCCGCTTCCGTGGCCGGTGTCCGCGTGCGTCACGAAATAGTCCACCATCGTCTGTCCGATCTCGCCGGTAAACGCTTCCCGGCCTGCCGCCCGCTCCGCGCGGTTCGGCGCGTCCGTCGTTCGGTTGCCCGTCCGTTTGGTGATAAACGCCCCTTCAATCACGCCGCCGATCTTCTCGCTCGCCAGCTCCAGCGGACGAATGAGAATGTTACTGGCAATGTTCTTGATCCACGTCTTCGTTCCGGACAGCATGTTGGTATATCCAAGGGCATTGACCTTTCCCATCATGCTGTCCTGTACGACGTTGGCCTGCGCGTTATAGACGCGCTGCAATGCCGTTTTGCCCTCCGTCGTCACCGGCATGCCCTCAAGGTCTGCGCCCTCGGCATAGAGGAATGTGCTCATCTGCCCCGCGATGTAGTTCAGGTCGGCTTCCGTCACCACCGCAAGCCCCTGTTTCATCGCTTCGAGCTGCTGGCAGAGCGTCAAAAGCCCGTCGCCGCGCACATTGTTGTCCGTTGCCAGAATGGCCGCCAGCATGCGCTCCTTCGCGGTCGCATAGCTGTATGTGTCGCCGACCAGCTTTGTCCCGTTAAGGCCGTATTGGTCGATGAGTTCCGTCTTCCAGCTTTCAAGCGGCATGTTCCACGGGTTGTCATATTTCACGTCGGAAGGCAGCTTGTCAATCTGCCGCTGAATCAGCTCCGCCGCCGTATAGACATTTTCGAGCACCGGCGGCAGCGGTCTTTCAATGAAGCTGCCCTGCACCGCGTCGCCCGCCGCGCCGCTCACGCCCGTCACAGCCTCCTGCGGCAAAACGGAAGTCCTGCCCTTGTTGAACGGGTTGCCCGGGTCGAACTCGCCCGTCTGGCTGACGTTCTGTTCCCTTTCGGCGCCTTCCTTGCTTCTCTGCTGTCTGTCGCGCCATCCCTTCACCGGCGCTTGGCTGCCGACGGGAATATCGCCGTCCACCAGTCCCTTTTTCGCGTTGGCGTGGTCGGCTTTCTTCGCCGCTTCCACCAGCGCGCCCTCCGCAGTCAGCTTTCCGATGATCTGTCTGGCCTGCAACGCCTGACCTGCATTTGTGCCCTGCTCGTCATAGGCCTTCGCGATCACATAAGCCGTCGTCATCAGCCCTTCGTTCTGCGCCCGGATGCAGGCCACCGCCGCCGCCGCGTGGTCGTCTGCCGTCCATCTGTCCCGCGCCAGCAGGTCGTTCACCACCGTGTCAATGCCGCGCGCGTTGATATCGTCGTTCGCTCGCTGCACCTGCTCCCGGTTGGTCACGGTCTCGTACTGGTCTCCGCGAAGGAATTCCTTCACACTGTCGGTCAGCGTGTCGAGCTCCTGCGCCGTCTGGTTGCCGAATTGTCGCGGGGCGACGGCATATTCCACGTCGTTTGGCATATCATAGGGATTGACGCTGGTGTTGCTTTGTGTTACACTAGTGTCAGAAAGAGATGCAGCACGGATATCGTGTGGGGCGCTTTGACGTCCGGCGGTACGCTGCATCTCTTTTTTTGTCATTCCAACAAAATCATAGAGCAGCATCGAACCGTCTTTCTTCGCCCCAACGACCACATCTGCATCATACAGTTGACCGGAAACATCAATTTGAACATTACCGTGAATAAAATCAACAATGTCGTCTTTTCTTTCATGCGTCAGTTCCTGACTGACATGATCTGTCGATGCCTGCAAAATCTCGTCCGCGTTATTTGCCGCGCGCATCTTGTCGGCGTATACGTCTGACTGATTGCGTTTAAGCCACATCGTATCTTTCGAATTGGTGATTTCATTTCGAGATTTGCCGGTGATCTGAATCTGATTGCTCCCGACGGTTACGCCGTTCGGGAATTTTTCTTTCAGCGCCCGCTTGACGGTTCTTGCCCAGTCCTTTTGAGGAACGCCCGCAAGAATGTCCTCTTCAACCGAAACGACGGGCTTTCCCTTTTCATCCCGTCTGATGGCATATTCCATCTCCGTCTGTTGTCCGCGCGTGACCTCCCGCTCTACGGGCGCGGTCTTTCCGAACAGCTCAATGGTCGCGTCCTCGCCGCCCATGCCTTTTTTCCACGTTCCGGCTTCAAGAATGGCCTGCCTGAGCGCATCCCGCGCCCTGACCAGCGCCTTGTAGTTTTCTGCCGCCGCGCCGCCTGCCTTTTGGGCTTTGCGTCGGGCTAAAAACTGCGTCAGCTTGTTGTAGACCCGAATCGGGAAGGACTGCTTCGCGCCCAGCAGATCATATACCAGCGTCTCGCTGCCCGTCCTGCCCCATGCGCCAAGGGAAGCCATCAGCTTTTCCGTCGCCGCGGCGGCCAGCTCCTTGTTCACGTCGCAGGGGAGACCCGCGTCCTCATAGGTCTTGCGGATTTCCGCCGCGTCTCTGTCCATCGCCTCTGTATCGCCGCGATAGGCCGCTTCCAGCGCCGCCTTTTCGTAGGCCGCATAGTTCTTCGTGCTCTCGATGTAGTGCGTCAGCTCGTGCATGACCACCTGCCGCATCTGCTCGCCCGCGCCGATTCGGCTTGAAAGAATCAGCCGCCCGTTCTCTCGGTCGTAGAAGCCGCGAACCTTGTCTGCCAGCGGCATGACGATCAGTTCAAGCCCCGTCTTCTGTTTCAGGTTGCTGGCGAGCTTCTGCGTCACCGGGTCAAGGTTGCCGCGCGAAACGTCCGCGTTCAGATAGTCTTCCGCGCCGACTGCGCCGATGCTGGCTTCCATCCCGCCCAGCTTGCCTTTCAGCTCGCCGCTCCTGTCCAGCAGATTCAGAATTTCCGTCTCCGGGTGCGCGCTCGCCTCGTCCATCCGGCCGGGGATTTGCGCCGCCAGCTCGCGGAAAAAGCCGCTGTCAAGGTCAACGTCCGCGCTCTTGCGGTTGACGCGGAACTGTGTGCCGTATTGGCGGTTCACCTGCGCGATTGTCCGCAGTCCCGTCGTGTGCAGCACCTCGGCAATCTGCTGTTCGTTCAGCCAGATGCGCTTGTTTCGAATGTCCCTGACCACCGGGGCGATCTCATCCATCTCGCTCTGTGTCTGCTCCCGCTCGGTCTGCCTTTGGTATTCTTCCTGCGCCTGCTGCTCCCGCTCGGCGATTTCAGTCTCCGCCTTCCGGCGCGCCTCGTAAGCCTCCGGGTTTTGCAGCGCTTCCCGGCGGTCGTAAAGCGCCATCAGCCGCGCGCCGATCTCGTTCATCCGCGCGTCGAGCTGGCCAAGCGTTTCCTCGTCCATTCCCATGGCTTCCGCTTCCGTATAGCTCTGCGTCGCCGCGTAGAATTCTTCTTCCGCCGCCTGCTGCTGCGCGTCGAGCTGCGCAATCTCGTTGTCAATGGCCTGCGTCCGCGCTTCCCGGTCGTCAAGCATGGCTTCCCGCGCTGCCGCGTCCTCCGCGATGACGGCCTTTCTGCCCGCCTGTCTGGCCTCTGCCAGCCGCTGTGCCGCCGCCTGCTGCATTTCGTCCGTTCTGCGCGCGGCGACCGCGCCCTGCTCGTTCGCGGTTTTCTGGTTTTCGCCCATGCGCACGCGCGCTTCGGTCATTTCCTTCTGCCGCGTCAGGTCGCCGTTCATCACCGCGTCGCTCGCTTCCGCGAACTGCGCCCGGCTGTTGTCCGCCGCCGTCTGCGCCGCTTCCGCCTGTGCGCGCGCCTCGTCGGCCTGCTGCTTGGCCTTTTCCGCGTGCGCCGCGCTTCCGCGCTCGTCCTTCCCGCTGATGATTTCCTCGGCAACGGCCTTGCTTTCCTTCTGCTGTCGCGCATAGTCGTTGAGCAGCGCGCAGGCCTGCTCGTCGCCCAGCGTCTTTGTCACGTCCAAGATGACGTTCTCCACGTCCGTCCGCTTGCCGTTCATCAGGTCTTGCGCCGCCTTCACGCCGCGCAGCGTGCCCACGCCGCTTCCCGCCGCGCCGGACAGGGAGAACAGCACCGCGCCGATGGCGTTCTCCACCGCGCCGCTGACAACGCCCTCCGCCGCGCCCTTCACGTCAAGGTTCTTGGGATTCAGCAAGTTCAGCGCCATATTCAGGCCGTCCGTGAACGTGATGTCCTCGCCAGTGTCCACCTTGCGGAAGATTTCGCCCAGCGCGTTGTCCGTCCAGTTTGCCGACAACCCTTCAAAGAATTCGTCGTGAACCACTTCGTCAAATTCGTTTCGGGCAAACGCCTTGCTAAACGCCTCGCCAAACGTTCGAATCGCCGCAAGGCCTCGGCAAGCGCCCGCCGGGTTGCGGATGATCCGGCTTCTCGCGGCTTCCGTCAGCGCGCTCATGCCCGTCATCCTGCCCAATACGCCTTCGAACGTGCCGAAGTTTGCCGCGCAGTCAAGCCCCGTGTTCACCGCGCCCAGATATCGGGCGGAATCAATGCTGTACCCCTTTTGCAGATACTCGTCAAAGTTGTTCTTGAACCCGACGACGCTGTACCCCGTGTTAAAGCCGAGCAGGCTGCTGCCCGTCGCCAGCGTCGTTCCCGCCGCCACACCGGCCGAAACCACGTTGTAGGTCATGCCCTTCACGCGCCCGAACCACTTGAATTCATCCTCCGTCGCGTTCGTGCGCATGTATCCTTCCATCGTCGCGATGTCCCGGCGCACCTCCGCGCTGTTCTTGAGGAAATCCCCCTCAAAATCCATCGGGTCAATGCCGAGCTGGTATACGTCCGCCGCACCGGCCAGCGCCTTTCTCAGCGCATTGGCGTAATTCTCGTCGAGCGTCCCGCTGGCCAGCGCGCTCTCGATGTCCTTGCGGTACTGCGTCCGGCCATATGCGCCGTATTCGTTCTGGTATCGGTTCTGGATGCGCGCCGCGTTGACGAGCACCATGCCTTGAGAATAGCCCGTGTACAGGCTGTCCTTGAAATCCAGATACCATTGTTCGCCGCCCGCGCGAATGCCCGCGCCGACCGTGTAGCCCGCGCCCACGCCCTGACCGAAGGGAACGTCCAGCGCCGCCATTTCCTCATCGGTGATCGCCGCGCCCTGCTGACTGATGCGGCTGGCCGCGCGCTCGCAAAGCGCGTTCATGTCCACGCCGCCCGTCTTGGCGTAGTATTCGTCCAGCGTCAGCCCCAGCGCAAGCGCCGTCTGCGTGTCCTCTTCGAGCAGCGCGTCCATCTGTTCCCTGAGCTGCGCCTGATAGTCGCCCGTGTCGATTACGCCCTGCGCGTCGAGGTTCAGCTTCACGCTGCTTAAGTCAAACGGACTGACCGCATTTTTGCTCGCGCCCGGCCTGAAATAGTCGTCCACCGCCGCCAGCCGCCCGACGTAGCCCATGTCCGCGTTCAGCTCGTCCTGCCCCGCCTGCGCGTTTTGGCGCACCAGCGCGAGCTGTTCCTCGCTGGCCGTTCCCTTGAGCGCCGCCGTGCGCGCGTCGCTGAGCGCCTGCGCGCTCGCCTCCTCCTGCGCCCTGCGCATGTCGGCCTTGTCGAATAGCAGCTCGTCTCTGGCCGCGTAGATGCTTGCCAGCTCGTCCATCGCGTGTTCGTCCGTGGTGAGCAGGCGCTCCATCAGCGGCAGCTCCGCGTCGCCGCCCAGCGTCCCCGCCTGCTCCATCGCCTCGGCCTGCGCCGCCCATACGACCATCTGCGCCATCACGTCGCCCCGCAGCTCGTCCGGGAAGGAATCGCTCTTCATCACGTCGTACAGCGTCTTGACCGTCTGCCCCTGCGCCGCGATGTTCCCGTAGGTCACCGCGTCGGCCATGTCGTTTCCGAGGATAATGCGCTGGCTGTCCGCTTCCGTCAGCGTGCCGATCATTCGCCGCGCGTTCCCGCTCTCCGCCAGCATGCGATCCAGTTCATCCTTGCCCGCGCCCTCGATCCGGTCATACCGTCCCTTGAGCAGCGCGTCCGCCGCCTCGCCGATGGTCTGCGCCTCGTGCATGCGAATTTCCGCGCCTGTTTCGCCATCGGAGCTGACGGAAGGAGTTGCCATCCATTCCGCAAAGCTCATCCCGCCTTGCGCGACGATCCGCTCTTCCGGGGTCATCTGAACGGGGCCTTGCACCTCCGGCGCTTTGCCGCTGTCCTCGGCCTTCTTCTTGCCCGCCGTCGGGAAGCCCGGCGCGGTCGATGCCGTCATCGTTTGAGAAACAATCCGGCTCTGTGCCTTCGCCTGCGCGGGGCTTTCGGCCTTTTCCTGTTCCTCCTGTTCGGGCACTTTCCCGGTCAGGCCGCTCCAAAATCCCGGCTTCTTCTCTTTCTTCTGCTCTTCCTCGGTCGCGCGCGCTTCGTCTGCCGCCTCGGCGGGTTCGTCGCCTGCGCTTTCGGAAGGCGTTTCTCCGCCCGTGATGCCCGTGTAGGCCTTGTCCAGCGCCGCCGTCAACTGGCTTTTCGCATAGTCGGAGTATGCGCTTTCCTCGATCTCCTGCCGCGCCTTGAGGTAGGCCGCCGCGTCTTCCTTGTCGTGCTTTCCGTCTCCGTAGAATCGGCTCGCGTAGTCCTCTGTCGCATCCCTGTATTCTTCTTTGGTCAGGTTTGCGCTTTCAAGGAATGTTCCCACGTCGTCCGCATTTTCGCCGTAGAATCGGCTGCCCTCGGTCTGTGTCAGCGTCTTAAACGCCTTTGCCGCCCGCGCGCGAAGCGTGTCGTCCGCAATGGCATTGATACCGCGAATCACCGTCGCCGCGTCCGCCGTATTGGCGTTGATGCTCTGCCCGTCAAAGCCCATCAGGGGCATTTCGGCCAGCTCTGCCATGGCCGTCTTCCCGGCCTTCTGCGTCTCAATCTCCTTGAGCCGCTGCTTTTCGTTTTTCGCCCGCGTGTCGGCGTATACGCCGCCCGTGACCGTCGCATCCGTCATCTCGCGCATCGTGCCAATCGACGGCGCGTACTTCTGGTGGTTCGGGCTTTTCTGCTTCTTCACATGGGCGATGTATTCGTTCAGAAAGCCGTCGCGTTCCGTCTCGTCCGGAATCCGGCTCGCCACGCGCGCCGCGCTCTGGTTGGTCTGCTTGTCCAGATTGACCACAAGCGGCGCGGTTTTTACCTTCTGTTCGCTGGCCGGTCGCAGGCTCTCCTGTGCCGCCTCGTGCGCCCTTGCCGCTTCCTGTTCGGCCTGCCGACGCTTCGCTTCTTTCTCGTCAAACCATCTTGCCATGTGCTTCTCCTTATCTGATCTTGCTCGTGTTGCCCGGGCTGTATCGTCCGTTGATCTGCCGCACGTTCACCGCCGCCGTCGTGCCGCTCGTCGTCTTCTTGCTGCCGGAGCTTCCCGACCCGCTCCCCGAACTTCCCGAACCCGTCGTGCTCGTCGTGTGGCTTGTCGTGTCGGTCGTGCCCGTCGTGTCGGTCGTGCCGGTCGTCTGCTGGGTGCCGGTCGTCTGCTGTCCCATCGCGGCGGAAATGGCCGTCAGGTAGTTGCTGTTGTACTCCCGGCGCTGCGTGTCCTTTAGCTCCTGCACCTTCGCCGCCAACTGGCTGGCAAAGTCCGTGTTCAGCCGTCCCTGCGTCTGGCTGTTCTGTTTCGCCGCCTGCGTGATCTGGTCTTGAATCTGCCCGGTCTTGCGCGCGTTCTCGTCCGTCAGCTCCCGTACAGCCTTCGCCAGCGCGTCGCCCTGGTTGGCGAGCGTTTGCAGCGTGTAGCTGCTCCTGCCCATGCCGCGGTTCAGCGCCGCCGTCTCCACGTTCGCCTTGCTCTGGCGGTAGGCGCTGTTTTGCTCGTCGATGGCGCGCGTCAGGTTGGCCGCAAGGTTCGCGATCTCCTGCTCCTTGCTCAGCTTCGTCGTTTCAAAATTCTGCTGGCTGGCCTCAATCCCCGCGTTGAGCTGCGGCCGCAGCAGGTTTTCCGCAAACGCCGCAATCTCCTTGTCCGTCATGTTCCCGGCCAACCCGCCGAGAATCTGGTTCAGCAATTCGCTGTCCAGCAGCTTCTTTGTCGTGCTCTGGCTCTGGCTTTGGCTCTGGCTCTGACTGTGCTCTCTGCTGTTTGTCGTCGAGGATTGAAACGTCTCCGTCGTCGTTCTTTTCGCCATGTTCTCACTTCCCTTCCAGCGCGTCTAACCGCTTTTTGATCTTCTCGATCTCCGCGTCCTTGAGCCTGTCCGCGTTCCAGCTCGCCATACAGAAATCGCGCAGGAACATCGTCAGGTTTCGAACGTATGCCGCAAGCGTCCCGCCCGTCTCCTGCGGAACTCTCGGTTGCTTAAATGCCATGATAAACTCCCTCCGTCAGCTTCGCTGACACCTCCCTCAAAGAGGGAGGTCTTTCTTGCGCCTTTACGCCTCTTTTGTTCATCGCATACCTTCTTTTAACCATCCCCCATACCTCCCTCCTCGAGGGAGGTGGTCGCCGCAGCGACCGGAAGGAGTTAAACCTCGTCAAGCGAATACTCCGCCTGCACCCCGCCGTAAATCCGCCAGCCTGCCGCCTTCGCGTGGCTTCTGATTTTCAGCTTCATCCGAACGCCGCTCACCTGAATCTTCACCCGGTAGTCCTTCCTCTGCCTTTGCAGCAGAACCACCCGCGTCTTTTCCCTGCGCTCGGTCTTGATCGTCATTTCAACCGGCACGTCGTTCTCGTCCGCATCGGCGGTAAACCGCAGCACAAAGTCGCGCTTCATGTAGGCCTTGCCCAGATCCAGCCACGGCGTTTCCCACAGACATTCCATCGGCGCGCCCAGATAGCCGCCGCTCTCCGGGTCGCCGTAGCGCAGCACTTCGTATGGCTCGTCCGCCTGCGTGAAGTACACCGTCCCGCCGACGGAAAAGAAGTCCTTGACGCGCATGCCCTTTCGAACCATGAACGTCCCGCGCTCCGTGTCGTATTCGAGCACCGTGTTGTTTTCGCTCAGAACGTCGCTCTCGCTTTCCTTGATGCACATCGCCAGATAGTAGATGTGGTTGCACACGCAGGCTCTCGCCGCGCCGTCCATCCCCTCCATGCGCATCCGCATCGTTTCATACAGCGCGTCCCGGCTGAGCAGCCGCAGCGTGTTTCCGTCGTACAAGCCGATTCCGTTCTGCGACAGGTACAGCATGCTCGTCCTGTCCGTGCAGATGCTCCGCTCTTCGACGGGTCCATCCGTGCCGTAGGCCTCCGTGATCGTGAAGCTGCTCGGGTCGGTGCCGCGAATTTCGAAGATCGTCTGCTCCTTCACCGCCAGCAGATACCCGCCGAAGGGTTCCAGCGCGATAAACTTGTCGCCGTCCCATGTCGGCTGGTTAATCACGCCGCCGCCCAGCTCCGGCGTTTCAGCAACATTCGTCCAGTTGAACGGGTCGTATGGCCGCGAATAGAAGATGCTGTCCGGGTATCCTTCCGCGCCCGTTCCCCAGATGCGCTCCGCGTGCCGTCCCAGCGTCGCGAACTTCACCTCGGCGTATGCATCGCCAATCGTCAGCGCCTTCTTTTCCACCCGAAGGTCGCTTCCGTATACCGCGATCATGCCGTCCTTCGCGTTGGAGAGGATCAGGATATCCACCGTCGCCCCGCCCTCCGTCGTCTCGTAGGTGACGGAAGACCACACGTCGCTCTTGTACCCCTCCGAGCGCTTCACCCAGCCCTCCGTGCCCATCGTGTAGGTGTAAATCGCGCCGCCCGCCGCCGCAACATATACGTCCGCGTCGTCCGGCCTCGTCCGCCGATAGAACCGCGCCAGCGTCTCAATCTGCGCGCCCAGCGCCGGAAACGCGCGGCTCGTGCCGTAGCTCGAAGCCAAAAGCCCGCGCTCCGTGCGGATGTTCTGCGCAAGGTAGGCGTAGTCGGTGTTGATGTTCGTGTCGCCTGCCGCCTGATATACGCCCTTCGGCGTGGGAATCGTGAACCGCCCCTGATAATCGCTGTCTGAAATGCTCATCTGCGATACCTCGCGTCCGTGACCTCGTATAGATGCTCAAACCGCGTCACGCTGCCCATGCCCTGTGGCCTGATCCGCTGCATCGTCTGATAGAAGCTGTTCTGGTAGAACTGCGCCCGGCTCTGCTTGGCCAGATTCCCGCTGGACAGATGGCGGTAACAGATGTAGTCCGCAAGCGCCGCGTGCGCATATTCCGGGATTTGCGGCTCGTCGTCCCCGTCCTCCATCGGGTAAAACGCCACCTCGCATACGGCGCGCAGCGTCTTTCCCGTCAGGTCGTCCCGCCAGATGTGCAGCCCGCGCCCGTCCGGGTCAAGGTCATAGCCCACGTCGTAGCCGTATTCGTCCCGCAGCTCCACCACGCGCGTGACCAACATTCCCGGAACGGGCGCGTTCCCTTCCTCGTCCACATCCGTATAAAAAATCCGGCGCGGTTTCAGGTATTCGCGAACCGCGATATCATAGCCCATGTTCGCGTATACCTTGAAACTCTCTTCGTATTCGCTCACGTCCTCCGCGTCCTCGTCCAGTTGACGAAGCGCGTGCGCGATGATTTGGCTTAGCGTCATGGGCTATCCCTCCTTAAATCTTGCCGCAGTCGCGCAACAGGTTGTACAGCGGTTCGGGCATGTCAATCGTCGTGCCCTTCATAAAATAAAAATTCACGCCGTTCAGACCGACGAACTGCACGTCGTCGCCGTCGCCCGGAATCTTCGGGATGTTCACCTTGACGGTCTTGTAGGTTTCAACAACGCCCGCCTGCGTCATCATCTTCTTGATGTTCGCCTTCGTCGCCTCGCACTTGTCCTTGAGCACGGAGCTTGCCATTTTCATTGACGTGATGGTGTTGAGATTTTCCATGTTTGTTCTCCTTTCGATCAAAAGAAAAAGGCGGGAGTGTCCTCACACCCCCGCCGATCATTAGGCGGTAAATCCGCACTCGATGCGAACCGCGAACTCCGGCTGCAGCAGCTTCGCCGCGAAACCGTCCAGCTTCCAGCCGACCGTGGAAATCTGGTCGAGCGGGTCAGCCGTGCCCGCGCTGCCCGCAGTCTTGACGACAACACGCGGCTTGTTGCCCTTGAGGCTCGTCAGGCCGTAGGCATAGCGGCCAAGCACAATGACGCTCGCCACGTCCGCGCTGCTCGCGCCCGCGCCCTCAAAGATTTTCGCCTCGGTGCTCTCCACAAAGCGGATGCCGAACAGGCGGCCAACCTCGCCCGTGTAGATGTTCTCCTTGTCCTGATACTCGCTCACCTTGACCCACGCATCGTCTTCCTGCAGGTCGTACACGGTGTCGGGGCCAACGATGGCGACGTAGTAGCCGTTGAATTTCTCCGCGAGGTTCTTCTTGAGCGTTCTGACCGCCTTGCGCAGCTCGCGGCTGGTCAGTTTGTCCGCCGCCGTCAGCTGAGCGCGCGCCGTCTTGCCGCCAGCGTAGATGACGTTGGTGCAGGTCGCCAGCTCGTCGCGCACGAGCGCGTCTACGCTGCGCGCGCCCGCGTCGCCGAAGCGCTGCACGCGGCGGGTAATATTCTCATCAAGATGCACCATGTCCAGCCAATCGCTGCACCTCGCGTAGTCACCAAACTGCTGAATGGTGGTCGTGACCGCGACCTCGGCAAGCATCTTGCCGTCGCCCGGGTTGCCTTCCTCAAGCGCCGTCGTCTTCGCCGCGACCGGAATCATCTTGCGCATGTTCATCGTGATGCCGCTGTTCATCGGCATGCGGTAGTTCTCGCCGAACTGGAGATGAACCAGATTCGGTTCAAACGTCCGCAGCAGCTCGCGGTTATAGTAGGTCTGCATGCCCGGCGTAAGGCCGGTGCTGGTCGTCATGTTGGTGTTGGTGTTGGTATATGCGTTCGCCATAAAGCGTCCTCCTTAAAATCTGACGCGCTTGCCCTCCATCATCATCTCCTGCGCTCTGTCAGAAAAACGGGCAAACTCCGCGTCTGTCATGTTCTCGATTTTGTTCTCTTCCGGCACATTGCCCGCGCCCGCCGTCTTTGCCGTCGGTACGCTGCGCCGCTTGACCGGCGTGGTCTCCTTCGGCGCGGCCTCGCGCTGCAAGTATGCTTTGGCGGCCTTGCGGATGCTCATGCCGCTGTTCACATCCCGCTGTGTCTGCTCATCGCTGGAAAAAGCCCGAAGCTCTTCCATCGTCCAGCCGTCCTCGCGCAGGCTGTTCAGTGTGCTTATGATCTCCGCCTCGCGGTTTCCGGCCTGTCCGGCCGCCGCCTTTTCCCGCTCCTCGACAATCTTTCGCGCGGCCTTCTCGCTGATGTCCGCGTCGCCCTTGGCAATCTTGCTAGCCTGATAGCTTCTGAGCGCTTCGGCAATCTCGTCCTCGGTCATGTCGCCCGACACGCCCCGAACCTTCGCGGAGAAGTCCAGCTCTTTCTGGAATCCCTTCTTCTGGTTCGCAAGTGCCGACGCAATTCGGCGCGAAAACTTGTCCTTGTCCCCGTCCGGTTTCTGCTCCTGCGTTTCCGGGGCGCTGTCCCCCGTCTGTTCAGCCGTTTCTTCTTCCGTTTCCGAAGCGCCGGTCAGGTTGTCCATGAGGTCATCCAAGCTGATCTCGTTGCTTTCCTGCGCGTCGTCCGCAGATCCCATCATCATATCGACCGCATTTTCAAGCTCATCCATGTTTGGTATCCTTTCTTTTCGCGCCTTTCCGCGTTGTCATTCAAGCAGGGTTGTCCTGCGTCGAATCTTCACTTTGCAGCAGGCCGATGTAATCAACGCCCTGCTGCTTCTTTTCGATTTCGGCGGGCGTTGCGTCCGCCTTCCGGTATTCGCCAATCACCGCCTGCATGCCCTGATTCTGCGCCGTCAGCGTTTCAATCTGCGCCTGCATCTGCTCGATCATGGCCTGCTGCTGGCTGTTTTCCTTGACCATCTTGAGTACGCTGCTCTTCGTGCGGTAACCCTCCATCAGGCTGATGACCGATTCCGGCGGGAGCGCCTGACCGGCCTGCCCGCAAATCTGCGCCACCTGCATCAGGAACTCGTTGTCCGCCTGAATTTGCAGCGGATTGTTCTTCTGAACCTGAACGCGAACCGTGTAGGCAGGCTTGGGCAGCTTCCCGCCCTCGCGCGTCGGGGCGATCAGCTCAACAATCCTGTCCTTCATGTTCCCGCTGGAATCCCAGCCGCCGACAATGCGCACCCTCCTGTCCGCGTCCAGATAGTCGCTCAGCACCCACAAAATCTGTTCGACCATCCGGCGGAAGGCGTTCTTGAACCGCTCGGTGTGCCAGCGCGTCGTTTTTCCGCCTGCTTCCTGCAAAGCCTGAATGGCCGCCGCAGCCGTCACGCCCAGGCCGCCCTCGCCGCGTGAGAACTGGTTCTGTCCGCAGTCCTGCTTCATACTGTCCACCAGATATTCAAGTGTCGTGTACACCTGATTGTTGATGGGGTTCGCCTGCACCACCTGCATGGCCTCGCGAACGTCGCTGCCTTCCCACTCGATGATCCGCTTGCGCATATCGGCCACGTCGTCGGGGTTCACGCCGCTGCCCTTGCGTACAAAGATGCGCTGTACGCTGCTTGCGCGCGCGTTGTCGTCGATGTATTTGAGCATCCGGTCTATCGCCGTCTGCGTGTCGATGTAATCATGCACAAGCCCTGTGCCGAACGGCCTGCGCCATACCGACCGATACTTGTAGAGCACAAACGGATATTCCCCGTGCGCGTATACGCCCTCCGGGTAATCGCCTTCCTTTACGCCGCCAAAGCACAATTCCGTACTGTACAGCAGCGCGTGACCGGCCATCTGCGCCATGTGTACGCGGTTCTTTCGCGCCTTTGCGTCGTACCGCTTGTACCAGAATTCAATGAGCGTCGTCCGGCTGTCGCCGTCCACAACGTCCTGTGTCGCGATTTCCTCCGCATCGTCCACATGATCTCCGTGCACATATCCGCGCGCATGCGGATAGTGTTCCTCCACCCACGCGACCGTGGTATGCGTCACCTTGAAACAGGCGCGCCCGTCCTGAATGTTCTCCTGCGTCGGGTCGGGATAGAAGTCTTCGGGATGCCACGCAAGCACGGAAACCATGCCGTTCCCGTCGTCCGCGTCGTCGTCCCAAAACACCTGTGCAATGCCCGTGCCCGTAACCGCCGCGTCCTCGATGATCGTCTGGTATGCTTCCGGCCATGCCGACTGATAGAGCACGAAGCTGACCACATCGCTCATTTCCTCCGCGCTGTTGGCCGTGTCCTCGCGCTCCGGCAGCATAAGCGCCTCCGGCATGTTGTCGATCTGGTCGGCGATCACGTTGTCGATACAACTGTTGAGCGTGTTTGACGGCGGCGACGTGGCGCTGCGTTCGTTCTGCCGCAGGGCGCGCATTGCCCGCGCGTCGCGCATCTCATAGTGATCGTCCCGCAGGTCGTCTACGAACTCGGAAAACAGGCTGTATGCGCGGGAGACGAGCGCCTTTTGCTGCTCGTCAAGCGGCTGTTCGCCCGCGTCGCGCGGCGCGCTCTGCCGAATATCGCCCGGCGGGGAATCTCTCTTTCTCTTATTCATGCGTCCTCCTTAATCCAGCGGATTCCATACCGGCTTCTTCTTCACCGGTTTCAGCAATCTGGGCGCAATCGGCCTAGACATGAGGAAATACCGCGTTTCGTCGTAAATGTGATCCTCGCCCGCCGTGTCGATGTCCTCAACCTTGTGCTCGTCGTAGCACAGCGTCGGAATCGTGCGGATGAAGTCTTTGCATGTGCTGAACACATACATCATCGGCCTGCCGTCCTCGCCAAAGCGCAGCCGTTCGTGTAGCTGCATCTTGCCCGGCATGCGCGTGTTGTCGCCCTTGCGGAAGATTACGCCGTTGAAGACCTTGCGAATCTGTTCTTCCACGCTCGTCCCTCGGCTCTCGTCCCAGATGGCCGGGTCGGCAATGCCCGTGATGTGGATTAACTCTTTGAACTCCGGTTCGAGCCAGTCCGCCATTCTGGCCGCGATCTCGCCCGGCGTAATCATCAGGCCGACGTTTGCCTCGCCCGCCTTGCAGCCGTACAGCTCCTTGTATCGGTAAACCCGTCCGTCCGGGTCAACCGCCCACGCGCCCAGCGAAAACGGCCTTGAAAAACCGTGGTCAAAGCTGACGTACCGCGTCCAGTTCAGCGGAATGTCAAACGGGTCAATGACGTGCGTGTTCTTCCCGTCCGCGTAATGCGCCGGGTCGTTGGTGAACTCGGGGAACGCCTGCCCCTCGAACGCATCCCACTTGCCGTAGAGCAGCGCGTCCCGCAGCTTGGAAGGCTTGTTCTGAAGCTCGACGATGTACATTTCGTCGATGTGCGGGTTGTCGTAAACCGTCGCCGGGATGTATTCGCAGACCGACTTCTTGGTTTTCATCTTCCCGTCCTGACCCATGATCTCCGTGTTCTTGACGACCGTGTGCGTTCCCACGTCCGTTGAATCGACGAACCGCGCCTTGACCCAGCCGTGACCGGGTCCTCCGGGGTTGCTCGCGCACCGTACGCAGGGATGAACGCCCAGCCGCTTCGGCGCGCGCAATCTCGTCTTGATGTAGTTGTACATGCCTTCCGAAAAGTGCGTCAGCTCGTCAAAGTACAGCCATTGGATTTCAGCGCCCTGATACTTGATCGTGTCTCCCTCGTCGCTCAGGTGGCAAAACCGCGCCGTGCTTCCATTGACGAACCGCATCTCATGTGCACCCGCGTAATACTGCCCCAGCGATTCCGGCACAATCGAGCGCATGGTTTTGATGAGCGTCTGTTCCAGCTCCGGAAACGTCCGACGAAACAAGTATGCGTTCGTCCCCGGATATTTCAGGCAGCGGACAAACGCATCCCAGCAGATGGCGTAGCTCTTTCCGCCGCCCGCCGCGCCGCCGTACAGCACCTCTCCGCTCCGGCTCGCGTGAAACATCCGCTGCTTCTTCGTCGGCACATAGTCAAACGCAATCTGGCTCATTCGCCGTCATCCTCCGGCATGTTCACATCGAAACCGCCGCCCGTAAACGTGATGTTGATATCCCGCTCTTCTTCCTTCGGCGCTTTGATGCCCGCCCTGTCGAGCGTGTCCCGAATCGCGTTCTGCCAAAGATACTGGAAAGCCGGGTCATAATTTGTTTCCAGTATCTCTTCGTTGCGGTCAAGCGCAATCGGCACCTGCTCCAAAATGCGAAGCTGCGCCTGCGCAAGCCGCGCTTCCTTGAGCGCCTTGATCTTGTCCGCGTTCTCTGTTTCGCACAGAATCCGTCGAATCGTCATTGTGCTGACACCGTATTCTTCCGCCAGATCAGCAACGGATTCATAGTCTTCTACATACCGGCGCACAACCTCTCTGCGCTGCTCCGGCATTACCTTCTGATTCTTCGGCGGCGTTCTCGCTTTCTTACTCATGCTCGCATTCCTCCTTTTTTCATCCTTGCCCATGAGTATAAAAAAATTTCCAAAGCGCGCTTTCGCTCTGGAAATGTTGGTTTGGCTTTTTCTCTGTTCCCGATTTTCCTTTCGGTTTGCCCCGGTAGGGGTGCACCCGCCGGTCGGGGAGGCATATGATATCGCGGGTAAAGCCCGCGCGCAGGTGGTCAATGTGGGGTTAGGGGTGGCCTCTCCGCGAATCTGCTTTCAGATTTTGCGCCCTGCGCCGTGCGCGTGGAGTGCGCTGGTGTACGCCCTGCACGGTGACGGGCTAGTAACCCGCTATCCATCGACGATCTATCCTATATATTGATGACTTTCCCGCCGTGAACAGCTCCCGCGCGGCATAATCCGCGGCATAATCGCCCAGCATCCCGGCGCAGTCTCTACCATATAATGAGAGAACGCCCGCCGTCGGCAGCCGGTCGCCATCTGGTCGGCCTCGTCTGATAGGATGAACAGCCCCCCAGCCCCCGCCCAGATCTGCGCACGGTGAAGCCTCCGCCCTGCGTCCCTGCTCCCCTGCATCCGCTCGTCTGCCTGCGCCCGTCAGATCGTCCGCCGGTCATGCGATCCAGCCCGCGCCCGATTGTGAGCACGTCAGCACGTCAGCACAAACAGGCGATTATATAAGTAAGACGGCCGCACGTGCAACACGTACAGCCGCCGAAAAGATCACAATTACGTATAATCGCCCGTAGGCCGCGGCGACGAAGTCCGCGGACCTCGTCCCGCGTCCGAGGACGATTATACAATATCATACTGTCAAGCGTGGCGCAAGTGACACACCATGACAGGAGTGACAGACCCGCAGAACGCAAAAAAGCCCCGACGAGGGAGAGCCCCGCCGGGGTGAATGTGTCAATGGTCGGCCTGGTCTGCGTCATCTGGCGGCAGATGTGGCCGGAGCGTGTCCAATATGTAGCGCTGGACAGATAGCCCAGCAGCAGCGGCAGCGGCGCGAATACGTGCGCCCTCTGCCTTGCTAGGTCTAATCATAATATTGTCTTGCCGACGATTATAAGCGGCGTTGGCGCGTTTGCGCGCCTCTGTGCACGGCATGAGACCCCCCCTCTCTATGCTCATATGATACCATATTCCGCAGATGTACGTCAATATGTACAAAATGCACAAACAGCGCCGGAACGTTAACGTTCTTTTTTGTGAAACATTCCGATGTTGCAAAGATGAACGTTAACTGGTATTATATAGCCACAGCAAGGGAAACCGAGCTGAATAAACCGCAGGAGGTAGAAAGGACATGGACGAAATGCCGAACGCAGGCGAGATCATCGAGCGGCTGGCGCGTGAAAACGAACGCCAGCGCATCGAGATCGAGCAGCTCAAGCAACGTATCAACGAGCTTGAGCGCAGGTTGACCGAAAAGGCCGACTAAAAAAGGAAACCCCCGGCGCTTAACTGCACAAGCCACGCCGAGGGAATCCAACAACGCGGGCGGCTGTCCTGCCAGCCTCCGCACTTATATTATAACACAATCCAACCAGCCTAGCAAGGGCGGCAGAAAGTGAGGAAATAAAATGTCGAATTATTTTACCGGCTGCGCCGATCTGCAAGCGCTGAAAACCCGATACCGCGAACTGGCGAAGCAGTATCACCCCGATCTTCATCCGGAGCTGGGCGACGAAACCATGAAGGCCATCAACGCCGAGTATGATGCGCTGGTCGCGCGTCTCTCTCGTGTCGCCCCGGATGGCCGCACGGAAGCGACCGCCGAACAGGCGCGAGACGCTGCCGACATGGCGACCGCGTACCGTGAAGCCGTCTACAAGATCATCCATCTGGATGGGCTTGAAATCGAGCTGTGCGGTGCTTGGTTGTGGGTCAGCGGCGACACCTACACCCACCGCGACGCGCTCAAGGCCGCCGGTTATAAGTGGGCGAGCAAAAAAAAGATGTGGTATTGGCGCGCTGAAGAGTACGCCGCGACCCACAGCCGGAAGAAGAAGAGCATGGAATACATCCGCGAGAAATACGGCAGCGAACGCGTGACCGGTGCATACCGTTACGCCATCGCGCAGTAAAGCGAGGTTTTCAGAGCGCCCGACCTGCGGACGCTCTACAAAGCCCCGGCAACGGGTAAGCAAGGAGGCAAAAAATGTTTTGGATTCTTTTTCCCGCGACCGCCGCCATCTTGGCGGCCTGTGTGCCCGTCATGGGCTACATGTCAACCTTCGGAGGTGCTGACGATGAGCTATAATACCGATTATCTCTATCCCATCAGCGCGGAAGACATTGACAGCGCGCTGTCTTCGCTTTCGATTCGCGCCGCCCACCATCAAGAGGGCTGGCGGCTGCTGATGGCCATCAAGACACGTTCCGGGCTGGTCGGTCGTATCTTTGACCGCCGCAGCGTTGAGGCCGTGCAGAAGGCCGTTGGAGCCGGTTACGCTGTAACCTACTATATCCGGGATTACAGCAACGGCCACCCGCGCACCCTGCTTGTTGAAAAGCTCGACGAGCAGGGGCAGAAAATTCCCGGCTACCGCTGGCATTGGTATTTTGAGCTAGCCAGCACTCAAAACCCGCGCTTGACCGCTAAAAAGCTGGAAGAACGATTGACCTACCACCGCGATCAGGCCGCGCACTATCAACAATGCGCCGCCGAACTGCCGCAGCTTGTCAACCAGTATAACGGCGCATGCGACTATCTGCGCACCGTCCGCGACGAACTGAGCAAAATTTTAATTTACGCCGAACAACGTTAATGGTATAATACAGTTGCAGCCCACGAAGAAGCAGGAAGGAAGGAATAACATGATGGAACACGAATTTATTGTGGAACTGTCCTCTTATGCACCGCATCGGACAGATAATTTTGCCCCGCCCCCCTTGCCTGACAAATACGCAATAACGATTTCCCCTCCCCGATACGAAGAAAACCCGGCTCTTGATGACCGCGAACCGCATTATCGTGACATCATTAGTTTTTGTTTGGCCGTCGATATTCCGGATGATCTCGGCATCACTCACAATTTTCTGAACGCGCTGATCCGTGAAGGGCACAAGACGACAGACGGAAGCGGAAAATATTGTTATATCGTCGCTCCTAGACTTGTATGGGATTTAACGCCGGGGCAAAGCACGGACGATCTATTGACGGACGCTGTGAATCAAATATCTGCACTCCATACCGTCAAACTATCCTACCCGGATAACGGAGAGCGTAAGGTTATTCCGCTGTCGGTCAAAAACTGGTGGATAACGCACGGGAGTTTCCCGATTGATGACAAATACTTTTATGACGCTAGACACAGCGAATAAGAAGAAAAAGAGCCCTTACCAATGGGCTCTTTCTTCTGCCCGGAATTGTCCGGGCTTTTTTTATTTGCTTTTGTTGTTCGCCGCCCTATATATCGCCGATTTATAGCGAAACGCTGTCCGCTTGTGGATTCCCGCCTCTGCGCATGCGGCCTTGAGCGGCCTGTCGTCGATGTAATACAGCCGGATAAATGCCCGCATCCCCTTGATGTATTCGCCCTGCTGGGGCTGATACAGTACGATTCTGTCAAGCGCCCGCAGCGCTTTCTTCTGAGCACGCAGAAAAGCCGCATGCTTTTCATGCAGCTTTTCCTTTGCGTTCAGCTCGCTTATCAATCCGGCTTCCAGCCCGCGCACCGCGCCGCGCTGTTTGGGCATCCCGTCGAGATCGCTTCCCTTTGCGCTCCGGTTCTCGTACCTTTCCTGCTCGATTTTGTATTCATACGCCGCGAAAGAGCAATCAATCAGCGCTTGCGCGTCTTTTCTTTCTGCCCGCATTTCGCCCTCCATTTTGCTTGGTCGAGCCATGTCACGCCGACCGCCATAGCCTGCCACATATCACCGTGAAAGCCATAAAATGTATCAGGGTTTGCCTTTGTTCCCCGTCCGCGTTCTTTGTCGTGCCGTGCGAACCGTCGGATGAGCGAGGCGCGAATCTGCCCGTCTGCGTGTTTGGGCGCAGTCTCCGGCAGCGGCGGCAGCCCGTTCCGTTTTGTCGGGATAAGGCAAGACCGTTCGTCCCGCCGGAAGATCGACCCGACCATCAGCCCACGAAGCGACGCTTGCCAGCTAAACCGGCCAAACGCTTTGATCGTCTCGATGGTGCTTTGCCCCATCACCGCGCCCGCCGCGCTCCTGTCCGAGCTGCTGTATCGCGGCTCGATGTCCTCAATGATAACCGCATCCAACCCTGGCGCGTCTGCGATGATGGATAAGATCACATCGTTCCCCACCTTGTCCGCGCTGATGATTTGATACGAATCGTCTAGGATGACGTAGGCGCTTTCCGTCGTTCCGGGGTCAATGGCCATTATTTTCACCGTGCTCTCCTTTTCTGCTGGTTAAGCCAGCGCTCGTGGCTTCGCTTTCTGCTCGTTCCCTCTAGGCAAGCCGTGTAGCGGTTTTCCAGCGCTTGCTTCCTGCCGTCCGCATACGCCTTGTATCTCTCGCATCCTGCGTGACAGCCGACCTCGCGGCTCGCGCAGTCGCGGCATGGCGCGTCATTCACGGCTATCACCTTCCCACGGTGTTTCCAGCCTTTCCGCTTCCGTCGGCTTGCGCAGCCAGCAGCGCCATTTTTCCCCATATGTCGGTCCAAAAAATTGGCTATTTACCAAACGCTTTACTGTTGCCGCGCTGCCGAAGGCAAGTTCTGGAAGATCAATCACCATCCAGCGATTTACGTTGCTATGATCCTTTCCATCATACCACAACGGCGCAGCATCCGCGCCGCCTTCGCAATATGCTTTCAGCTCTTCCAGCGTCAGCATACGGTTCTTTGGCTCTGCGCGGCGCGACGACACAGCTTGCGTCCGTTCTAGGATTTCGTCATTCGCCGTGTCTCCGGGAAACTCTATACACGGCGATGCGCTTCCACACGTCACGCACCGATATTGTGCAGATAAAAGCTCCCACTCGGGCGTAATCAGAGAGACGTGGATATGCATCCTGTCTCCGCAATATGGGCATTTAGGCGTTTCGCTCATCGCCTCCCGGCTGATGTAATCACTCATGTTCAGCCCTCCGGTTCCACGCCTCTTTAGCTTCTTTCTCAGAGTCGAAAATAGAGGTTTCTGCGCCGCATCCACAACATCTGACCCAAAATAAACTATATTCGCTAAGTCCCCCGTCGCTTATAGTCGTAGCCACTCCCCCGCAAAACGGGCAGGGCTTCAATTTGATCTCATCAGGCATTTTCATCGCTCTTCCTCCTTTTCCGCTCCTTCTCGATCTCCGCTCGACCAATTTCCAGGCAGAGATTGTGAAAGTCAAGCGGCACAGCGTCCACAATAGGCGCATCGAGAATCACTTTGCGCACATCGCAAGACAGCAGCACATCATCCTTCGGCATAGCTTCCAGCAGAGCATCCACATCAATAAGCCTTTGATTTTTCGCTTTATTCATGGCTTTCTTCGCATCCTTCTCCGCCGCCAGCTTTTTCAGCATGTCGGCGGCTTGCGACATTAAGATACTTCTGCAATTTGAAAATTTAGAAAATGCGCAACTGCGGCAGCTCGCGCTATCGCAGAGCCTCAGCGCCTTGACCAGATCTTCCGCGCTCAACTGCGGAATTTCGGGCTTCTTTTCCGCGTACTTGCACACCTCCGGGTGTTCGCTCGTCGGGCATGTGTCGCCGCGATACGGACACGAGCCATTGGTGCAAACGCCTTCAAACTCGGCGTACCATTTACATTTCATCAGTCATCCCTCCCACTGTTCCGCCATCGCCTTTGCGATTCCGGGGAATGTTTTACTTCGAATCTTCGCTCTATCCTTTCTGGGAGAAAGCCGATACAGTCTCTCTCGTTCGCGTTTTGGCTTTGCCATGAACTCATTTTTTACGTTTTCCGTTTCTTCCAGCATAGGAAGCCCTTTCAACCACAGGCAAGTGCTTTTCTCTTCTGGATGTCCAAACTGCCACGGGTGGATAACCTGGTCTGCTTTTCTGTACAGCGTAGACATTACGCTCACAGGATTTTCCACTGCTATTTTCGGCACATCACACTCGACAAACCGCATGAAAAACGCTGCCGCTTCATATCTCAGGTATAGTGGTTTCTTCCCTTCCGCAAACCATCTCGCGCCAGAAACAGACAAATGTGTGCATGGCGGATGCGCGATCAGCAAGTCCCACTTGCCCACCTCATGCGTTTGTCCATCCATCGTCACCACTTGCCCCCCTCGACAGCCTTTAGCGCATCGCCGAGAATGTGCCATTCCGGATGACCGCCTGACGGCTCCTGGATGTCGCAAGAGTACGCCTCATGTCCTCTGGCGCGGAATGCTTTGCAGACCTCCTGCGATTCCTCACAGGCTACAAGCACCTTCATTTTCCATGCCTCCATTCGCGCCCTCGGTTAATCTCCATCTTCTCCTGTACCGCCTTGTCAATGTCGATGCCCAGATACCCGGCGGCGGACAGCGCCGTGATGATAACGTCCGCCAGCTCTTCGCTGAAGTGATCTTCTTCTTCCTCAAGCACCGTTTCTAAAAGCTCCTGATTCTCCAGAAATACGCGCAGCGTTGCATGAACTCGTCCCAACTCTCGCTCGGTATTTACAATTTTGTAAATCTGCAAAAGCCCAGAATCCCTCAGAGCATCGCTATTCACAAACGTTTTCAGAAGATAGTCCCCGTCCCACAGCCCGTGCGCCGCCGCGTCACTGTAAATCTCATCGCGCAATTCGTTCAGCATGTTCTTTTCCTCCGTCAAAACAGAATCCCATCGTCGCAGATAATCTCTCCGCGCCTCGCTGCCCGCGCCGCAGCGCGTCGCGCCATCTCCGCCTTGTATGTCCTCTCCGCCGCTTCTCTTGGCTTCTGCGCAGCCCTGAAACAGGTATAACAGCAATACCAGTCAAACGCGGTGCCCGTGTGCGGTTTGGTCAGCTTGTAGGCGTAGCGCAGGCTCGCCACCGGAAAGGTCTTTCCGCAGGTCTTGCAAACCTTCGGCGGCATTTGCTGGTAGGCCGTCGCGTTGAATATGCTTCTCCCCGTCAGCATAGCACCATCGCCTCCTGAACAGGCGGTCGCTTTTTCTCCGGCTTTTCGGGTGCATATTTATTCAGAAAGTAAATCTGCCCCTTCGGCGTGATGAGGGTCGTCGAGCTGATAAACGTTTTGTCTGCGCTGCTGACCGTCCGCTCGATGCTCCGCATCAGCCCCATATCCACGCTTCTCTGTGTCGGCGCGTTCTGGTCTTTGGCGTTGGCTTTAATCACAAAGCCGTCGCGCCGCAGAAGATCGTACAGCCTCTTTTCCCCGGTGTCGTAGCCCCTCTGCACCATCAGCTTCGCGAGCTGCCGGACGAGGATATCCCCCTCTGCTTTCTGCACCGTCTCGGCGAACAGCACCTTTGGCGCGTCGGCCTGAATCTTCGCGTTCGCCGCTTCGAGCTGCTTGTTCCGCTCGGCAATCTTCCGCTGTGCAACCATCAGCGCGTTGGCCAAGAGCTGGTCGTCGTCCATCGTCTCCTGACCGGCAATGTAGCCGCCGGTCTTGCGGATGCTCGGGATGACCTCGTGGGTGATCCAGCGCTTGAAGGCTTTGGCCTCGGGCTTGCGGCTGCTGAGAACAAGGGCGTACAGGCCGGATTCGCTGATGAAGCGCGTTACTTGCTCTCTCCCGTGGGGGTCACTAATAATGACCCCCGATTTTTCATCGTCATCCAGTTTTGCGATTGCCTGACTGCTATTTCCAAGTCCTAATACCCTACACACATCCGCCGCAACAAACCACGGCTCGCCCTCCAGCGTCACGGCGCGCACCGCGCCGAACTCATCCTTGCGAAAAATCGTCACGTCGTTCATGGTCTATTCCTCCTCGTCCAGATTGACTTTGATGCTCTCAAAATACTTGTGCCGTTCCTCCGGTGTCATCCCCCGAAGCTGTCTCGCGTACTCGTCCATGTCGTCGCTTGCGGCTTGCAGTCTCGGCGCATCCTGCATCCCGGCAATCATCTTCCTGTCCGCGTCGATTCTCGCCCGCACGTCGCCCGGCATCATGCGAATCTCCTTGTGAACGGCTGCCCGCGCCGCGAAACTGCGCTGAAAATTGCTGGCGATCACGCTCTCGCTCACGCCGTCATTGCTGACTGCCCACTCGTGTAGCTGGCTCGGCGACCCGACAACCTCCTGCACCACCTCCGGCAGCTCGGCAAACTGCTCCGCGCTGTGATACGCGCTGTCCTTCATGGCGCGCTTGACCAGCCCCCAAGCGGTTTGTGGGGTCAGTTCAAAGCCGTGTACGGCCTGATTGATGACATCCAGCTTTTCGCGGATTTGCCCGACGACAGGCGGGAATCCCTTGGTGTCGCTGGCGATAAATGCCTTTACTGCGTCGCTTACAAGGCTTGCGTCGTCGTCAGCAAAAAATCCATGCCACAGGTTGAGCGCGGCGCTCGCATCCTCCCGCGTCATACCGACATAAAATCTCGGGTATGCGGCGCGAAGTATCGCCATCATCTCCGCCGTTTGGCTCATCGTCATCGCTGCTCACTCTCCCTCAGCTCACGAGCCATTTGCAAAAAAGGGTTTGTCGTGTCCATCCCTCCGCCGTTCTCCGCTGCTTTCTCTGCCCATGTGTACCCGGCGGCTTTCTCTTTGCGCAGAATCCCGCCTACATACCGCCAGTTCCGGCTTTTCTCCGGCGCGCCCTGTAGCTTGTCAATGGCCTTGAGCAGATTGTTTGCCCCGTGTTCCGCGCGCAGGCTGTCCATGCAGTCCTGATCTGCCAGCGCAGAGACCGGCAGCCCCACGCGGCGAGCGGCCTTCTCCGTTTCGGCCTGCTCCTGCCGGATTTCCCGCAGTTCGTCGTTCGTCAGGTCGTAAGAGTGGTTTGGGGTACTACTATCGTACTCACTCTCTATCTCTCCCTCTTTCTCTCCCTCTTTCTCCTTGCGGTTTTGTTCTTCGTTCGTTTTCGTCTTGTTCTTCGTTTGTTTTTGGTTTGTTGTCGATTTGTTATCTGTTTGTTCTTCGTTTGTTTTCGTTTTGTTCTTCCGATTTGCAGCTTTGATTCGTCCGCTGTCCAGCGTTGGGCGAATCAACTTGAAACAAGCCGAGCACACGCCGCTCAATTCGTTCGGTTCTTCTTCGTCGAGCGCGTAGGCCAGCAGCGCAAACAAAACCTTCGCGCGCTCCTTCTCCGGCAAGTCGTTAAGTGCTTCATAATAGCTTCGGTAGAACGTGAATTGGTCACGCTTCATTTTTACCTTCCTTTCTTCGGGGTGATCTTTGCAAAGATGGGGCAGACCCCGGAATCGAACCGGGCGCGCGGGCAAGGTGCTTCGCGTCAACAGCAAAAGGAAAACAACGAAACGGAGGCGTTAAAAGAAGAGGGATTTACATTCAGCGCCCGCGCGATACCTGCTATGTCTGCCATGAGTGCCGCCGTTTTGCCCCGGCGGCAGGCCGTTTGTGAAACGTATTTTATTTGCCGTCTTTCCGGCTGTCCGAAAAAATGTGCGTTGCCCAAACCTTTTGAGCCTATTATTGTTGGTCTTTTGCTCGTCTTTCCGAGCCGCCAGTGTGAATTTTCCTGCCCTGCGTCCTCCTTTCTGGTGGGCTGTACCGTTTCAAGCGGTGGGGACGTGCGTATTACAAAATATGGTGTTTTCTCCTGCTGCTCGGCGCGCGGCGGTATCGAGCCGCCCCTTCTCGCGTAACGCCGCTTTACGTCCCGCGTTCGCTCTCCTGAGCTGCGCACCATGTGCCGGGTTGCCCCGGCGAAGATTAGAAGGGAAGCGGCGTATCGTCGTCGATCCGGGTAAACCCTTCTGTGTTTTCCGACTGCTGAGAATAGGAAAGGAATTCAACGTCGGCCGCGTTAATCGTCCATGCGCGTTTCTTCACGCCGTTTTTGTCGGTGTAATCGCGGCTTCTCATTTCACCGGAAACCAGTACCTTCTTTCCCTTCTCGATGTACATCGAGCATACATTCGCGAGATTGTCCCATACCGTCACATCAAAGAAATCAGTCTCGTATTCCTTCGTCTCCTGATTTCTGAATTTTCTGCGAACCGCAACGCTAAAGTTGCAGCAGTTCTTCCCGCTCGGCGTGGTTCGCATCTCCGGCGTGTGCACGACATTTCCCGTGATGATGATTTTATTCATGGCTTCTATCCTCCCATCTCACAAAGCATTCAAGGCACATCGGCCTTCCGACCTCGTGCGCCGTTCCTTCCGCGATTTGTTTTGCGCTTCGCTTCAAGTTTCCGTTTTTGTCTATCTGGTCGTTGATGGGTTTATTGCACTCGGAACAGGTATATCGCGTTTTTTCCTCTGCCTTCGGCTTCTTCTTGCTTTCCTCCGGCGTTGTTGCGTCGGCTTCCGGCGCGGTTTCCTCTGTCGGGATGCTGAAAATCTGGAACATGGCGTACTTGTAAGCGATTGCCATTGCCTTGTTGGTTGCCTTGTCTCCGCTGTCCATTCCCTCGCCGATCACGACTGCGCTGACGCTGCTGCCGTCTTCCGCGTAAAGCGTGTACTCCATGGTGACAATGCTGTAAAGGAGGTTCGACCCTCTGGAAGTCTGCCGTTCTTCGCGCTCATTTCTCAAAACCTTCGGAACGCAGAAGAGTTTGTGCTTGACCATCAGCGGGTTAAGTGCGTTCATTACGTCGTCAACACCGCGATAGCTAAAGCCCTGCTGCTGATTTCGCTTGTCCTTCGTAATCGCGCCAAGCTCGCTCATAACGGAATTGATCGTGCTAAATATTTTAGGCGTTTCAGTCATCTTTTCACTTCCTGTCCATCGGGTCAGCGACGAACGGGTTTCCCCCGTCGTCCTGCTGGGTGTCCCAGCTCGCTTCCCGGCCTGTCAGGCGTGGAGACCATTCTTCGCCCGTGTAGGCCATATAGAGCGCCAAATCACTTGACATAGCAACTCACCGTCTGCCGCAGCTCTGCGCCCTCGACAATCTTTCCGGCCTTCAAGGCTTCTTTGATCTTGGTCTTGTCCGGCTCATACTTGGCCGGAATCTCGCGCATGTACTCGCTGGTCAGTTTGCTTGCGTCGATGATTTCCGCAGACGGCGGATTTTTTTTGAAGAAAATATTCACCTTCGCGGTTTCGAACTTTTCACCGCCCAGCGATTCGCCGAGATACGCTTTCAGCTTTTCAAGCTGGCCTTCATACGCTTTCCGGCGCTCCGCGATGGATTTCTCTTCTTTTTTCAGTGCCTCGATGAGAACCGTCTGATTCTTGATGTACAGCCCGGTGTTCTCGATCTTGTCCTCTCGCGCCATTTGCAGCGCGTCCAGCGCTTCCGCGCCGATGATCTCTCCCGTTTCCGCATCCACCAACTCAAAGCCGTTTAGGATGCTCTCAATACTCGCGTCGATCTGGTACAAGGTCATACCGTTCATTCTGTTCTACCTCTCTTTCCTGCTCTCTGATGATCTGCGCCCGACGGCGTGAGGCGGCTTTGTTCCTCTGCATCGCCGCCCACGCATCGTAACCCATCAGCTCGGCGGCCTCCTGCCTCTCAAGCTCCAACAGCTCACTCCGCATCTTCAAGCTCCTTGGCTTGTTCATCCTCGCCCCACGTCTTTTCAAAGTCTTCGATGTGCGGATTATGCACAGTCTCGCCCTCAACCAGCCAAAGGCCGTTCTCGTCCTGCACGACTTTCCCTTCGCCATCGTGGGAATATATGTACCGCAGCTCGAAGACCTCGCTCAAATCGCGCCTGATCTCCGAGAGAATATCAACCAGCCCCTCAAACGTCGTCGCGCAGAGCGCCCTGTCGGAAATGTCCAGCACATAGCGCGTTTCTCCGTGCCGGTCTACGCTCGCCGTCAGCGACATCAAATTGCCTTGGAGCGTAAAATTTTTGATTTTTCCTGCCATGTTTTGTCCTCCAGCTCGTCCTTGTGAATCCGTCGATATTCTGCCCGCCGCCATGCGCTGGGGTCGTACAGCGTGATTTTTCCGTTCTTCTCGCATACACAGACCGGGCAGCCCGGACGCGGATTAACCTTCATGTTCCTTTTCCAGCTCCTGCTCAATTCGCACCGCCAGATAGAGCAGCGCCCCAACCAGCGCCGCCAAGTCCAGAACCGCCAGTGTCGTCCACAGCTCGTTCACAGTTTCACCTCCATTCCCAGCGCCCGATAGAGTACCCTATATGTCTGAATCGTCATCATCTCCGGCCGCTTGAAGTACCGGCACAGCGTCGGAACGGAGATTCCGGTTCGCGCTGCCAAGTTGTCAAACGTAATCTTCTTGCCATGCCTTGCCTGTTGCAGGCCGTCGATGATCTGGCTGTTCAGCTTCTCGTTGAGCTGCTTTGCACGGCCTTCCGCCGTCAGCGCTCTAACCTTCGGCATTGCTCATTCCTCCTCCGCCTCCACGAGCTGTCCGTTTTCGCACTTGTACCACGTGTCGGCCTTGATCTTTTCGCCGTCTACCTTTGCCGCCACAATGCCGACCGGAACAAAGTGAGAATCCTTTATTTTCCACTCGGCGATCGCAATCCAATTTCCGACCGCAGCCTTTACTTTTCCGTTAATGCCAGCAGACATCACCACGCTGTTTTTTCCGCTGCTGGCGAGCTTGGCGGAGTCTCCGCTGCTGGCGAGCTTGGCGAAGTATCCGCTGCTGGCGAGCTGGGCGAAGTATCCGCTGCTGGCGAGCTTGGCGGAGTCTCCGCTGCTGGCGAGCTGGGCGGAGTCTCCGCTGCTGGCGAGCTGGGCGAAGTATCCGCTGCTGGCGAGCTTGGCGGAGTCT
>ERZ1034962.136-NODE-136-length-43148-cov-11.020560_pt1 | contig 43148 bp, 38 predicted proteins | sample MGYA00520696_ERZ1034962 | MGnify/ENA primary metagenome ERZ1034962 (study PRJEB33766, sample SAMN09781770) | gut metagenome | biome: gut microbiome | host: Homo sapiens | place: Madagascar | study: EMG produced TPA metagenomics assembly of the PRJNA485056 data...
ACATATAGTTATTAATATTCCAAGTATTATTACTCTTTTCAATGTAACACTTCTTTCTGTTAATCCGTGATATTTTTCTTAGTCTGTAAAATTACAAGTACTTCTTCGATGTTTGAGAAGTCGGCAGCAGGTATAATATAGGCAGTCTTCGTCAGATTGTTGGAATCACTCTCAACCTTTGACACATAACCAATATTAATACCTGAAAGATATTTGTTTGAGACATAGGATGTTACAACCTGATCTCCTTCCGATATTTCGGCATCTTTATCAATATTTTCAGCAATCATATATCCGTCTGCGTAATTCGTCAGACTTCCTGACACATTACAGATGGACCTGCTTGGAAGGATCATGGCATTAACATTTGATGTATCATCAATAATCGTACGAACTTTTGCATAGGATTCACCGATTTCTGTTATGATACCACAGAGTCCGTTACCATACAGGACATTACATCCAACAGATAAGCCATCCTTTGTACCTTTATCGATATAAAAGACATCAAACCAGTTGCCGGTATCCTTTGAGATTACGCGGGCTCCGGTCTTTTCATAATCTGTATAAAGAGCATCTAATTCATATAATTTCTGAAGTCGGTCAAGCTCATAGGAATCCTGTTGATACTGCGCAAGCTTTGTTTCGTAGGAAGATATCTTCTCCTTAAGCTGTTCATTTTCAGTTACTACACTCTCGTAATTGTGGAAGGCTTCTACCTTGGATTCAACCCATGTACCTACTGTATTAACTCCCTTTTGCATCGGTACAATAAAAGTATTAGTTACATTTCTGACGGATGACATCATTCCGTCAAAAAATAAAGAAGTAACCATCAGCACCACACACAAGATTGTAAGTGCCAGCAAAAAATATTTTGGTGTAATTTCTATTCTTTTACGATTACGTCGTCTCATTCTATGATTCCTCTTTCTGCCAGGCTGACAAAACAATTATTCCCTAATATAATATGATCCGATAAACGTATCCCCAATGTTTTTCCCGCTTCCTCCACACGCTTGGTCAGAAGAATATCCGGGTTGCTGGGTTCCGGATTCCCTGAGGGATGATTATGCAATAGTACGATATATACAGCCTGATATTTTAATGCATCAATAAAAATATCCCTCGGCGATACAACTGCATGATCGACCGTTCCCTCTGACAGTCGACACTCTTTTAACAAATGATGGCTTGAATCAAACATTAATACATATACCTGTTCTTTGCACAAATATTTGGTGCGCTCCATATAATAGTCTGCAATACTTTTCGGATTACCAAAGGTAACTCCTGACCGGTGTTCTGATCTTGCCATTCTTCTGGACAACTCAGCGATACACTGCATCTGAATTGCTTTTATTTTTCCGATACCATCAACATTCATAAGATCATCAACCGACAGATAATTCAATCCGATGATCCCTTTATGAACCGGGTGTGCAGCTAATATTTTCTGCGCAGTCAACAAAGCATTCCCATGTCTGCTTCCACATCGAAGTATAACTGCCAGAAGTTCCGCATCTGATAAGACGGCTGCACCTTCCGACAGACATTTCTCATATGGGCGTTCACATTCCGCCATATCTTTCATTGTAAATTCTGATCTCATTTTTCCTCCTTCGTCTCCGTCTCTCCACGAATCGGTAAGGAGTATTTACCGTTTTTCCTTTTCGGCTTTTGTTCTAAAATAATCTACCACACTATAAGGTTATTTTCTACCATTTTTTGCAATGTCATTACAATTCCAAATTTTGCATGCTGATAGGTAAGTCCTCCCTGAAAATATACAGCATACGGTTCTCTCATAGGGGCATCCGCACTAAGTTCAATTGAAGAACCGGATACAAATGCACCGGCCGCCATGATGACAGGAGAATCATATCCCGGCATATCCCATGGTACAGGCTTTACATAGCTGTCAACCGGTGCAGCCGCCTGAATTCCTTCACAGAAAGCAACTACACGTTCCGGTGTCTGAAGTTCAACTGCCTGTATGATATCAAAACGATCCTCTGTCTTATTCGGAACTGTCTTAAAACCAAGATTTTCATATACATTTGCAGCAAAGATCGCACCCTTTAAAGCACTTGCCGTAACCGATGGAGCCATGAATAAGCCCTGTGCAAAAGCCTTTGTATTATTTAAAGATGCACCAACCTCTTTGCCAAGTCCCGGAGTTGTAAGACGGTATGCGGCATTTTCCACATATTCCTTCTTACCACAGATATAACCACCGATCGGAGCCAGTCCGCCACCCGGATTCTTGATCAGGGAACCTGCGATCAGATCTGCGCCATAGTCTGTTGGTTCTTTATCCTGCACAAATTCGCCATAACAGTTATCTACCATACAGATGATGTCCGGACGGATACTCTTTACAAATGCGATTGCTTCTCCGATCTTCTCACAGGATAAAGTCGGACGTACGGCATAACCCTTGGAACGCTGGATCTCCACAAGCTTTGTGTGTTCATTGATGGCATTTCGGATTCCTTCAAAATCAAACTCTCCTTCCGGTGTCAGATCAACCTGGGCGTATGTAACACCATATTCTGCCAAAGAACCCGGTGAAGGGCGAAGTCCGATGATCTCATCCATCGTATCATATGGTTTTCCTGAAATTGCAAGCAGTTCATCTCCCGGTCTTAAGTTACCAAATAACGCCGTACAGATCGCATGTGTTCCACAGGTGATCTGAGAACGGACCAGCGCATCTTCCGTATGGAATACATCTGCATAGATCCGTTCGAGTGCATCTCGTCCGTCATCGGTATAACCATATCCGGAGGAACCTGCAAAATGCGCTTCCGCCAAACGATTATCCTGCATGGCTTTGATGACCTTCATCTGGTTGATTTCACAGATGGCATCGATCGCTGCAAAACGGTCCTTTAAGCTGTCTTCAATCTTCTGACAGTAATCAAATACCCGTTCATCAATGTGTAAGGATGTATAATAATCTTTTAATAATGTGTTCATTTTATCTGCTCCATTTTATTTTATGAAATAATTCCCTTTGACCGCAACTGTTCAAGCATGAAATCCATAATGGTATCTTCTGATATGAATTCATTCTTATCCACCCAGGTGACTTCTTTTTCCCGCTTAAACCATGTAATCTGACGCTTGGCGAAATGTCTGGTATCACGCTTTAAGATATAGAGAGCTTCATCCAGAGATGTTACACCATCCAGATAATCGAGAATCTCTTTATATCCAAGTCCCTGCATGGATACCAGATCTTTTGTATATCCCTGATCCTTTAGTGCCTTTACCTCTTCGATCAATCCCTGTTCTACCATGATGTCAATTCGCCTGTCTATTCTATCATATAATTTTGATCTTGCATCATTTAACACAAAATATTCAAAATTATATGGAGAAATCCGTTTGGATTCTTTCTCGTTATGTTCGGAGATCGGGATTCCTGTCTCTTTATAGAATTCCAATGCCCGGATCACACGTTTGCGGTTGTTATAATGAATGGCTTTGGCTGACGCCGGGTCCACTTTTTCAAGCATCTGATGAAGGTAGAGATTTCCATGTTTTTCCGCAAGCTGTTCCAGATACGTACGGTAGCTTTTATCATCGTCATTTTCATCGAAATGGATATCGTATAAAACTGCCTGAATATAAAAGCCGGTTCCGCCGACAATGACAGGTATCCGTCCTCTGGCATAGATCTCATCCATCGCCTTTGTTGCAAGTTCTTTAAATAATACAACATTAAACGGCTCCTTCGGATCTAATACATCAATCAGATGATGGGGAACTCCATCCATTTCTTCCGGCATGATCTTGGCAGTTCCAATATCCATCTTTCGATAGACCTGCATGGAATCTGCAGAAATGATCTCACCATTTATTCTTTTTGCAAGACCAATCGACAGATTTGTTTTACCTACGGCTGTCGGTCCGGTTAATATAACAAGAGGCTTCATTTGCTGCTCCGTTTCTATATAACATTTAATACTAAACAATTCGTTTGAATTTCTTTTCCAGTTCTGTCTCTGTCATGGAGATCAGGGTTGGTCTGCCATGTGGACAGGTATATGGATTTTCAAGCTTCATCAACTGGTCGATCAGGTTGTCTGCTTCCTTAAAGCTAATGGAAGTATTCCCTTTTATCGCAGCTTTACACGCCATTGTGGAAAGTTTGCTGATAAAGGTGTCGATCGTCTGTTTCTGTCCGTTTTCGGATAACTCTCCGATAAATTCCAGAAACAATTCCCTGCCGTCAAGTCCGAACAGATTTGCCGGAACGGCTGACAGCTTATATTCCTTTCCTCCGAAGCCCTCGATCTGAAATCCCAGATTCTGGAAAAATTCCAGATTTTCCCGTAAGAACTCTGATTCTGTTCCGCTCAAGGATACGATCGCAGGCGGCATCAGGTACTGTGGAATGGCTGTCTTATTCTTATAGTTTGCCATTAATTCCTCAAATTTTACCTTTTCATGTGCGGCATGCTGATCCATGATAAAGAACTTGTCTTCATACTCGATCAGCCAGTATGTCTTAAATAACTGTCCGATGATCCTGTGCTTTTTCTTAGCTTCCGGTGTCAGAAACTTATCTTCAAACATATCCATCTGCTCGTATTTGATCTTAGCTTCCGGGGTGATCGGTTCCTGTTTCTTCTGTTCTGATGTTTCGTTAGTCTGTACACTTGCTTCAGCAGGATTTAATGCTGTCTTTGTCGGTTGTGTCAAATACGGAACAATATTTTCAGCAACTATATTATTTGTGATATTTTTACCAGACTGGTTATCTTCTTTCAAATATTGGATTTCAACCGGCGAGCTACTTCTGTTTTCCATCGTAACAGATGGTGTCGGCTGCTCTGACTTCGCCTGTATATTTGAAACATCTGTCTGGACTGTTCTATCCGGCTTTGACTGAACATCAGCAAGCTCAGGCGTTGACTGCATAATGGAAGATGCTGTCTGACCTGATGCACCACTTGTCATTGTCAGCGTTGGTTGAGCAGATATACCTGAATTTGCCGGTTGCATTGGCATGCTTGGCTTTTTCTGCTGCGCTGGCCTTGTCGACTGCGGAGGAAGCTCTGTGGCCCTCCGGTTTGTTTCGAATGGCTCCGGGCGCTTCTCCACCTTTCGTTCTGCCAGTGTCTCCGGCCGCTTATCCTTTCCCGGTGTAACAGTCGGGATAAGTTCTTTAAATAACAGGGCCTTTCTAACGCTGATATAAGTAAAATCATACATATCCGGTTCATTTATGAACTTCAATTCCCGTTTTGCAGGATGGATATTCACATCGATCAGAGATGGATCAATCTCAAAATTGATAACTGTAAATGGAAATTTATGAACCATAACAAAGGTACGATATGCATCTTCGATTGCCTTTGTTAATATATTACTCTTTATATACCTTTGATTCACATAATAATCCTCGAATGAACGGTTACCTCTAGATATACTCGGTTTTGCAAGATATCCTGTGATCTTTACCTGATCATTTGCTGCATTGATCTCCAGAAGGTTATTCGTAATATCTCTACCATATATATGATAGATGATCTCTTTTAGTCTGCCGTTGCCGGATGTAAATAGCTTATCTGTTCCATTCATAATGAACTTAAATGAAACATCCGGATGTGACATTGCCATACGGCAGACAAGATCGTAAATATACGAGCCCTCTGTTGCAGGCGTCTTCATGAATTTCTTTCTGGCAGGTGTATTATAGAACAGATTTCTTACAACGATCGTTGTACCAAGCGGTGCGCCGATTTCCTCATTTGAGATCTCTTTTCCGCCATGGATCTGATATCTGGTTCCGGTAAGCGCATTTTCCTGCTTGGTGATCAGCTCTACCTGGGCAACTGCGGCTATACTAGATAACGCCTCGCCACGGAAGCCTAAGGATGCGATCTTTAACAGATCATCCGCCGTCTGAAGCTTGCTGGTCGCATGGCGAAGAAAGGCAACCGGAACTTCTTCTTTTGAGATACCGCATCCATTATCTGTGATACGGATAAAGCTCATTCCGCCTTCCTTGATCTCGATGGTGATCGCTGTTGCACCCGCATCGATAGAATTCTCCACTAATTCTTTTATAACCGAGCCGGGACGTTCAATCACTTCACCGGCTGCGATCTTATCAATTGTATATTGATCCAGTAATTTAATCATAGGTTCTCCTTAACGGATTCGCTCCTGTAATTCATTCAGGTATAACAATGCTTTCATCGGTGTCATGTTGGATAGATCTGCATTCTTTATCTCCTCTAAAATGGCACTCTCTTCCGGATTTGCCAGAAATGACATCTGGGTATCAGAAGCATTTTTATGAAAATCATTTGTTATCTTGATATCTTTTAATTTCGTCGTTATATCCGTATCGATAAGCTGGTTGCAGATCTCATTTGCACGATTGATCACGATATCCGGTACTCCGGCAAGCTTGGCTACCTGAATACCATAGCTTCGATCCGCTCCGCCTTTTACAATCTTTCGTAAGAATACGATATCATCACCATCTTCTTTTACTGCAATACAGTAGTTATTTACAGAGGATAACTTACCCTCTAATTCTGTCAGCTCATGATAATGGGTGGCAAATAACGTTTTTGCTCCAAGCAGTTCACTGTTACTGATATATTCCACAACTGCCCATGCAATACTAAGTCCGTCGTATGTACTTGTTCCTCGTCCGATCTCATCTAAGATCAGCAGACTGTTCTTCGTTGCATTTCGAAGAATATTTGCAACCTCACTCATCTCTACCATAAAAGTACTTTGCCCGCTTGCAAGATCATCGGATGCCCCTACTCTGGTGAAGATACGGTCACAGATACCGATATTTGCTGAAGCAGCAGGAACAAAGCTTCCGATCTGCGCCATTAAAACGATCAGTGCCGTCTGACGCATATAGGTGGATTTACCAGCCATATTAGGTCCGGTTATGATCGATATCCTGCTCTCAAAATTATTCAGATAGGTGTCATTTGATATGAACATACCGTTATTCATCATCTTCTCAACGACAGGATGACGACCTTCTTTGATATCAATTACACCATCTTCGTTGATCTCCGGTCGAACAAACTGATTGGCAGATGCCACATATGACAGCGAACAGAGACAGTCTAATAAAGCGATCTGTCTTGCTGTCTTCTGCACACGCAGGATCTCACCCGCAATCTTATCTCTGAGCGCAACATAGGTTTCATATTCCAGTGCATATAATTTATCTTCAGAACCAAGAATCGAACCTGCAAGATTGTCCAGTTCTTCTGTGGTATATCGTTCTGAATTAGCAAGTGTCTGTTTTCTTATAAAATATTCAGGTACCAGATCCTTATAGGAATTGGTCACTTCAAAATAATAGCCAAATACTTTATTGAACTTGATGCGAAGATTTTTTATTCCTGTCTTCTGCTTTTCCCGTTCTTCCAATTCTGCAAGCCATGTCTTGCCATCTGTCTTTGCCGATTTTAAAGTATCAATTTCTTCCAGATAACCATCCTTGAAAATACCGCCTTCACGGATCAGTATCGGTGGATCGTCGTTGATCGAACGCTCTAACAGGTCATAAATATCCTGTAATTCATCCATTTTCTCATAAATATCTGCAAGAAGCCCATCCGGATAGATCTGTAAAAGCTGTTTGATATACGGCAGATATGAAAGGGATGTCTTAAATGCAATCATATCGCGTGGATTTGCGGATCGTAGGGAAATCCTTGTCATCAGTCGTTCCAGATCATAGATTGGGTTCAGATATTCCCGCATCTCATCACGATTGATCATATCATTATTTAACTGTTCTACTGCATCAAGTCTTGCTTCGATATCCTTTTTATATATCAAAGGCTGCTCGATCATGCTTCGAAGCATTCTCGCACCCATTGCTGTCTTGGTTTTATCCAATACCCATAACAAAGAACCTCGTTTCTGCTTGTCACGAAGTGTCTCACAAAGCTCCAGATTTCTTCTGGTTGCGGAATCAAGAATCATGAAATCGTCGATGGAATACAGCACGATATGATTGATATGTGCAAGGAAATTCTTCTGTGTCTCATGCAGATACTGAAGCAGGACTCCGGAGGATAAGATACAGTCAGGGAAATCCTTCAGTCCAAGCCCGTTCATATTATTAACGCCGAACTGCCTCATAATTGCATCTTCACATAGCATTTGATTGAAATAATGCTCCGGCGCTTCAGAAATGGAAATTTTCATTTTCTCCCTCAGATAAACGAAATCCAGATCACAATTCATGAAAGAATGATTGCCGATGATCTCGGCAGGAGAATATTTGTTGATCTCATCCGTAAGCTTTGATAAGGATGAAACTCTCGCTGTCTTAAACTCGCCGGTCGTGATATCTACCAGTGAGATCCCGAATGCACCATCGTTTTCAAAAATACTCATCAGATAATTATTTCTTGTTTCATCAAGAATTGCATTTGACATATTTGTACCCGGTGTTACCACCCGGATAACCTCACGTTTTACTATGCCTTTTGCAAGCTTTGGATCTTCAACCTGTTCACAGATCGCTACCTTAAAACCATTCTCGATCAGCTTATTTAGGTAGACATCACAGGCATGATATGGAACGCCACACATCGGTGCACGTTCCGGCTGTCCGCAGTCCCTTCCGGTCAAAGTGATCTCAAGAACCTTGGATGCGGTCAGGGCATCATCAAAAAACATTTCATAGAAATCACCAAGTCTGTAAAATAATATACAGTCCTTGTACTGATTCTTCACTTCCATATACTGCTGCATCATTGGTGTTAAAGCTGCCACTGTTTTTTACCCCTATTCTATAAATTCGGTTTATACAAGATTTCCCATATAATAAAAGCCTTTACATTCATCCAGCGAAACATCCCGGATCTCGCCGATCATAGACGGATCACCTTTAAAATGTACCAGAATATTATTTGACAGACGACCGGTTAAGAGTTCCGGATTCTGTTCGCTGACGCTTTCAATCAGTACAGGCATGACCTGACCTTTATAACGGCAGATCTCCTCACCGCTGATCTCTGATACTCGCTTGATCAGACGGTCAAAACGGTTCTGGATCTCTTCCTTTGTTGCGTGATCCTCAAATGTTGCCGCCGGTGTTCCGGTGCGCTTGGAATATATAAATGTAAATGCTGTATCAAACCTTACCCGATTCACTACATCCATTGTCTCTAAGAAATCTTCTTCTGTTTCTCCGGGAAAACCGACAATAATATCGGTTGTAAGTGATATTTCAGGAATCTGTCTGCGGATCTTGTCTACTAATTCCAGATAAGATTCTTTTGTATAGCGACGATTCATCTGATTTAATATCCTGGATGAGCCGGACTGCATCGGAAGATGGATGTGACGGCAGATCTTTTCATTTGCCGCGATCACATCGATCAGTTCATCGGACAGATCCTTTGGATGGGAGGTCATAAAACGAACACGTTCAATTCCATCAACTTCTGTCACCTTCTGCAATAATTCGGCAAATGTCATCGGTTTCTCTAACGTCTTTCCATAAGAATTCACATTCTGACCAAGGAGCATGATCTCTTTTACACCCTCCTCTGAAAGCCGCTTAACCTCTCTTATGATGTCCTCCGGTTGTCTGCTGCGTTCTCTGCCTCTGACATATGGCACGATACAATATGTACAGAAATTATTACATCCGAACATAATATTGACACCGGACTTAAATGGGAATTCCTTCTTAACCGGAAGATCTTCCACAACAAGATTGGTATCCTTCCAGATATCCACTACCTGTCCGCCGGCTTCGATACGGTTGCAGTAGATTTCAGCCAGTTTAAATACATTATGCGTGCCAAATACCATATCTACAAATCGATATTTCTTTTGAATTGTAGCTACAACATCCGGTTCCTGCATCATACATCCGCAAAGCCCGATCATCTTATCTGGATGTATCTCTTTGTCATGTTTCATGATTCCAAGATGTCCGTAGACTTTTCGATTCGCATTCTCACGGACTGTGCAGGTATTATATATAACAAGGTCTGCATCCTCAGAATCACTGCTTGTATATCCGATTTCTTCCAGAATACCGGTCAGCTTCTCGGAGTCTCTTACATTCATCTGACATCCATAGGTCTGGATTGAACAGGTCAGGTTTCTTCCTGCTTTTTTCGTAAGCTCCCGGTAATACTCCCTTGCTTTTTTTATAAAATAATATTGCCGAAATGGTTCTTCGGCAGGACAAGGTTCTGTTATATCGATTGTATCTATTTTTTTATCAATTTCATTAATCATATTGTTCTCCGGTATGTTATTAATGTTCTTGTTGAATTTCTGTATAAATTCGTTTTCGTTATTCTGATAAGTTTATTAACCAATATTCTTCTCCATAAAGCTGTATATCTCTGACGGAGTCAGAAGCTGATCCGGTCTTTCGTCAAATGATTCGCATGAAATCTCCGGCAACACCTGATAATCATAGGCAAATGCAACCGCAGTAAGTTCCGGATGAAGCTTCATATAACGGTCATAATATCCTCCACCATATCCGATCCGATGTCCGTTTTTATCAAATACAATTCCCGGAACGATCAGAATTCCTTCCGTCGGATGAAGCATATCACAGCCGACAGGCTCTAAGATGCCATATGCACCTACCTTTAGATCGCTCATTCCATGAATCCGATGAAAATGCATATGATCTCCGTATACCTTTGGCACAGCAACGATTTTGTCATCTGTAAGTGCCTGCTTTATAATCTCGATCGTATCCACTTCATTATCCTGACTGACATAGATCAGCAGATGATTGCAGTCTTTATATTCATCTGAATTCATAAATCGCTTTCTGATCTGTGCTGAAGCAGCGGTCACCTGCTCCGGTGTTAAAGCACGCCGCTTTTGTTTATATTGTTTTCTTAGTTCTGCTTTTGTCTGTTCCATCATACTTTTTTTGTTGGATCGATATCTTCCAGTCTGGTAATACTACCATCCGGTTCTTTGATATCAATGTTATTTAATACACTTCTCAGATTCTGCTTCATGGCAAAAATATATTCCTGTCTGAGATTTTTCTGTTCTTCCTTTTCAGCCGGCGTAAGTCCTGCCGGAGTCTTGGATTTCTTATATAATTCATTGATTCTTGCAATCTTTTTTTCGTCCATTCTTATTCACCTGTTCATTACTGTTATTTCTGAATCGTGTACTGCTTCTGTTTGATCAGATACCATCTTATATATGATACAATGGTACACACTATATCCATTGCTACTGCAGATATTCCTTATGTGTAATGTATCTTACGACATCAAAATCCGGCTCTTTATATGCTTTAAATAAGGTTCCGACAGATTCGCCATTTAATGCCCGACCGAGATTCCCTATATCATCTCCTGATAAAATAAGCATATCTGCTCCTGAATTTGCAGCAATCTTCGCTGCAGAGATTTTTGTCGTCATACCACCGGTTCCATATCCGGAGCCGGCGCCCTTTGCCATTGCTTTGATCTTATCGTCGATACGTTCTACGACAGGGATCAATGTTGCATCCGGATTATTTCTCGGATCGTCCGTGTACAAGCCATCAATATCTGTCAATAATAATAAAAGATCAGCATTAATCATGTTGGCTACGATAGCGGAAAGGGTATCATTATCTCCAAAGTTTATATCCACTTCTTCAATTGCAACTGTATCATTCTCATTAACTACAGGAATAACATCCATTTGTAATAATTCATTAAAAGTATTTACAGCGTTATGTCTTCTTTCCTGAGATGTGATTACATCAAATGTCAGAAGAACCTGGGCTGCAATCTGGTGATATTCATAGAACAGGCGCTGGTATACCATCATGAGCTGTCCCTGTCCAACTGCTGCACATGCCTGTCTGAGTGATGTTGTCTTTGGCTTTTTCTGAAGACCTAACGACTTCGAACCAACACCGATCGCACCGGAGGATACCAATACAACATCCTTATCCTGATTTTTCAGATCACTGATGATCCGTACCAGTTTTTCAAGTTTTATGTAATCAAGCCCACCCGTCTCCTCATGGATCAATGAAGATGAACCGATCTTGATCACGATTCTTTTTTTATTTTTTAAGTATAAACGATCTTCCATTTTATATCTGAAACCTCACATTCTCTGATTTCCGGTTGATGCTTCCGGTATCATAAATTTCGACATAACCGCCTCAAAAACTTTTATTCCGTCAACGGCTGCGGATGTTATACCTCCCGCGTAACCTGCACCTTCTCCACAGGGATAAATACAAGTATGTGCAGATGTCAGATCTGCATCGCGTAGTATCTTTATCGGCGAAGATGTTCTTGCTTCCACGCCGCTTAATATTGCATCATCATCTGCAAAACCGGATATCACCCGGTCAAATGACAAAACACCATCTATTATAGCATCTCTGATATACTCTGGCAAACAACAATTCAGGTTGGAAAACGTATAAGCCCCCTTTATGCAAGGCTTGATCTTGCCGGCTATTTCAGACATTCTGTTCATTCTAAAATCACCGAAACGTTGTACCGGAACTGCTCCTTTTCCTGCCTGATACGCCTTTTCTTCAAGCTCTCTCTGAAAATACATACCGGCAAGCGGATGATCTCCCGGATAATCTTCCGGCGTAACATTTACAACGATCGCACTGTTTGAATTATCCGCTTTCCGGTCACTGTAGCTCATACCATTGACACATATCCTTCCGGATTCTGAGGATGCATTTACAACGTAACCACCGGGACACATACAGAAGGAGTAGACCGCCCGTCCGTTTGCTGCCTGATGCACCAGCTTATAATCTGCTGTCGGTAGTAAATCTTCATAATCGGGATGATATCCATATTGTGCTTCATTGATAAAGGTTCTTGTATGTTCGATTCGGAGTCCCATTGCAAACGGCTTCTGTTCCATTGGAATTCCACGCTTATAGAGCATTTCAAAGGTATCTCTTGCACTGTGACCGATCGCAAGTATCACCGCATTGCTTTTTAATTCGTAGGTTTCTTCCGGTTTCAAAAGCTTCTTTATATGTAAGAGCGTTGTCTCAGGATCTATCACTTCTATATCTGTTACAAGCTGCTCAAATCGCACCTCTCCACCCAGCCTTATAATCTCATTTCTAATATTCTTGACTACAGTCAATAACACATCCGTGCCGATATGTGGCTTGTTTACATATAGGATTGACGGGTCTGCACCAAATTCGACAAATGTCTTAAGAACTGCCGTTCTTCTTCCTGATTTATCCTTAATTACGGTATTCAATTTACCGTCAGAAAATGTTCCGGCTCCGCCTTCCCCAAACTGAACATTGCAGTTTGGATTTAATGGATGTTCCTTTTTCCAGTATCCATTTACACAGGCTGTCCGTTCATCAACAGCCATACCACGTTCCAGAATGATCGGTCGATAGCCCTCTCTTGCAAGAAATAGTCCTGCAAATAAACCTGCCGGGCCGCTTCCGATAATGACCGGGCGGTACTGTATCGGTGTGTTTCCCGATTCAGGAATCTGGTATATCGTCTCTTTTGTTGACATAATATTATTATTGTGAACTTTGCGTAATATTTTTTCTTCATTGTCACAGATCACATCTATAGCTGCCACATAATGGATCTGATCTTTCTTTCGGCTATCGATCGATAACTTTGCCATTTTATATACAGGCACATATGAAAGCTTTAGATTTTTCTTTATCGCAGCTTCTATCTCACCAGCCGTGTATCCAACTTTTAATTTTATATTATTTATACGAATCATATATATTCTTTCCTGCTTTCATTCCTGTGATAACTGCCCACATCAGATTGTATCCGCCACATTTGCCGTCTACATCCAATAATTCTCCTGTCACATAACAGCCGGGAACAACCTTTAATTCCATTGTTTCAGGATTTACAAATCTTGTATCTGCTCCTCCACGCGCAACCTGTGCTTCTGTTATTTCTGCTGTATCCGTGATCTCAAACTGCAGATCACAGAGTGTCTCTGCCAAAGCATCCAGTTCCTTATCTGTTAATTGATGCGCACACTTTTTTCTGATATCACATTGTTTTATTATATAAGCCCCAAGCTTTTCATGCACCAGACCATTCAGGCATGCCTGAATATTCCGCTCAGGATTGTTCTTTACAAATGTCCTCAGATACTTTAATACATCTTCTTTATTCATTGTCGGTATCGGTGATATGTGGAGTCTGACATGCTCGCCGGTTTCTAAGGCTTCACCGATGATATGGCTCTGGTTGAATACGACAATGCCGGAGATACAGGTATCAGTAAACTGTACCTCGCCAAATTCCTTCTCGTGATCAGAACCTGAATTTTCTTTTTCTCCACATTCAACATAGACGCCTGCTTTGCATCGAACGCCTGATAATTCAGATATATCTTCTCTGCATTTCACCTTACATAATGCCGGATGGAACTGATAAACAGGAGCACCTAACTGTTCCAGCAGATCTAAGCCGGCATCTGTTCCTCCAAGTACTGGAGCTGCCGATCCGCCACATGAAAGAACAACATTTTTCGTATAATACACAGCATGGTCTGTTTTTATTTTGTAGATATGATCTTTATCCACTGTTATTTCTGTCACCTGTTCTCCGGTATGAATCTCGATTCCGTTCTTTTTCAGAGCATCAGTAAATGCCCATACAACAGTCGAAGCCTGTCTGGACATCGGGTAATAATATCCATTTTCATCTGATACCAATACACCCACCTGTTCAAAAAATGAAATTACTTTTTTATAATCATCCGCAGCGATTACCTTATAAGGGAAAAACTCATTGTTACTGAAATAACAGTTTATATCAAATGCCTGATTTGCGATATTACACTTTCCGTTTCCTGTCGCATAGATCTTTTTTCCGATCTTTTTATTCTTTTCAAGCAGCAGAATCTTAAGTTGTTTTTTCGATGCCGGATCAGTCTGTTTATCTGAAATCATATTCGGATCTGCTGCACAGACAGCTGCTGTCATGCCGGATGCTCCCGCACCGATAACGATCATATCATATATCATTTGTTCTCTCCTTTTAAATCATCCCATATTCTAGCATTAACTGGAACATGATTCAAGGAAAGTAAATAATTCTTTCGCTTTTTGAAATTTTATTCCATTTTCTATTCTTTTTTTCATATCATTTTCCAGTTGATCCATCCGAATGTCGGTAAATTCATATAAGCTTCCCTTTTCTGTAAAAACCGCAACATAACCATTCAGATCACTGACAAGAAAATGATAATCTTCTTCTGTTGTCTCTTCTGTTTCTGAACTTTCTTTTTTTGATAGAGTTTCAACCGTCTCCACCCTGTCAACCGATTTCGTAGTTTCTTCTGAATCTGTTCTGTCAACCGTCCAGATATATTCTTCCACATTGGAATCCCCTTTCGCGGTATCATTACACCCGCGGGAATTCTTATAGATAGAATAAGAACAGTAAAATGAAAATAAAAAAAGCAGCACTGCTCCACCGATCAAAAAAAGCACTTTTTTCATAATAATCACCTCTTATCAGTGATTATCTGCATTTTACGATTAAATATACAAAAGATGTCTGCCATACCATAATTGATATGACAGACATCCTTAGAATTCATTTTATTTAATTTTAGTTCCAGGTTACAGTGTCTGCTTTATCTTTCTCAAAAACAGTTATCCATGTTTTTCCCGGATTCAGCTTTAATTCATTGCCATCTTCCGTATAGTACTTTGTTATAGCATTTTCAGAAGACTTTTTCCATGTTACAGGAACGATCACACCATTTGATGCGTAAAGACCTGTGCCTTCACCAACCAGATCAAGCTGCTGTCTGTCGTGATCGTCAATGCTTGTATAATGAGCAAACTGGATCAGGACATTTTCATATTTAAGCTGTTCACCAGTATTTCCATCGGTCTGTTCTCCGCCATACTGGAATCTGTAATAGAGCCCATCATCAGCATGATATTCAAACCAAGGTGATGTATAGTTGCTGATCGGTGTCTTGATCTCATTAGCGGTTTCCCCACCGGCAGGGGTTGTGATCTCATCATTGAAAGAAAATACACTTTCAAAGCTGTCACTGTGTTTTGTTTCATAGCCCTTCTGTTCAATTCCGGCTTTGATCTTCTCTGTATCCGTGAATACATTATGTGGAGATACCCGGTCAGATGCTCTGTAGTAGGTTACTCCACCTTCTGAACTTAAACCACTCAGATTGTTGATACCTGAGCTTGCAAGCTTATCTTCTCCCTGTGGAGACTGACCATAATGCATGTAGATAGCATCATATTCCATAGCAACTGTTACATAATATGGACGGCAGCTTCTGATCGAACCCAGTTTTTCAAGATTGGAATAATCATTGAAGATTCCAAGCAAACGTGTGATTCCACCTTCTACCTTCATCTCATAAACAATATCTGCCTTTCCTATATCGCACTGTGGCATTGCATCAGAAATGTTATTTAACATAACTGCGATCGGACGGCCATATTCTTCTGTACGGTCTGCAACCCATTCTCCGGTCAGATCGTTATATACGCCCTCATGCTGTACTTCTGTTGTTGCCTCTGTGGTAGCTTCTGTTGTTGCTTCTGTCGTTGTGGTTCCTGTGGTTGCTTCTGTTGATGCCTCTTTCTTTCCACATCCCATAACACCAAGTGATAAAACTCCTAATGCTGCTAATGCAATTGCATACTTAGTTTTCTTCATAATCCCTTGTGTATCCTTTCTCATTAAGTATTTGTTCCTGAAGATCTTCCATCTGTTTGCGTTCTTCCTCATCTATATGGTCATAGCCAAATAAATGAAGCATACTGTGTGCAACCAGAAATGCCAGTTCTCTGGTATTGGAGTGATTATAGCTTTCTGCCTGTTCATATACTCTATCCATGGAGATAATGATGTCTCCAAGCATCAGTTCTCCTGATTCCGGATTGAAATAATCACAGGTATCCTCGTCTACAACACTAAAATCTCCGGGTTCTTTATAATCAATCAGAGGAAATGACAATACATCTGTAGGTGCATCGATATTTCTCTGACAATTATTGATAGTCTGTATGCCTGAATTATCGGTGAGCAATACATAAATCTCACATTCATATGGGCATTTGATAAAATCCAGTGCCTGACCGATCACAGTCTCGATTACATGTTCATAATCAGGTACACGGATCTCTCCGTATTCATTTTCAATATTTAAAGACATTGTACATCCTTACCTTTTTCTCTTATTATTGCGGTTATCTCCGTAACGCTTGCTATCACTTGTCTCATGATTTGTCTGATCGGATCTTTTCTTCTGTCTGTTCTGCTTCTCCTCGTAAACCTCATATGCATTTACGATCTTCTGTACAAGCGGATGTCTTACAACATCAAGGCTTGTCAGATGACAGACACTGATTTCTTCGATGTTTTTAATAACCGTCAGTGCGACCTCGAGTCCGGATCTTGTCTCAAACGGAAGGTCCTTCTGTGAAAGGTCTCCGGTAATGATGGCTTTCGATCCAAATCCGATACGGGTTAAGAACATTTTCATCTGTGCAGGAGTTGTATTCTGTGCCTCATCAAGCACAATATAAGCATTATCCAGAGTACGACCTCGCATATACGCAAGTGGGGCAACCTCGATCAATCCCTTTTCCATATTCTTAGCAAAAGATTCCGGTCCCATGATCTCATAGAGCGCATCATAAAGCGGTCTTAAATAAGGATCAACCTTGCTTTGCAGATCGCCGGGCAGAAAACCTAATTTCTCGCCGGCTTCGATCGCCGGACGTGTCAATATAATACGATTCACTTCACCGTTTTTGAATGCAGTGATCGCTTTCGCCATTGCCAGATATGTCTTACCGGTTCCGGCAGGTCCTACACCGAATACGATCATGGATTTTTCGATTGCATTTACATATGCCTTCTGTCCGTGTGTTTTTGGTTTGATCGGTTTGCCATTGATCGTATGGCAGATGATATCCCGATCCAGATCAGCAATATTTTCCTGTGTTTCCTGGGGATGATCTTTGGACATGGCTATCGTATAATCGACCTTCTGTTCATCGATGGCTGTGCCTCTTGTCGCAACAGCAAACAGCTGAACGAGAACCCGAACAGCCTGTTCCACATCTTTTTCCTCACCTGAAACCTTCAGCTTATCATCGCGCAGGATCATCGAAACGTGAAATGCTTTTTCTATTTTTTTTGCATGTACATCAAATTGTCCAAATACATTTTGAACGTATTCGGACATAACAGTAATTGATTTGCTGAATTCACTCAAGTGTCTGCTCCTCACTTATTATCTGTAATTCATGCGGAATCCCGATCAACTGCCTTACGGTTATATCTCCTTCCGCAAGACATTCATCTCCGCTATTCGTTATTTTAACATTATTTTCTATTATTTGCACCCCTTTTTCTTGCAAATTGCCAATATAACGATTTAATTTTTTCTGCATTTTATCTGTAGCTTCTTCTTCAGATAGATTTTCCATCAACAGTGTGTATTCTTTGACTGTAGTCTTTTTTATCTCAAATGGCAGATACAAGTCTTTTCCAATATGCAATCTTTTATCGTCACTTAACCGATCAAATGTATCATAAGAACATTTCGGTACATAAGGGGTAAAATCATACTTTAACAATCCAAAGGAATAGTATTTTTTCTCGTTTCCGGTATACTCCTTTACATAATTTGTTCTTGGGATACTTTCATCATAATGATACACACAGATACCATAAACCTCACCCTCTGCTGACACATAATTAGTATCCATCACTTCATTATTATCATCATACAGATAGACAGCTCCTGATATCAGGATATCACCTTTTTTTACATCATCACCTGCTTTGACTACAGGCGTACCGGATGCCGTAACTATTTCCGATATCGTGCAGTCCTTTGATGCAATAATATTGCATGGTTCTTTCATCGATATATCCGTGAATACATTCAGAGTCTCCGTGATCTCTACAGACAACTTCGTACCTGTAAGCGAACATGATATCCAGGCGATATCTTCAAAATCTTTTCGGAGGTTCTTCTCAAGCTCTGCGCAGTCTACTTTTGATTTCAGAGTTCCGGTCTGCACATAATATTCATTGATATGCTGTAGTATCTCATCCGATGTGTAATCTGATTCGCCGGAAATGGAAATTTCCCATATAAATAACGATTGAATATAGATCAGAACAGCAAACAAGATAAACCCAGCCACAAACGGAATTCTTTTTTTATTTTTTCGAATAAACTCCCGAATACCATATTCTTTTAGAACCTCCACTTCACTTTCTGTTTTGAGTGCCGGTTCTTTTAAACGTGTGATATCACTAGATGCAATAAAAAAAAATATTTCATTCTCTTTCTGCTCCAGATCCCAAAGCTTTATATCTCGGGCTTTGCACAGATTTACAAAACGGTTGATATGAATACCCTGAATATGTATTTTTGCAAATCCATACAGATACTTTAATATAATATCAAACATCCGGTTTCCCCCTTCTATGTACACAATATTATTCATAATTGATATATAGAATGTTGCCTGATATTTTCAGTTCTTCCGGACAATAATATTCAATTTTCAGGCATATTCCGTTTATCGATATGGTATTCTTTTTTGTCTTTACAAGGATCCGGGTATCCGAACAGGATATAATACATTTATAATTTTCAATATAGATAATGTGATTATCATGAACTGTGATTTTAGACGAACTTTTTTTAATGTCCGGTGTGACATCCGGCACATCATATAAACTGTTATGATTAAATGGAAGCTGCATGATCTGATACCCAACTGACTTTATATCTATACTATGTGGGAATCAGGACAGATATGCTTTGCGACAATCTTTTTTGCGTAAGTGAGCCAAATACAGATTTTCGTGTAAACAGTTTTACGCACCTGATAGGAAAATCCTATCAGGTATCGCGGCAGTCGCCAAGGTCTCGTGCAAGCACGGACTTTGGCTCGTTGCTCGCGTAAAAAAAGAGTACCGATTGCTCGGTACTCAAAAAAATCATATTTACTAATCCAAACTATAGATTATTTATATTTGCGCTTTCTAGCTGCCTCTGATTTCTTTTTACGTCTAACGCTTGGCTTTTCGTAATGTTCTCTCTTACGAATCTCCTGCTGGATACCAGCCTTCGCACAATTTCTCTTGAATCTGCGAAGAGCGCTATCTAATGTTTCGTTTTCTTTAACTATTACATTTGACATTCTCTCACCTGACCTCCCTCCAGTTGTGTACTATGCTAATAAAATAACAACTGTTTGGGTATTATTTAAGCACGAAGTCAATTATAACATATATTATTGAAACGTCAACAAAAAATTTTATTATTTTCTATTTTTAGGCATTTAACTGTTCCTTGGCTGTTTCTGCTGCTTTTGCAAGTGCATCTGCGATACCGGCAGGATTCTTTCCACCGGCCTGAGCCATGTTTGGACGACCACCGCCGCCGCCACCTACAAGTGTTGCAGCCGCTTCGATGATATTTCCTGCATGTGCTCCCTTCTTTACAGCATCGTCTGTTGCCATAGCGATCAGATTTACCTTACCATCCTTTGCGGAAGCAAGAACGATAACCGATGTTCCAAGCTTGTTCTTAAAATCATCTCCCAGATTACGAAGTGCATTCATATCTGTATCTTCTACGCTGGTAGCAAGAACCTTTACACCATTTACATCTATTGCATCTGCAAGAGCATCTCCGGCAGAATTCTTTGCCAGCTTATCCTTCAGCTTGGAATTTTCAGATGTCAGAGCTTTGATCTCAGCGAGCATTGTCTCGATCTTTTCAGCCAGCTTTGCAGGCTCTGCTTTTGCTGCCTTTGCTGCTGCTTTTAACTCATCTTCCATCTCTTTATAATAATTAAATGCGCCAACAGAAGTCAGTGCTTCGATTCTTCTTACTCCGGCAGCAACACCCATTTCAGAGATGATCTTAAATGTACCGATCACACCGGTATTCGGAACATGAGTACCACCACAGAACTCAACAGAGAAGTCATCCATGGATACAACTCGAACCTTCTCGCCGTACTTGTCGCCAAACAATGCCATAGCACCTGTCTTCTTGGCATCTTCAATACTCATAACCTCTGTCTTAACCTTAAGATCTTTATCGATCTGTTCATTTACGATTGCTTCCACCTTGGCGATTTCTTCAGGAGTCATAGCCTGGAAATGTGTAAAGTCGAATCTTAAACGGTCTTCGGATACATAGGAACCAGCCTGTTCTACATGATCACCAAGAACCATCTTTAATGCTTTCTGAAGCAGATGTGTTGCGGAGTGGTTCTTACAGATCAGTGCACGTCTGTCTGCTGTAACGGAAAGCTTCGCTGTGCTTCCATTCTTTAATTCACCGGATTCAACATAGCCAAGATGCGCGATCTTATCACCGGCAACCTTGATCGTATCTTTAACGATGAAACGTCCGCTCTCTGTCTCGATCACACCGGTATCGCCGATCTGACCACCCATGGTAGCATAAAATGGTGTCTCTGCTGTGATGATAGAACCGTTTGTGCCTTCTGAAATAACATCAACCAGTTCAGATGTTACCTGATCGCCTTCTTTATATTCTGCTGTTATAGCAATGATATCGGATGATGCCTCTACCTTGTCATAACCAATAAATTTACTTGTAAGAGCTGTGTCGATGTCTTCATAAATAGTTGAATCTGCTCCCATATAGTTTGATACTTTTCTTGATTTACGGGCAGTTTCTCTCTGCTTGTCCATAGCCTTATTAAAGCCTTCTGTATCAACCTCGATTCCCTTTTCTTCCAGGATCTCTTTTGTCAGATCAAGAGGGAAACCATAGGTATCATATAACTTAAATGCATTTTCGCCATTTAATACTTTTTTGCCGCTGTTATTTAACTCCTCGACGAAGCCGTTCAGGATTGATAAGCCCTGATCGATCGTCTTATTGAAGTTTTCTTCTTCTGTATTGATACAGGTAAAGATATGTGCTTTCTTTTCTTCCAGCTCCGGATATGCATCCTTAGAAACCTCGATCACTGTCTTTGAAAGCTCTGCAAGAAATCTGCCTTCGATACCAAGTAATCTGCCATGTCTTGCTGCACGACGGAGAAGACGTCTTAATACATAACCTCGTCCTTCATTTGATGGAAGGATACCGTCAGATGCCATAAAGGTAACAGAACGGATATGATCGGTAATAACACGGATCGAGACATCTGTCTTCTCATCTTCCATATACTTCACGCCGGCCATCTCACATACTTTATCACGTAACGCTTTGATCGTATCAACGTCAAAAATGGAATCTACATCCTGAACAACAACAGCCAGACGTTCCAGTCCCATACCGGTATCGATATTCTTCTGAACCAGTTCTGTATAATTGTTATGACCATCATTTTCAAACTGGGTAAATACGTTATTCCATACTTCCATGTAACGGTCACAGTCACAGCCTACTGTACAGCCAGGCTTGCCGCATCCGTACTTTTCTCCTCTGTCATAATAGATCTCGGAACATGGACCACAAGGACCTGCGCCATGCTCCCAGAAGTTATCTTCTTTTCCGAAACGGAAGATTCTCTCCGATGCAATTCCGATCTCTTTATTCCAGATATCAAATGCTTCGTCATCATCCTCGTAGATAGATGGATATAAACGGTTTTCATCTAAACCTACAACCTTGGTTAAAAACTCCCATGACCATGAAATTGCTTCATGTTTGAAGTAATCACCAAATGAGAAGTTACCTAACATCTCAAAGAATGTACCATGTCTTGCAGTCTTACCTACATTTTCGATATCACCGGTACGGATACACTTCTGGCAGGTGGTTACACGTCTTCTTGGCGGGATCTCCTGTCCTGTAAAGTAAGGCTTTAATGGTGCCATACCTGAATTTATCAATAACAAACTATTATCATTATGTGGAATCAGTGAGAAGCTGTTCATCTTCAGATGTCCCTTGCTCTCAAAAAATTCCAGAAACATTTTTCTTAACTGATTTACGCCATATTTTTCCACTGTTTTCTCCTCCTACCTTCTATCAGCCAGTTCTTTGGTAATATCAGTCCAACTGACACCTCTTTCAACCATAAGAACCATAAGGTGATACAGGAAATCTGATATCTCATATTTTATTTCATCTGAATCCGGATTCTTGGCGGCAATTACAATCTCTGTTGCCTCCTCGCCAACCTTCTTCAGTATCTTATCAATTCCTTTGTCAAACAGATAATTCGTATAAGAGCCTTCCTTTGGATGGTTTCTTCTGTCTACGATAATATCATATTCTTCTTCAAATACCTTTAACGGATTGGTGTTATCGTATTCTTTCTTAACCAGATCCGTAAAGAAACAGGTCGGGCTTCCGGTGTGGCAGGCTGCACCGATCTGGGAAACCTCTGCAAGCAGGGTATCTTTATCACAGTCTAACTTCAATGATTTTAAGAACTGGAAATGACCGGATGTCTCACCCTTTGTCCAAAGCTCCTGTCTGCTTCTGCTGTAATATGTCATTCTTCCGGTTGAGATCGTCTTTTCAAAGGATTCCTTATTCATGTATGCCATCATAAGAACTTCTCCGGTCTTATAATGCTGTGTGATACATGGGATCAATCCATCTGAATTCAGCTTGAACTCATCAAAGGATACTGCACTTTCAAATGTATTGACCGGAATGCCTTCTTTTCTGCATTCCTGCTTTATCTCCATTATATCCATTTGCTTCAGATTATATAAAGAAATAGATTCTGCATTTGTCTTTTCAAGCATTTCACAGATTGCTTCCCCATTTGTTGAATAGGTGGAAACAATAACAGGAAGTGCTACACGGTTTTTGATCTCGTTTACGATATCCATATATTCCGGAACCATGTTATTATGTAACAACAGGAGCTCACCTGCTCCGAGTTCCTTAAGCTGTTCTGCATAAGCAACCGGATCTTTACACTCGCTCAGGTCGATCGTTACAATGATACGTTCTGAGCCAAAACGGTCAGCGGCTTCTGTTACAAGCTCCGGTGTATTCAATGCTGCTGATTTCATACAAACCTTGGAAGCACCTGCGTATAACATCTTCTTGATATCTTCCAGTCTTCTTACTCCACCACATGCGATCAATGGAATATCGACATTCTTGCAGATCTCTTTGATAACTGCAATATTCGCTTCTCTGCCTTCCTTTGTTGCTTTACTGTCAAAATATGCAATCTCATCTGCACCGGCATCATTATAGAACTTTGCCATTTCAAGTGCATTCTCAAGATCCAGACATGGAATAATTTTCTTATAACTCATAGTACCTCCTTAAAGTGAACCTTTGGTAGATAACACTTTACCATTTAATCTGTCGTCTATAGAAGTTGCTTCATCTAAAGCTTTTGCAAATGCCTTAAAAGCTGCTTCGATGATATGATGGTCATTGGAACCGGAGAACTGCTTCAGATTCAGGTTCATCTCCGCACCATAGGATACTGCATAGAAGAATTCCTTTACCATCTGTGTATCAAAATATCCAACCCGCTCTGTTGTCAGATTCAGGTCATAAACAAGGTATGGTCTTCCGGAAAGATCGATCGCACACATAACAAGTGTCTCATCCATTGGAAGAAAAAAATTACCGAAACGCTTAATGGATTTCTTATCTCCAAGCGCACCCTTGATCGCTTTTCCGAGAACAATTCCCGTATCCTCGATCGTATGATGACAATCCACATACAGATCACCTTTTACCGTCAGGTTCAGATCAAAGAATCCATGCTTGGCAAAGCTTGTCAGCATATGATCAAAAAAACCGATACCGGTATCGATCTTTGAGTTTCCCTTTCCATCCAGATTTAATTCCAGAACAATATCTGTCTCACTGGTCTTTCTTGTGCATTTTACTGCTCTATCCGCCATATCTTTTCTCCCTTGTTTTTACATTTTTCTTCCGATACTTTGGCAACTACAAGCACAGGCGGACTGATAATACAGACGCCTGTGCAATCTTGGTTTCATATTATACCACTATTCAAATCTTACTGCAATAGAATTAGCATGTGCTGTAAGCTGCTCTGATTTTGCAAAGCTTTCGATGTCTTCGTGTACTTCTTCCAGCGCTTCTCTGGAATAATAGATGATGCTTGATTTCTTAATGAAATCATCCACGCTTAATGGTGAAAAGAACTTCGCTGTTCCGTTTGTTGGAAGTACATGGTTCGGTCCGGCAAAATAATCACCCAGTGGTTCAGATGAATATTCTCCGATAAAGATCGCACCGGCATTCTTGATCCTTGTCATAACATCAAATGGATTTGCTGTTACGATCTCAAGGTGTTCGGAAGCAATTGCATTTGCTGCTTCAACCGCATCTGCCATATTATCAGCTAATAAGATATAGCCGTATGTATCAATGGATTTCTGAATGATCTCTTTTCTGGATAATACCTTTATAAATTCATCGACCTGAGCAGATACCTTTTCAGCAAGTTCTTTTGAAGTTGTGATCAAAATGGCGGATGCCATCTCATCATGCTCTGCCTGTGATAACAGATCGGCTGCAACATATCTTGGATTTGCTGTCTCATCTGCAATTACAAGGATCTCGGATGGACCTGCGATCGAATCGATGCTGACATGTCCGTATACCGCACGTTTTGCAAGTGCTACAAAGATATTTCCCGGTCCTACGATCTTATCAACCTTTGGAATGGATTCCGTTCCGTATGCAAGAGCTGCGATTGCCTGTGCGCCGCCTGCCTTATAGATAGCAGTCGCACCGGCTTCATTTGCTGCAACCAGTGTAGTCGCATATACTTCACCCTCGCTGTTACAAGGAGTGGTCATTATAATATTTTTAACACCCGCTACCTTTGCAGGCATAATGTTCATTAATACGGAAGATGGATATACAGCTTTTCCACCCGGTACATATACTCCGACAGATTCCAATGCTGTTACCTTCTGTCCAAGCATGATACCCTTCGGATCAGAATCAAACCAGCTGTACTGACGCTGTTTTTCGTGATAGATACGAATGTTTTCTTTTGCTTTTCTGATAACCTCGATCAGCTTTTCATCTACCTGTGTATAAGCATATTCAATCTCTTCTTTTGTAACCAGAACATTTCCGGCATTGATATCTGCTTTATCAAACTGCTTCGTATATCCAAATAATGCCTCGTCTCCACGATCTCTGACATCATTTACGATCTTCTCTACTGTATCTGCATAAGATCCGAAATTGCTTGGACTTCTCTTTAACAGATCTTTTAAGATATTCTTTTTAGTTTCTTCCGTCAGATTTACAATTCTCATTTTTATGCCTCCTTATTAATCAACGAATTCAGATCAGCAAGCAACTTTCTGATTCTCTCATTTTCCATCTTTAAGCTTACCTGGTTCACAACCATTCTTGCAGATAACGGACATACTTCTTCTAAAACTTCCAGTCCGTTTTCACGAAGGGTACTTCCGGTCTCAACGATATCGACAATTACCTCCGATAAGCCAACGATCGGCGCAAGCTCGACCGAACCATTTAATTTGATGATCTCAACCGTCTGGTTCTTCTGATTATTAAAATAATCCTTTGCAATATTCGGATATTTGCTGGCAACACGGATGATCTCATTTTTCTTCAATAATTCTTTTGCTTTATGAGGACCGCAGACACACATCCGGCATTTGCCGAATCCGAGATCCATTACCTCGTACAGGTTTCTGCCTTCTTCTAATATCGTATCCTTACCAACTACACCGATATCTGCTGCACCGTATTCTACATAGGTTGGTACATCTGTTGCCTTTGAAAGGAAGAACTTCAGCTTCAGTTCTTCATTTACAAAGATCAGCTTTCTGGTATCCGGGTCTTTCATCTCATCGCAGGTAATTCCTATCTGTTCAAGCAATGCAAGGGTTTTCTTTGCAAGTCTGCCCTTTGCAAGCGCAAATGTTAAATATCTCATTGATTTATCTCTCCAATCTATCCATCGATCTAATTCTAATTTTGAATTTCTTTCTGTTTTTGTCCGCTTATTTCAGGGATGCGATCGCCATCTCGTTCTCATCACCTGACACAAGATCAAATACCTTGACCATATCACTGTTTTCAAAATAAAACAGGCCGGAGAAATGCTCTCTTTTTGCATATTCCAGATAATCTTCCACTGACTTTCTGACAGATTTGCGTATCAATTCAATCTTCTTATCATTCTGGCGCAGACTCTTACCAAGGCTGATCGCAGGCTCCTGATTCTCGATATCATAGAGAACGATCGTATTCGAATATTCAACCGAAACCTCGATATTCTGTCTGGACAGTGCCATGATCAGTTCTTCTACGGTAAATGCAAAACCAATAGACGGTGCATCTTTGCCAAACTGCTTTAACAGGTTATTATACCGGCCACCCTTTACAACTGCATCTCCTGTTCCGTAGGTATATCCGCGGAAGATCACGCCGGTATAATAGTTATAACCATTTAACATACTTAGATCAAAGCCGATATATTTGTCATATCCATAACAGCATAATGCCTTATAGATTCTCTGTAATCTGTGAACGGCTGCAAGTGATACCGGATTCGTAACCAGCTTCTCTGCTTCCTCTAACATGGATTCTCCACCGAATAAAGAGTCAAATGCAAGAAAGGCTTTCTTTAAAACAGGGCTCAGATCCAGCTTCTTCAAATATTCCTCCAAACCAAAGAAGTTCTTGATATTGATATATTCTTTGATCTGAAGCTCCTCAGCTTCTGTAATTCCGGCTTCTGCAACGATTCCCTTAAAGTAATCGATCTGACCGATCTCAATCTGGAACTCATCGATTCCAAGTGCCTTAAAGGAATCAACAACGGTTGCAATGATCTCAGCATCTGCCGCAGATGAATCATCATTTATAAGCTCGGCACCGATCTGTGTTACTTCCTTTAATTTACCCTGTAATTTTCTTGGGTTTGAATAAGTATTACCGGTGTAACACAGACGGATCGGCAACTGTTCGTCCTTATAATATTTTGCTACACATCTTGCAATACTAGGTGTGATATCGGGACGTAATACCAGTGTATTATTATCTCGGTCAAAGAATTTGTACATTTCATTTGACGGTGCTGATCCTTTATCACGGTTAAATATATCAAAATACTCAAATGTAGGTGTCTCTATATCATGATAGCTGTATAACTCCAGAGTATGATGCAGCTTTTCAATAATCTTTCTTTTCTTTTTACATTCTACATCATAAGTGTCTCTTACTCCGTCCGGAGTCTGCAACAGTTTGTCCTGCATCTTTTTTCCTCCTTGTATCCACATATCGCTTTACTACATTGAAGTGATAACATGGTAATTAGTTATTTTAACAACGTGCTCATTATAGGGGAGCAGTCGATATTTGTCAAGATTTTTTCCTGAACCCTTATGCTCTTAGCTGCAAATCTTTATCGAGAAGCTCAAGATAATGAACCAATGCACCGTTTTTTGCGTGAATAAAGAAATCCGGATTCAGTTCTTCATATTTGAAATTCTTTGCATGTCCCTCATTCACGCGATCCATATAAGTCTTTAATTCCGAAAAACGTAAATAGTAATATTTGTTTCTATGTGTAAAGAATATGATCAGAAAGCTGACTCCCTGCTGTTCCTCATACTCTTTCATAAAATGATACTGATGCTCATGTATATTCTGTAAGGAAAACGTATCAACCGCACATTCCTTCGCATCGAAGCATATCGGAATGCCCTGTACGACACCGATGTAATCGACCGTAGAATCTTTTTCAAAATATGCCAGCGTGATCTGGCTGCTGTCTTTATCCATACGGATCGGCTTGATCGGAGTCGGGATCTTCTGGACAACTGCCAGCTTCTTTTCCCGATAATATTCATTTGTATAATTAATCAGTTCCTCAAGTGAGGAACCACGAAGTCCTCTGGAATTCCAAGTTGCCATCCGATTCTGCCTCTTTATCTTTTATCTGATTCTGATCTTACTAAAGTTATTATCCAAATTACCTAAATAAATCTTTTTCGATCGTCCGAAACGGTTCCGGAAGAAATGCCGAATACTCTTTTCCGCCCAGATAAGAAAGCGGACCGTCTGTTTCTTTAAATATAATGTTTCCGCAATGAAGAAGCTGATGCTTTACATGATAAGAATCTGAAAAATACCGGTTCACTTCAGGTATGCCATACTTTGTATCACCGACTACCGGGTATCCCAGATGCTTTAATTGTGCACGGATCTGATGAGACTTACCTGTAATAAGTTCAACCTTTACCAACGTATAATCATCACTTTTTTTAACCGGATAAAAAATTGAATGGATTTCTTCACTCTTGCCCTGTTCCCATGGGTGATCTGATATCCGGACTTTGTTTTTTGCATTATCCTTCTGTAGATAACAGGTACTGTCAAGCTTCTGTGTCAGACGTCCCCGTACAAGTGTATAATAATATTTATGTAACAGATGTTCTCTTATAATTCTGGATAATTCCTGACTTCCGGTAAGGCTCACCCCACAAAGAATGAGTCCGGATGTATTGCGGTCTAAACGGTTGCATACAGACGGACGATAGGTTCTTAATTCTTCAGTTGTAATATGACCACTGTCGAGCAGATAGTCGATCAGTGCTTCATTAAAGGAGTAGTCATCTTTTGATGCTTTCTGTGACAAAACGCCGGCCGGCTTATCCGCGATCAGAATATTTTCATCCGAATAGATAATCTCGACCGGAATCTTCTTTTTAGAAGCAGAGCTGTCTGTCCTGTCAGTATCTTCCCGGAAATTAGCGATCGTTTCATCGGACATATAGATTTGGATCGTATCTCCGATATAGATGTATTCGTTTCCTTCAATTTTTTTATTGTTCAATTTGATGTTTTTCTTTCGCATCATCTTATAAACAAAGCTTGACGGTGCTTTATTCAAATATTTCAAAAGAAATTTATTTACACGCTGTCCTGCTTCATTCTGCGATATAATGATCTCTTTCATGCCCGGCTCCTATACACCAAGTTCAAATATTTTTTCACGCATAGACTGATCCTTTACCACATAATCTTCATCCGGTTCTTTGATCGTCTCTGCTTTTTTTATAAATTCATCTACGGTTAACGCTGTAATAATAACATACGGTTTCTTTATCATTTCAAAGGAACGTGCAATTTCTTTTTTCAGGAATTCCACATCCGGAATCTTCTTATCAAATGTTTTCTGATACAAGAACAACATTCTGCCATCCCGTACGATCACGGCAGGGAAAAACATCATTCCTTCGTATCGGCTGAGCGAGATATCATACAGGATACCATCGCGGTTCTCATAATGGATCCCTTTTTCTATCTTCTGATGGTCTTCCTCTGTTAATGGCTTAAATTTGGAGCACATAATGAGTGCCACGATCTGTTTGGCAAATGGCAGGCTGATCAATATCGGAAGTATGATGATCAAGGTTTTTGTTGTTTTAAACATGACAAGCGAAAGAATTACTCCTGTCAGGATCATAACACCAAGTATAATAATACTGATTATGATCTTTTTCTTATGTCTTTTTATATATCCATACTGTCCTTTTTCCATTGCTTTTGTCCTGTTCTTTTTTTATTATAATGTTCTTCATATCCCCGGTAAATCTTTGTATTAACCGGATATCTGTCTCTATTTGATCATGGAAACGATCCAGTCGTTCGGCAGCAGCTTTGTTACAACCTTGAACGCTTTCATCGTTATGCTGTAGGTAGATTCTGTCTTCAGATAATATGCATCAAATAAGGCACGTTTTACTACATTTTTTGCTTCTACGCGGAACAGCCTTTTAAATGCCTTTGTATGAGAATATTTCTCGGCTACATCAAAAAACTCGGTATTGACCGGGCCGGGACATACTGCTGTTACTGTAATGTCTCTATCCTCCAGTTCTTTATTTAATGCCTTGGAAAAGCTTCTTACCATTGATTTTGTTGCTGCATATACAGCGAAGGATGGCTGTGGCAGATATGCCGCTGATGATGCAATATTAATGATATTGCTCTGTTCTTTCATATATGGTAGAGTGATCTTCGTCATGGCAACTAAAGCCTTACAGTTAACATCTATCATTCCTGTAAGTTCCTCGCATACAACATCCTCTACATGTCCCATAATGCCGTAACCGGCTGCATTTACCAGAACACGAACCCATGGATGCTCCTTTGCAAGCATCTTCTTATAGGTTTCAAGATCCTCCTGCTTTGTTACATCCAGCGGAAGAACGACAACCTTCTTGCCTTCAATCTCTCTTTCTAATGCATACAGACGTTCTGTACGTCTGGCGATCACCCATATTTCGTCGATTGTCTTATATTTTTCACTGATCTGAACAACAAACTCTCTGCCCAGTCCGGAAGAAGCTCCGGTAACGACTGCTATTTTACTCATGACATCATCCTCCATCCAGATAAATACTTATTCTTTAATGTTCCGTTTGTATTTTTGGCCCATCCAAGAGGATATCCGTCCACAAGAACAAGCACATATCCATTCTTAATCTTCTGATCCGATGCTTCGATCGTCTCGCCTTTCAGATATCTTAAAACACGATCATCTGAAGAAGTCAGATTTACTTCATTATCAAACTGTCCCTGTCGCAGATACATGGCAAGTGACTGACTAGGTTCAAAACGATTCTTCTTGATCTCTCCCAGGAACAATCCCTGTCTTAACATCCGAAGCCCGGATACATCCGGCATATGTTCTGCCATATAATACAGTCTTCCTTTATTTTCTTCAATATATGCAGACCGGATCCCCGCGTCAGATGAAACATGCATAAGGAATACTTCTGCATTCTTATCCATTTTGCAGCCACTATGTATCCATGACTGAAATACCTGTGTCTGTTCTGCTTCTTTTTTATGAATAAGTGCAACAAAATGCCCTTCGCCTTCGATATGGTGCGGCCATAATCTTGCACATTTCTCAAGCTCTGCATTTTCGCTCTTTCCCCACGCCGGATTTCCATTGCAAAAGCCCGGATACTTCGGAACTTCGACTAATTCTAATGTATCATCCAGTGATAAAAGATATTCGATTGACTGTTCATTTTCTTCCGGGGAAAACGTACAGGTCGAATATAACATGGTTCCGCCCGGCTTTAACATTTTTACAACTTCATTTAAGATTCCACGTTGTAAACCGGCAAATAACTCAACACCATTGTTCTCCCATGCTGTTACCATTGACTGGGATTTACGGAACATTCCTTCACCGGAGCAAGGCGCATCAATCAAAATTTTATCAAAGGTCTGATAGAATTTTGTGCTCAGCTTATTCGGAGCTTCACTTACCACACACATATTACCGATCCCGAATAATTCCAGATTTTTTAATAATGCCTTAGCTCTGGAATTACTGATATCATTTGAGATCAGGAACCCGGTTCCATGAAGCTTTGCTGCAAGCTCAGTTGATTTACCTCCCGGTGCTGCACAGATATCAAGAACCACATCCCCATCTTCAACAGGAAGAATACTCGCCGGTGCCATCGCACTCGGTTCCTGAATATAATAAAGCCCTGCATAATAATATGGATGTTTGGATGGTGTACATGCTTTATCATCATAATAAAAACCATTTGTTGTCCATGGTACAGGCTTTAATTCAAATGGAGAGATCTTTAAGAAATCTTCCACACTGATTTTATTTGTATTCACGCGAAGTCCATGATGCATGCCCTGATCCAGACAATTCATATATGCATCATATTCGTCTCCTAACTGTGTCTTTATCCTGTTTGTAAATGACTCCGGTAAGTTCATAATCTATAACCCCTGTGCTTTGTATCCTTCTGCGATAATATCAAGCTGTTTGGAAAAATCCTCCAGCTTTTCCAGATCATCCTTCTGGTAAATATCATAAAATTCATTCTGTATCTTTACAACCTCTCGCTGATTACCGACATAATACAGATTTTGTATATTCGTCAGTATATCTGCCACTACAGATGCCTTATAATTAAACGAATTCTGTGCATCCATAATCTCACCACGGACGGATGACATCTCCTTATCAAGTGCAACGGTTGCATTTGCTGCATTTAACAGTTTTTCCCGGATATGCTCCGGCATATTGTGACGATATTTATACTGAAGAGAATGTTCGATCGTCGCCCAGAAATCCATTGCCATTGTACGTATCTGGATCTCTGCCTGGATTGTCTGCAGTCCCTTGATCGTATAAACATCATAATTCAGTATAATATGATAACTTCTGTATCCGCTTGCTTTTACATTTGTGATATAGTCTTTCTCTTCCCGGATTGACATATCCTTGCGATTTCTTATGATCTCTACAACCTTGTAGATATCCTCTTCAAACTGGCACATAATACGGATTCCCGCGATATCATCCATTTCTTCCACGATATGATCCATCGGAATATGTTTCTTCTGCATCTTATCCAAAATACTTGAAATTCTTTTCACACGTCCGGTCACATTCTCAATCGGAGAATACATTCCCTGACTACGGTAATCTTTTATGATATGCTTAAATTTCAAAAGCAGTTCATCTACTGCCTGCTCATACGGAGATAGAATCTCCTTCCATAATTGTATTTCCATGAATAAAATGCCTCCTGCCAATTCTACCTATTCATCATCATGGGATACTCTGGTATAAAGGAAATTATATTCATCTGCACCCGCCTGATAATCGGGATACAGATTATATAATTCTTTTGCAAGCTCATATGCTTTATCATAATCCTGTATCTTCTCATAATATGTGATCTCCTGTAAACGGAGTTCCTTTTGGAATGTGTTATCACTGGCCAGACCATTATTGATATAGCCATATGCGTTATCCAGTTCGCCGATACTGATATAATATGCCGCATATTGTGCATACAGATAAGAATTATATCCATATTTTTTTATATACTTCTCATAATTTTCAAACATATGCTCGGAATCATTCATGGAAGCATAACAGGTTCCGATATAAAGATATAATTCCGGATAATCTTTAACATACTGTTCCAGAACCGGAAGTGCTCCGGCATAATTCGAATCTGAGAAATCCGATAACGCCTGAGCAATTTCCTGCATCTTCTTCACATCCTTCTTATCCGCTGATGTCTTCTGAAGGATCGTATCGTATTCATCTACCGCTTTTTTATAATCTGCAGTTTTCATATAGATATCTGCAATATAAAGTCTGGTATTCTTATCCTTGTTTTGAGAAAAAATCTGTTTTTCCGAAAGAGCTTCTGTGAATTTATCAAGAGCTTTGTCATATTCCGAATTCTGATAATATGTAAGTCCTTCATCAAAATACCGATCTTTATGTGATATTAATTTTGAAAGAATCACAACAGCAGCAAAAATAATGATCGCACATGCAAGCAAAAATATAAATACTTTTCCAAAATCAATGTTGGATCTTTTCTTTCTGCGTCGTCTTCTGTTTCTTTTTGCCATATCTGCTGCTCCTGATTAGTGATGGAATAAACGGATACCTGTAAATACCATTACCATTCCATATTTATCACATGCTTCGATCACAAGATCATCTCTTACAGATCCACCCGGCTGAGCAATGTATGCAACACCACTCTTCTTCGCACGTTCAATATTATCTGAGAATGGGAAGAATGCATCAGAACCAAGTGTAACATTCTGATTTCCGGCAAGCCATGCTTTCTTTTCTTCTGCTGTAAATACTTCCGGTTTTACCTTAAAACGCTTCTGCCATTCACCGTCACGGAGAACATCCTCATATTCATCACCCATGTATACATCGATCGCATTATCTCTGTCTGCACGTCCAAGTCCATCAACAAACTGAAGTCCCATAACCTGTGGAGATTGACGCAGCCACCAGTTATCAGCCTTCTGACCGGCAAGTCTTGTACAGTGGATTCTGGACTGCTGACCGGCACCGATACCGATTGCCTGACCGCCCTTTACATAACACACGGAATTAGATTGTGTATATTTTAATGTGATCAGTGCGATCTTCATATCAATAAGAGCTTCTTCCGGTATATCCTTCTTTTCTGTTACAATATTGGATAAAAGATCCTTGTCAATATTCAGTTCATTTCTTCCTTGTTCAAATGTAATTCCGAATACCTGTTTGCGTTCGATCTCAGCAGGAACATAGTTCTCATCAATCCGGATAATATTATAATTACCTTTCTTCTTCTGCATCAGAAGCTCCATAGCTTCGTCTGTATATCCGGGAGCGATCACACCATCGGATACCTCACGCTTAATGAGACGGGCTGTATCTGCATCACAGACATCTGACAATGCAATGAAATCACCAAAGGATGACATACGATCTGCACCTCTGGCTCTTGCATACGCACATGCAAGCGGTGACAGTTCACCAAGATCATCTACCCAGTAAATTTTTGCAAGTGTATCTGTAAGAGGAAGTCCTACCGCTGCACCTGCCGGTGATACATGCTTGAAGGATGTAGCTGCCGGAAGTCCGGTTGCTGCCTTTAATTCTTTAACAAGCTGCCAGCCATTAAATGCATCCAGAAAATTTATGTAGCCCGGCTTACCATTTAATACGGTAACCGGAAGATCACTTCCATCCTCCATATAGATTCTTGATGGCTTCTGATTCGGATTACATCCGTATTTTAACTGAATTTCGTTCATTCTGTATTTCCTCCCGATTCGTGATGATTACTTATTCTTATTGATGATTCTTGTCTCATACTTTCCTGTTGCGATATCGATATATCTGACAAACAGGGATACCTTATTGTCTTCATTCAGGCTCTCCCATACCATATTTGCAAATGTATCGATATCACCTGATATACCAACTAACTTCGGTTCTCCCTCAAAGCTTGGAAGTGGATTGTCATCATGCATATATGTATGAATAAAATGTCCTTCTCCGTTTGCGGGATTCTCATATGAAAATGTATATCGGTTGCATGCCGACGAATCTCCGTTATTGCTCTTTAAGATAGACATTGCATAGTCATACTGTCCGCCTTCGATATGCATAACTCCGGAAATTCTCGGTGTATAGTTTGGACCGTCCGGTTCAAACTCACGGCATCTGAGTGACTGTTCAAATGTAAGCTCTTTATCCATTCCATCATAGATCGTATCGGTCTGATCACCATTTGTTACGATCGTCCGATTGCCAAGAACCCGAACCGGTGCGTAAATGATAAGGCTTGGATCCTCAAGCTTGGATGGATCAAATGCTTCTGTACGGATTCCTTCGCCCTCTGTAACAAATACACGATTTCTGGAATTCACACTTCTACCCATGATAAAGTATGCGGTAACTGCCTTTGTTCCGTCTTCCGAACGTCCGATCACGATTCCTCTGCCGGGATAAGAATTACCCTTAAGTTCCTCTGATAATGATAACATTTTCATTTGTAAACCTCCGTTTAGTAAATTAGTCAATTCATGTACCCATTTATCTGGTCGCTGTCTTTCATCTTATAATAATATGCTTTCTTTTGCAAGCGTTTTGGATTGCATTCTTATCTACTGAAACTGGCGGATTGCCTGAATCAGCTCGGATTTTGAAACTGCTCCCACAATTTTCTTTATGACTTCTCCATCTTTATATAATAAAAATGTCGGAATCGATGCAACTTTGTTTGCAAGTGCAAGTTCCTGATTCTCATCTACATCCACCTTGTATACCTTTACCTCAGGAAATTCGTCAGCCAATTCTTCAACGATCGGTGCAACCATTCTGCACGGGCCGCACCAGGTCGCCCAGAAATCAACCAGCGTAAGTCCCTTTGCCTTTAAAACCTGATCTTCATATTCTTTTTCATTTAAATGTATAACTGCCATAGTAAAAACCTCCAATTCGTCATTCGTTAATTATACAGACATATCAATCATCTTACATCTGTTCTTTCAAAAAACATTACTGACAAGTAAGCGTTCTTGTATTATAGTATACATCCATTTTCCTCTATCATACATTTATTTGTCAACTCATTTCACGGAGTTTTAATAAATATCTACGTTTGTCATCTTGTCTGTCAATTCGATGAACGCCAGCCGACAGACAGGAATTTATATAAATCTAATTTCAGTATAATAACCGATACACAAAATGCGCGCTGCCACAAAGGGAAGCGCGCATCGTATTGTATGTGTATTATATGTTAGCCTTTATAATTATGCATTTAAGAATTCTTTGCTTGTCTTAACCTTCTTGTTCGGATCCGGACGGAATAACAGGAAGAAGAAAGCAACGATGATCAGTATCGCTACAACAGTGCCGATACCGAATGAACATGCACCTGTGAAGAGTCCTGCGATTCTGTAAACAACAAGGGATACAAGGTATGCGAAACCACACTGATATCCGATTGCAAACCAGAACCATTTTGCACTGTTCATCTCTCTCTTAATAGCACCCATTGCTGCGAAACATGGAGCACAGAGTAAGTTGAATACGAGGAACGAGAAACCACTTGCTGTTGTGAATGCTTTTGCAAGCTCACTGTATACCGTGCCTTCCCCACCACCGTAAAGGATACCCATAGTACCAACGATGTTTTCCTTAGCAACAAGGCCTGTAATAGATGCAACAGTTGCCTGCCAGTCGCCCCATCCCTGTGGCTTGAAGATCCAACAGATTGCTCCACCGATCTTAGCTAAGATACTGTGGTCGATCTGATCTTCTGAAAGCATCTGGAATTTACCATCCAGAATACCGAAGTATGTTGTGAACCATACAAGGATTGTTGAGAGGAGGATGATGGTACCGGCCTTCTTAATGAATGACCAGCCACGCTCCCACATACTTCTTAATACAGAACCGATTGTCGGGATATGGTAAGGAGGTAACTCCATAACGAATGGAGCAGGATCTCCTGCGAACATCTTTGTCTTCTTTAAGATAATACCGGAGCAGATAATTGCTGCAATACCGATAAAGTAAGCACTTGTAGCAACCAGTGAAGATCCACCGAAGATCGCACCTGCGATCATAGCGATAAACGGAACCTTAGCACCACAAGGAATAAATGTTGTTGTCATAACTGTCATACGACGATCTTTTTCATTTTCAATTGTACGAGATGCCATTATACCAGGAACACCACAACCTACACCTACAAGAATAGGAATGAAGGACTTTCCCGAAAGGCCGAATTTTCTGAAGATACGGTCCATGATGAATGCGATACGTGCCATGTAGCCACAGTACTCAAGGATTGCAAGTAAGATGAACAATACAAGCATCTGAGGTACAAAACCAAGTACGGCACCAACACCGGCGATAATACCGTCAAGGATCAGTCCCTTTAACCAGTCTGCACATCCGATCTTGTCAAGACCTCTTTCCGCAAGATCAGGAATAGACGGAACGAACACACCATAATCAGCAGGATCGATCTCTGCCATTTCTGTCTTGTTGAAGTATTCTACTGCATCTAAATAAGACATAGCATTTGTCTTATCTTTTTTTGCACCGGCAGGTACTTCTGAATAATATACATCGATATCGTAAGTATCAAGAGTTTCTTCATCTTCCATCTGATACTTAACACTTGCTTCTGTATTTGTATTTGCTTCGATAGCTGCCTTTGTTGCGTCAACATCTATTGCATCTTCATCATCTGTTACAAGTACGCCATATGCATCAAGTGCATTTGTAGCTGCATCGTAATCACCGGATGCCTCTTCATAATCTTTGCTTCCGATACCGAATAAATGGAAACCGTCACCAAACAGATTATCATTTGTCCAGTCTGTGCACCATGCACCGACTGTTGACATCGCAATGTAATAAACCAGCCACATTACAATGATGAAAATCGGAAGTGCAAGGATACGGTTTGTAACGATCTTATCAATCTTATCTGAGGTTGTAAGCTTTTCGCCCTTTGTATTCTTCTTCACACATTTTCCGATGATAGATGAGATATATGCATATCTCTCACTGGTGATAATACTCTCTGTATCATCATCAAATTTGTCTTCCAGTGCTTTGATCTCATCTTTACAATCCGGAACACTGTCCATCTGCTCTGCAATCTTTGTGTCTTTTTCAAGAAGCTTGATCGCAAAGAATCTCTTCTTTCTTTCTTCAACTGTAAGCTTTGCACTTACGCTGTCGATTGCGTCTTCAACAGCCTGATCGAAGCTATGTACACGCTTATTTTGTACTTTCTTCTGTGCTGCCGCAACTGCTTTTTCTTTTACTTCATCAATTCCTGTACCCTTTAATGCAGAGATCTCTACAACCTCGCATCCAAGTGCATTGCTCAGGTTCTTGATATCAATCTTGTCACCATTCTTCTTTACAAGATCCATCATGTTAACTGCCATGATAACCGGGATTCCCAGCTCGATCAACTGTGTTGATAAGTACAGGTTTCTTTCGATGTTCGTACCATCAATAATATTGATGATCGCATCCGGATATTCCTTGATCAGATAATTTCTGGCAACAACTTCCTCTAATGTATATGGAGAAAGTGAATAAATACCGGGAAGGTCAGTGATGATAATATCTTTGTGACCCTTTAATTTTCCTTCTTTTTTCTCTACTGTAACACCAGGCCAGTTACCTACATACTGGTTTGAACCTGTAAGTGCGTTAAATAATGTTGTCTTTCCACTGTTTGGATTACCTGCCAACGCTATTTTAACTGACATTTTTATGCTCCTTCCTTTTTGTCTGTCATTTTCTATGATTCATCAAATAAGTAAATCATCTGCTTCGTTGTATGTAGGATCGGTACGATCCACACATTTATTCAACAACGATCATTTCGGCATCTGCTTTTCTTAAAGAAAGCTCATAACCGCGTACTGTTACTTCAACCGGATCACCAAGCGGTGCAACTTTTCTGACATAGATTTCTACACCTTTCGTGATTCCCATATCCATGATACGTCTCTTTACAGGTCCTTCGCCAACAAGTTTTGTTACCTTAACTGTCTGTCCGACGGCAACCTCTCTTAATGTCTTCATACCATTTCGCTCCTTCTTTTTCTTTATACATATAAGAACGTCTCCACATATTCAGACCGGATTCTGTGATGGCTTTTCTTCTTATACATTTGTGTATATAAACAATTGCACCGGCAGCTACCAATGTGCAAATACTTATATTTCTGTTTTTTCGGTATCCTTATACCATAATTTTGGCTGCCATATCTTTTCCGATGGCAACTCTGGATTCTTTTACATTTACGATCATGTTACCGTTTATCTCTGAAACAACTGTTACTTCTCCACCCACGACAAAACCAAGCTTCTCAAGAAACTGTCTTGTTTCATTTTTTCCACCAACTTTGGTAATGGTCTTTGTTTCTCCAATATTCATAAAAGTTAAAGGCATCATATTCCATCTTCTTTCATAATCGTATAAATTTATCATTAAGCAATATGCTGTTTCAAATTTCATCGTTAGTATATACTAACCCTCATTAGAAGTCAATAACATTTTTTAGAAAAAAATAACATCATTTAGAAGCTTGTAACGTATCTTAGTTGTATATAACAAAGCTATATTCTTAAAATGCAAATTTATTTATTATGCTTGACATTTTCATATGGTTAGTTTAAACTAATTACGATTATAAAATTGAAAGGTTGGATTATTATGGAGAAATATATAGGTACTATTATTGTTGCTGCTATTATTATACTTGTGTGCGTACTTGCGATCCGTTCAATGGTAAAAGATAAAAAATCCGGAAAATCTGTTCAGTGCGGAGGAAACTGTAACAATTGTCACGGATGTCATTAGTTTTATCTTTCTTTCATTTGAACCTTATTCCGGTTTGTGATATAATTTTTTGTAAATAATTTTTTAATGGGGTAAAGCTATGTTAACAACGAATGAATCAGTCGAAAACTATCTGGAAACAATATTGGTATTAAGCAAGAAGCTGCCTGTTGTCCGTTCGGTTGATATCTCAAATGAACTTGGTTATAAGAAATCAAGCATCAGTGTTGCTATGAAGAATCTTCGTGAGAACAACTACATAACGATGAGTGATGCAGGGTTTATTTCACTCACCGATTCAGGAAAAGAAATTGCTGAGATGATATATGAACGACATGAGCTTCTCTCTGCCTGGCTTATACAACTTGGTGTTGATCCCGATATTGCATCTGCCGATGCCTGCAAGATCGAGCATGTGATCAGCAAAGAAAGCTTTAAAGCAATTAAAAATCATGTATTAAGCGGAGCCAATCACTAGCTTTTCTAGTGACTGGCTCTTTTTATGTGTTCCTTTCGGCTCAGATTTCTAACGGATAGAATTTTCTACACATAAAGTTCCCCAACCGATATATATGTTTGGATACTCTCTCGCTGATTTTATCCTTTTTGCTCCGCGGATCAACGAAGCCTTCAGCTTTTCTCCATACAGAAACGGATCGTTTCCGTTTACAATTCCCCACTGCATCAGCAAGCATGCAGATCCGGATACAAACGGAACAGCCATAGATGTTCCCGATGCAAAGGAATAATCATTTCCCGGATATGCAGTGTAAATATCCACACCGGGTGCAGCAAGATCCGGTTTGATCCTGTCATTTGCCGTATAACCTCTTCCTGAAAAATATGCAAAATCATCCACATTCTGATCATAAGCCGCTACCGTAATCAACCCTTCGGCAGTAGCGGGAATCGTAAGTGTCCCAAATTCTGTTGGATTCAGGAATTCTACATTTCCTGTAAGACTAGCCCGAATCGGCAGATAGGCATCTATCACCCCACTAACAATTTGCTTCGGGTGAATCAAGACCTTCCACTGCCCTTTATCTATATAATTTTTCTGCCCTTGAAATGATACAAATATTTCCTGATTACGGTTATACGGATTTGGCGTTCCATAGATTCCTTTTACAAAAGTGTTTCGATAGGATCCTGTTCCGATGTTTTGCGACTCACTTAAGGTCAGTATGATGTCTCCGTTTGGCGCAATGATCACAATATCAAAGCGATCATTATAATTTTTCCATAACTGAAGATTAAATGAAGCTACATAGTCGCTTACAAGCAGATTAATCATACGATATGAAGTATTTCCGAGAATTACACGCTGATGCCTTCGGTTGATCGCATCATTTCCTGTTCCCGTCGATATTGAGCAGATAGCAAATCTGGACACATCGTTGATATAATTTTCAAGCAGAGAATCACCTTTATGGGAGCCGTAATTATTTCCATAACTGAGATTTATCGATATCGGTCGATTCATTTCGATTCCCGTCCGGATTGCATAGTCAATTCCAAGGATAAGCCCAAGTGTAGTTGGAAGTTTCGATGCGGTATCGCTTCCGATCTTTACAACCAAAAGCTCTGCCTGAGGAGCAACGCCAATATTCGTACCGGCCGCAATAGCCGCAACCTGTGTTCCGTGCCCGGAACGATCCTCAGATGGAAGAATTCCTGCATAATTTCCATCCAGTATTGAATTCAATTCTTCATTTGTATAAATACGTCCCAGCTTATAAGTATTTGCATATGTATCCTGATATACCGCCTGCTGATCCCAAAAAGATAAAATCCTGCTTTTTCCATCCCTAACAAATTCATTATGTCTATAATCAATTCCCGAATCAATAATCGCAAAGATTGTTCCGTCACCATCCAGGCCGTAATTATTGATGAAAGTTCCAGACAGACAGGATGCATACTGAGCATAAGATACCTGCTGTTCCACACTTTTCGGTTTATCTATATAGATAATTCTGGGATCTGCTGCAAATGCATTCAAATATGCTTCTGAAATCTCAATAATCGCATAGCCTGCCAACAGATAATATATCTGCATCCGATACCGTTCCACCAGATCAGATATATCATCATTATATCGAATCAAAAGCTGCCATGTACTCTTCTCGGAACTGTATCCGATATACAGCTCTGTCTCGCTCTCGTTGTATGTATTTCTTGTCGATATCGCAAGCTCCAATTGCGTATCAATATTATTTTCCATTTTCACTTTCCACCCTGTTTTCAGGTATAATCTTTATCTGTTAATCATATGTTTTTTTACAGCAATTTAGAATATTCAAATCATTTTGTAAAATGCTGTTAATTGTTTGAAAACATCGAAGAATATAAATAAAGTTAGAACTTTTCCACATTATCAACAGATTTATACACAAAAATAAGATTTTCAGTCTAAAAAACAGGTATTTCATCCTATATTTATCCACATTTGTC
>ERZ1034962.139-NODE-139-length-42851-cov-216.678475_pt1 | contig 42851 bp, 78 predicted proteins | sample MGYA00520696_ERZ1034962 | MGnify/ENA primary metagenome ERZ1034962 (study PRJEB33766, sample SAMN09781770) | gut metagenome | biome: gut microbiome | host: Homo sapiens | place: Madagascar | study: EMG produced TPA metagenomics assembly of the PRJNA485056 data...
GGCATCCATGCTGTGACGTCCACTCCTTCTTCGATTTCATCAAAACAATTTTCTCCGTATTCTCGAAGTATGTCCACGCAAGTTGCCGAACTCCAGTGCCATATTCCTTTATAGATAACACCTGTGCCCACGAATGGTTTATCTTTTATGTCGCTGTAATAGGGCTCTGGCTCTCTATTTATCCATGTAATATTTACTTCTGTAAGTTCCTCCGGTAGCCTCTCCGCCACCGGGATCCAGTCGCCTTTAGATTTGCTCATTCTGCACCGCCTTTCATAAAACACAACCAATGCGTTCCGCTTTGTTTAGGCTGCTTATTTCCAAACAGCGGTTTTTCGCCGATTGCCTGCAAAACCTCTTTGAGGGTGATCTGCACTTCGCTCCACTTAAACACCAAGATCCCGTTTGGTCTCAGGACTCTCATACACTCATAGAACCCTCTTTTCAACACATCCTGCCAGTCGCCCTCAAGGATTCCATACTTTGTCACCAGAATCGAATTCTTGCCCGCCCGCCTTAGATGGGGCGGATCAAAAACAACCAGATAAAAACTATTGTCCGCAAACGGCAGAGCGGTAAAATCACACACTGTATCCGGATTGACCTCTATGTACCTGCCCGGGTAATATTCTGTCCGCTCAAGCTTACGAATATCGCAGAACTCCACATCCGGATTATTCTTGTCGAACCAAAACATTTTGCTTCCGCAGCATGCATCAAGAATCTTTTTTCCTTCTCTCATTCCGCGCCTCCTTTCTACCATCCTATAATGCAATAGCCTTCTTTCAATCCATATTCAGGCACGTTCCGTAAAACGTACTTGATTGTCCTTGTTGCGAATCTTCCCGTGTAGTATCTGCCTGTCCATTCTCCCAGAACTATCTTGTCACCTTCCTGCGCATCATCATCGTCTTTTCTGATTTCAAAATTCTTTTTGCGATCCTGCACTGCTTCAAAATATTCAGGCAGAATCTTTTTTCTTATAGCTTTCATTCTGCGCGCTCCTTGTTCTTATTCATCTGCGCTATGTAGATCTGTTTGGCGCACTGGACCACAGCTTCTTGACAACCACCGGTGCCATTACGGAAGCACTTAACGCAGGCGTTTGCTACCATTATCATTATTTCTTGAAACGTCATTTCTCATCTTTCTCCTCTCAACTCTTCCTCTTTTTACTCCTTCCATGGTAAATTGGCAATTTGACGTGCCAACTCCCGACGCTTTTCTGGTTGTTCTTCACAGACCCAATCGTAGAATAACCCTCCACAGCATTTTCCCGCTTGACATTCATCACCTAAAAATAGAGGGCACCTCGAGCAGGAAATTAGTATGTCTACACCAAACGTTGTAGATTTCGCGACCTCGCAGGCAAAGCATAGATTGCATGGTAGGTCAACGAGATCCCAGTTTTCAAAGTAGTCCTGCTTTTTCGCCTCGGGGTGGTCAGCTAGCCAGTTCCACAGCTTCCTGTGCTCCTTTTCATAGTTCAATTGCTTCATGATCGGTCTCCTTTTACCATCAAACATCCATCTGTTTCCTGCACTGCATCCACCGTAGTGCGGATAGTGACTTTGCCTGTGTCTTCGTTAATTTCCACCTGATAGCTAGTGCCGGAAAAGTCAGTGTATTTTTCATCTGCCATCGCCGTTCCAACACTAAATCCTATCAGCATTCCACCGAACCAGAGCGCACATAGGGAAAGAATGATTATAGTTCGCTTAACGGCTGTCATCGCTTCCACCTCCTAAAACGGGCAATCATCTTCCGACATTGCCATGAATCCTTCCGGCACATTCTCACTAGATGACTCTGTACGGCTCTGTGATTGTCTCTCGCCGTTTTTATCGCCCCATTCGAGGAATTCCACCCTATCAGCGATAACGTCCGTTGTATAGACTGTATCGCCGTTCCTATTGGTGAAGCTCCCTGTCTGGAGCTTGCCCTGTATTCCTACCAGTCTTCCCTTTGCAAGATACTTCTCGCAGTTCTCCGCCTGTTTTCCAAACACAGTGACTCTTGGAAAATCTGTTTTCTTTTCCTCGCCCCTTTTCGTTGGTCTGTCAATAGCTACCGTGAATGTAGCAATCGCCATTTCTCCTGCCCATCTGATTTCTGGATCTTTTGTTAGCCTGCCGATTAAAATTACTGAATTCATCGTTTTGTCCCTCCTAAAATTACACACAGTATAAACAAAATCACCAATGCGGCCGGAATCCATGTTGGCGCGAGAACCCACACCCAGCTCCACGAAATGATTTTGCAGAGTTTCAAGACAATAAACACAATGGTCAATAGTCCGCAAAATCCAATACCACCACCTACGCTTCTCTTTTCTTCTTTCATATGTACCTCCTACACTGTCAGCTTCTCTATGATTCTTTTTATTGCGCGCTCTCTGCCTATTTTCTTGCCATCTATCAGTCCCTCGGCATACCCCTCGGCATATCCTGTGTTCTTAGAATAAGTGTCTACGCCATTTACCATCTGCGAGAGTTTGTCCAATCCATATTGGTCAAACACAAGGGCATTGAATCCCTTGATTGTGTACAGAAGAATTTTTCCCTTTTCATCGACAATCACACTTTCAATTTCAATTACAAATTTATCGCCTTTTTTATACATTACTTCACCTCCACAAATTCCCCGTTCTTTAACGTATAGAACGTATCTGCTTTAATTTTTTCGCCGTCAACTTTGGCGAATTGTACGTGTTTAATGTGCCAACTTCCGCATTCATCCCTGTACCACTCTGCTAAAACGATGTAACATCCAAGCGACCCCTTTGCTCTGCCCTTGATGCCTGTCGCGATTGCAATAGATTCTTTTCCTTCAACCGTAGCTACACTCGCTTCTCCGGTGTTGATAGTTACACTCTGGATTCCGGTGTTGGTAGCTACACTCCAGTGTCCCGCGTTGGTAGCTACACTCCGGTCTCCCGTGTTGATAGCTGCACTCCAGTCTCCGGTGTTGGTAGCTGCACTCTGACATCCCATGTTGATAGCTGCACTCTGATATCCCGTGTTGGTAGCTGCACTCCGGTATTCGGTGTTGAACTCTTTCTTATTCGCCCGATCCACACTGTCTATGATAAACTTTATGCCCCCATCGATGATTCCTTTAAATCCGATTTCCGCACCAATGCGAATCTTCTTACTGCACCGCTTACTATCATCGTCTATCCATTGGATTTTCACAGGCATGAAACCCACATTTACATAATTCTGCTTCTGGTTCCTCATATTCTTTACCCACTTCGTATTGAAAACCTTTACACCTCAATTCTCTGTTGAATCCTTTATATGCCTTCATTGTTTTCTCCTTTAAAAATTTTCATCCAATCTTCCAGCGTCATAGTCACCAGCCACGGCTTCCCGTTTTTCCGGTGAAACACCGCCGGAAGTTCATTTTCCCTTGCGTCACTTTTCGCTTGCTCTATTGCCTTGTGGATGTTCAATGACTCCACACGTTTGCACTCGATATGTATTCCCGGAAGTCCTACCACGTCCGCATCTCCATTCGCTCCGCTATACTGCTGTCCCCTCCTGCACTCGAATCCATGCTCCCGGAGCACTGCCGCAAGTTCTCTCTCGCCCCGTGCTCCCTTTTGTCTGCTGTTCGTCATACTCAATCCCCCACTCCGTAAAACGTGAACTTGCTTGCTATGAAAATGCTATTCACTTCTCCTGTAGAGCCATCCCGTTGTTTGGCTAGATCCAGAAGCATTGGTCTCCGGTCAGAATCCCATCCACCGGACATCATGTCCTCTTCTGGTATCCTGTGGAGCAGTATCACGTTATCAGAGTCTTCCTCGATGCTCCCAGATTCTTTCAAGTTGTCCAGCTTCGGTTTTCCCGTGCCGTTCCGGTTCACCTGACAGCACAGGAGCACCGCCACATCCTCCACCATAGAGAGACGTTTCAAGTGGTTTGTCATGTGCGAGAATCTAGCTCGCTTATCTTGGAATCTCTCTCCGGAGCACCGCATCTGCTCTAACTGGTCAACCACGATCGCATACGGCTTGTGTTTTCTGACAAGAGCCGCTATTACGTTGTAATCGTTCACCGACTCGAAAATCAGAAAATTCCCTGATTTCTCTAACTGGTGCACCTTTTCACTCTGCAAATTCAGTTCTGCCCAGTCAACGTCACCCCTACGCAGCCTCGACCTCGGAGTGTTTATGTATCGCAGGAACATCCGCTCCACCGTAGCTTCGGTGCTCATTTCGAGTGGGAAGTAAAGCACCTTTTTCCCTTGCTTGGCAATCTCCATCGCTACCTGCAAAGCGAACGCCGATTTTCCCACCGAAGGTCTCGCTCCTATCGCTGTAAGCTCTTTCTTACGAATCCCGCATAGCAGATAGTCAAGGTCTCGGATTCCGGTATTAACGATTTTCTCCGTTGCTCTTCGGTCAAGTGCTGCAAAGTAGTTTGTGCAAAAATCTTTCGCCGCCTCTGGCAGTGTGATGATCTCTGCTTCTTCGAATTTCCCCAGAGTCTCTTTGATTTCGGATATCGGAACATCCGATGTGATGTTTGCCAGGTACGACCTAGCCTTATAGTCCATGACTTCCCCGACGGCTCTCTGGTAGTAGTAGTCGGTGTACTCTCCTGTCATAGTCATTAGATCTGTTATCGGGATCCCGGCTTCTTGTGAAATTTTATACGGTTCCGATCCACACTTGCGAATCGCTGCAGCCACATGAGCCAGTTCCTGAAAGTCTGCATCCTGTATCCGGTCCATGTCTTTTAAGTTTTTCCCGAGCACCCATCCGGCGATGATCTGTGACTCAATCTGTTTTCGCTGTGAACTCATACATCCTCCTTCCCGGCTCACGCAAATCCGCAATAGTCGGCAGATACCGGCTTGATTTCACGTGACGCATCAGAGCATCCTTGCACTGGTCGAACGGAATGTCGTTCATCGCTTCGTACCAGGCATCAAACGCACTCTGTTCTCGAAGAAACTCTGGTCTGCTGTAAAGGTCCCTTGTGAGTCTCGCTATTTTCAAGAATTCATTTTTTTCCATTTGCGTCCTCCATCAGTTCTCTCTCCCAGTCTGGTACGTCCTGACTACTTGTCCTTGGTGATACCTCCGTTTCGTTCAGGTATCCCTCGAATTTGTTCCCAAAGAGTGTTTCCGGTCGGAGATATTTTGACATCTTCGGATCGTCTCTCCACTGGGCTGCTTTTTTATCGATCACAGCTATGAAGTCGTCGAGTACAAAGCCCTCGTTCAATCGTGCGTCGATTTTGCTTTTAGTAGCTGTCGTTGTGGATTTAAAGTCTCTTCCGGTCGTCTCGTTTAGGTGGTCAATCACGGCAGTATATATATTATTTATATTCTTTACATTCTTGTTCTTTGCATTTGCCCTTTGATTGCCCGTTTGCTTGCCCATTTGCTCGCCGTTTTGTTTGCCCTCATTTTGCTCTCCGCACTGGTACATTCCCCATTTTTCAATGGTTATGACGGAAAACTTGTTTGCCCTTTTGCTTGCCACTTCGCCTGACCATTTCAAATTGTCTAAAGCACCTCTTACTTGCTTTATCGTCAGCCCGGTTTCTTCCGATATTCTGCGAATGCTCGTTGCAACTTGACCGGGTTTTAACGTGACTTTTCGGTATGTTGTCTCTTTGTGTGTGGCGGATAGCAGCAGGTGGATAAAAACGATTTTTGTCTTGGTGTCTGAATACCATTGCCACTCCATCATCCGGCGATGCAATTTTATGTATCCTTCTGTCCCCATAACTGCTTCAACCTCTCTAGTTCATCTGGCGTCATTGTTTCTATCCCAAGGCTTTGCGCCTCGTCTACGATGTAGTCAATGAGCCGTGACATTTCCTTGCTGTCATAAACACTTGATCCTTTGTAAAGTCTCACACTTACAACGCTTTCAGCCCCTGCCCTGTAGTGGTGCTCGCAGAACCATCCGATCCCGTTACTGCCCCATGATGCCATCACCGCAGGAACATCTCTTGCAGAAAACACACCGTCAATCCATGCTCCACATTCTCTTACCGCCTTCCGGTAAACATCCTCTTTCGTTGCTCGGATTTTATCAGCGATTTTTCCGCAAAGAACCCACATGTAGGCGTTTGCATCTAACGACCGTCTATTTTTCTTTTTAAGCGTCAAGGTGTATCCATCGAGGGATTTATCCTTGAGCTTATTAAAATCGTTTACAGCTTCATTACAGGGCATTCTGAACGCTATCCAGACGGACATACCCTTATCTTGTATCGCCAAGCGATCAATTCTTGTTTCGATCATAAATAATTCCTCCCGAATTCCTCTATGAAGTCCTCTCTTGTCCCGTGCTTTTTTTCATAGTATTTTTGGCATTCCTGCTTCAAATACTCATCAATCTTTTTCCAGTTTTCACCGGCTTGTACCCCGTTGGGATGCAGATCTGCACGGAGCGGAGCTACATATCCGTATTTTTCTGATTTTGTTCTGTTGAATCCCCCAAAGCAATGATGCCGTTCCACCTTATCTGACTTGGTAAAAATACAGTGATCCATATCGTCTGTAAAAATGCTCCATAACTTTTTCATTCCGGCAACCTCCCTTTATCCAAACACCTTGCAAGGTATTTTACCGCCGGTATATATTCTCCCTTGATGAAGTGTTTGTCATATTTTATCGGTGTGAATTTTATCCGGTTCGGATCAATGACAACTTCGTCCGTGCCGTCCTCCGAGTAGTATTCGTCAGGGTAAAGTGGATACGATACTATGTATAGCTGCTTGAAGTCTTCAAAATGCTTCTGGTAGACGTACATTTCCACTTGTGCCTGCCGCCAGTAAGCGGTGGAAACTTCGAAGTCCTTTTCCCCTTTATGCGTCTTGACCTCGTAGATAGTCCCTCTAAGGTCTCCATCGTAGTTTACACGGATTTTCTTGTCCTCAATGAGTAACTGCCTGTCAAGGTTCATTTCCTCGCTGATAGAGCGTAAAATGGGATGCTCGTACCTATTCCCTGCCTCGGTGAATATCGAACCGTGAAAGTCAGGCTCCTGCTCTCCCATCTTGACCGCCCACCACTGACGGAAAGTCTTGGTGGTACGGTTCCTCGCCACTACCATGCTCGTGTCGGATGCGCCGAACCAGAGCGCACGATCCATGTTGTGAATCATTTTACTGTGATCCTCACACATGCCTTTTTCTTTGTACGCTTGTTATACTTATTCATAACTTCGTTGTAGAGATCTGGATCGTCCTGCCGGAAAGCCTTTGTGTCCAGTGCCACCGACTCCGTTTCTGCGACATGAGAGATTATCACGTAGTCGTTGTCTATAGACGTGATCCCGTTTAGCTCCATTGCAAAGGTCAGGTCGTCCTTGATTTTTTTCTCCTGCTCTTCTAAAGATTTCTTAGCGTTTGTCAGCTCTCGAAGCTGTTTAAATGCCGCAAGGTTTTTCTGCTCAAAAGCAGTCATTTCCGTTGTTTTTGTTGCCATGATACCCTCCTATAAACTCTGCACATACTCCAAGCACTTCTGGAGTCCATCGTCGTTCAGTTCTTCCAAAGAGCCGACCTTTACTTTCTTGCAGATTTCAGCGACATCCACTCTCTTTGCGTCGCACAAAGCTACGATTTTAGTTTCAAGTTCTTCTCTGCTGAATTTCGGTGCAGCCTTCTGTGATTCTTTCTTACTGTTTCCGGTGCTCTGTCGCTTATATTCGTCTGTATCTGCATCTTTTGTGTCGTCGATACAGAACAAGCCATTCAAGGCGTATTTTCTAGCGTAACTGGATGCAGTGCCCGTAATCTGACTGCCATCCATGCCCTTCTTCGTTTCGTCCTCTCTGGCATATGCAGAAACAGAAACAGTCTCCGTTCCGTTCGTGATGGATACGGTAGCTTTTATGTAGTACCGATCTCCGATATTTTCCAGTGTGTCAGAAAGTGTCAAGGTACAGTTATTCTCATGACAAAGCGGCTTTACCGCTTCTAGAATGTCTTCTGCACTCCGGTATTTATATTTCCCGAATGAATTGTACTGCCCCTTCGGAGCTTTCAGCTTTTTCTGGATTTCGATAAGTTCTTTCATCTATTCCTCCTCTTCCGACAGTGGCTCAATGACCAGACTCAAGTCCTGCATCCTGCCTTTATAATCTTCGGTTGGTGTATGATTCTTCATTGCAATCTGTGCAAACATCGTCAGCTTGCTGTAATCTGTGAATTCGAATGTAACTTCACTGGTTCCTTCTATGAGTTTCAGTCTATAAATCATCCTCGTATTCCTCCCATTCGTTCAAATCATCTTCGGTTTCCGGTGGCTCAAAGTAGTTTGTCCCCGGACCGTAATAATCTCTTGCGTAGTATTCATCGAGCTGTCTATCTGAAATCATTATGTGACGATCCTCCAATCTGGCCTGTAAGCCCATGCGGTCACATCTTCTATTGCATACGACACCGCTTCTTCCCGTTTTTGATGGTCGTGTGCATTGAAAAGATTGTGTGCTTTCGAGTAGTGCACTTCGTACAGATGCCCCGAAGAAACAATGATCACGTCACACGATTTCTCCGGCAGTTTCTGTTTTTAAAGAGAAAGTGTGAAATATAAGTTCGAGCTTTCCCATTTCCCCGTACTTTTCCATGAGTCGCATAGATTCGTCTTGGATAAACTTGTCTGTTTCTTTTACATCCACGCCACTTAAGAGCTCTTCTAAACGTCTAGCAAACATGATTTCGTCTAACATCTCGCTTATAAACTTTTTGCCTTCCTTGGTTAATTCCGCCATCATTTTTTCTTTTCCTCCTTCTGTTCTTCTTTGTAATCTGGATCCAGTGCTAACCGTCCGATATATGCAATAAGCCTGTCTGCCGCGCCGCTGCACTGACCAACAGTGCAAGCACCAGCACGCTGTAAGCAATATCCATCATGTTTAACTCTCCTTTCCATCCTTGTCCTTATCTTCTTTCGGAGTAGCCGTCACAGTAACGACTGTTCCTCTTTCGTGGCTCAAGATTTGTCCCAGAACCTCACAGAACAAACCAATATCCAGCGTTGTTCTCTTTTCCATTTTGTTTCTCCCTTCCGTTACGCCCTCTACCGGACACCCTGTAGTAAAAACACGTTTTCGTTATGCAAATATCCCAACTGAACAAAATCTTAAAATAGGAGGACAGGATGCCCGACAGGGGACGTAACTTATTAAATTAAGGTTAATTCTTGAACAGCCACAGAAACAATGCGTAAAAAATTGCATATATCGTTATCTGGCAAGGCAGAAGCAGTCTTTTCGCTATTCGCTTATGCCTTGCTATCCACTCATGGAGTTCCTCGGCGTTCATCTCATATGGACTCTTTCGCTTCCTTCTCATGCTTTCACCTCACTTGATGAATACCGCCACCATTACTACAATCAGCATCACAGTATTTGCAGCCGTAACAGCAGCTAATCCTAGAACTTTTTCCTCCAGACTCGCATGTAAGCAGTACGGAGTCGATTTCCCCAGAGTTTCGTCAAGTTCTTCCAGAGTCATGTATTTTCTTTGTTTTATCATGCTTTCACCTCTAGTCCTTACAGAGGAGCTATAATCAGCTTTATTAAAAGTGCCAGAGATGATATCGAAAATATTATCACTGCTATAAGCTGACCTATCTCCCGCCGTCGTTCTTGTCTTTTACGAAGTTCGGCGACTTTTTCTTTGCCGAAGATCAATTCCATTTGTGCGATCCACGCTTCATTGAACTCTTTTCTCATTTTTCACCTACTACTCTTTGCTTTTGTTGATGAGAGTTGTCACCTTGATTCCAAGAACTTTTGCGACGTTCTCTAAACTATCGAGTCTCGGAATTCCCTTTGTCCAGTGGCGAATAGTCCCATTTCCTAATCCGGCGTCTTTTTCTAGCTTGGAAATGCTGATACCTTTTTCGTCACACAATTTCTTTATGACTTCGTACACACTTTCACCTCCTTTGTAGAAAATAAGTGTATTTCATTGACATGCAATAGAAAATAATCTATACTATGGTTACCACACCAAATAGAAACTTTTCTCTTACTGTCGTCTGGTAGATTTTTTTCTACCTTATGGTTTTAGTATAGCGAAGCGTTTCTACTTTGTCAATGCTTTTTGTAGAACTTTTTCTATTTTTTAGAGGTTTAATATGCACATTTATGAAACAATCGCTAAACTATGCAAAGAAAATAAAATAGCAATTACCGCCCTAGAGTCTGAGTTGGGATTTGGAAGAGGAACTATTGGTAAATGGAAAAAAGGAACAAATCCAAATACCGAACGTGTACAAAAGATTGCAGACTATTTCAACATACCTATTGATTATTTGATGACTGGTGAAATAGAGCGAAAAATAGACGGAGCAAATATAATAGAAGAAAAAGCCGCTCTGGTCGCAAGAATAACTAAAGATTCAGAGCTACTTATTACTATAGAAGAATATTACTCTCTCAGCGAAGCCATGAAGCAGTTCGTCCGGAACATGGTTCATGACTTGACTGTGAGAGACATTGAAGATTAGTTTTCTTCATAAAGTGCTTGTACATACTTTAAGATGTAGTAAAGTTCTTCGTCAGGCAGTTTTTCTAAAATCTCAATAATTTCGTTCAGCATATTGCACACTCCCTTCTAAGGATTGTGTGATAATTATATATCATTACCCTTGCAGAACGGCAGATTACCGTCTGTCATTTTGCGACAAGAAACTTGTTTTAATGAAAGAGAGGAAGAAGTTATGAAAAAATTAGCTTATCTGATTTTGCCGTTTATCTTGGTGATGTCCCTATGTGCTTGCGGTGGCAGTTCATCCAACGATGTTGACACAAGCTCGTACAACAAAGGATATATGGATGCACTAAATGATATCAACGTGGAAACTCTGATGGAGTGCAATCAGAACTATGATACATTATCAGAGGAACAATACGATGCTATCTCAGCGTATGTTTATGCGGCATTGAAAGAGTACACGAGTCAGCAGAGCGAAGAACACGAAATACACGAATAGCTTCGGCTACTCGTTTTATTTTGAAAGATGGAGGTGATGACGTGCGATGTGCACTTTATATCAGAGTATCTTCTGATGAACAAAAGAGAAAAGGTTATTCTCTGCCGGAGCAAAGGCATGTGCTGACACAGTATGCCGAGGAAAAAGGATATACTGTAGTAGACCTGTACGCAGACGAGGGCGTTTCTTCGTCTAAAAACCCACAACGCAGACATGAATTTCAGCGTATGCTTTCCGATGTCAGAAACGGGAAGATAGATATCATCGTGTTCCTCAAGCTGGACAGGTGGTTTAGAAATGTTGGGGACTATTACATCACGCAGGAAATCCTCGACCAGAACGGCGTAAAGTGGGAGTGCGTCACCGAGCATTACGATACCACCACCAGAACGGGCAAGCTGAACCTCAACATCAAGCTCACCATAGCAGAAGATGAAGCCGCCAATACAAGCGAACGTGTCAAGTTCGTTCAAGCTGGCAAAGTCAGGAACCGTGAGCCTATCACAGGAAATCAGCCGTTCGGATACAAGATAGCAACGATCGACGGCGTAAAACGGATCATCAAGGACCCAGAAACGCAGGCGGAGTGTGAAGATATGTTTAATACGTTCTTTGCTACCGGCTCCGGCGGAGCTACCGGAAAGTACATCAACGCCAAGTACGGACGAAGCCTTGCTGAAAATGCGATACCACGCAGGCTGAAAAACCCAGCCTATACGGGAGAATACCGTGGGATACCGGATTATTATCCACCATACATCACAAAAGAACAGCACGCTCGCATACTCTCCATCTTCGCCAAGCGCACACGGAGCACCAAGCGAAAAAAAGTATATCTGTTCGCAGGACTTATCAAATGCCCTGTATGCGGAAGAACAATGGTAAGCTGTACCATGAACAAGAAAACTCTTGGCTACCGATGCAGACACCATTACACATACCATTGCACATTTATCCACACCATAACCGAAGAACGCATAGAAAGCTTTCTCCTTGAAAATATAGGCTCGATGCTTGAGCAATACCTGATTTCATACAAAGAACAGAACAAAACGAAAAAAAAGCCTGACCCCCGGAAGTTGGAGGACAGGCTCTCTCGATTAAACAACATATACATGATGGGCAACATCTCTGACAGTGAGTACACGAAAAAGGCAAACGAAATAACGGCTCAAATTGCCGCTATAAAGTGTGCAAACAGCAACGACCTTCCAATCCCCGAAGAATCTATAAAACTCCTGTCAGATAAGCGATTTGCCACCTTGTACGCTGACTTGCCACGGGAAAGCCGCAAGGCTCTGTGGATGAGTCTCATTGATTCAATCGAGGTTGAAGGGCTTTACCCGAAGCAAGTCTTTTTTATCGGTCAGGAAAGACTCTAACGTACATGACAGTTCTGTCACGTCACTTAGAGGCTACCATCCCTATACCATAGTGAAGTATTTTGCAACCTTATACGGTGGTGCGTCCTCGTCGTTCAGGAAGTCCTGTGCCAAGTCGAAATAGAAGTCTGGAGAGTCACCTGCATATTTCTGTCCAGTATCCTTGGAGTCGTTATAATACATATTCATTGCCAGATAAAACTCTTTAAAGTGGTCTTCTAGTCCTTTGGATTTCACAAAATTTACAACGTCTTCATATGTCCACCGCTCGCCTACCGGAGTCATGCCGTGTACTTTCTCCTGTGCCCATGCCAAGTCAAAATTATAAAGAATTTCTTCCGCACGATTTATAAGACTGCGGTACACGTCCGGATTGTTCTGTCTGACATAATCAGCGGCGGAATAATAAATTTCATTCGCTTCTCGCATCTTACATTTATCATCGCCCTCATAGATGATGTCAGTAACTTCTTTTAACCCTTTCACGGTATCACCTCCGTTACAGTTTTGTTACTGTCACAGCCGCATTATTTGTAGTGACTTCCTGACCGCTGATTACCACCGTCAGATTTGCTCTTGATTCTCCACAGCAAGCGACTCTGACAAGACATGCTAACGGGATTGTAACAACATCATTTGCCGCCGCTGTTACTGTGCCGGTAGCTCCCGGAACAAGTGCTCCATCTTTATACAGCGATGCTGTTACTGCGCCTGCTGCCGAAGCTGTGACTGTGATTGTAGCGTTCACTTCATAATAACCCCTGTCAAAGAGTGTGATTGCATTACCGTTCAGGTTTGCTCCATTTCCAAACCTCCGGATAATCTGCGTAAGCGGAAGTGCGCTTCCTATCGGTATAGAAGTTCCTGCTGTAGTATTTACAGCGTACAGTGCTGATTTACAACTCATTATGTTCTCCTTTCATTAAAAAGGGGGCGGTAAAACACCGCCCCCATACCCCTTGTCAAACTGACTAAATGTTTGCATAGTTTCCGCAACAACTGTTTGCTGTGTACGGACTTGCTGTGATGTACGCAGGTTTTGCTACCGGCTGTAACTGTCCAATTAGGTACGCATTCTGTGCACACTGACTGTTAGCTAACTTTTCGTCGGCAAGCTTGTCTCTAAGAGCCTGCATTTCATTCTGTGTGATGAGTGCCCTTGTTGCTTCTCCTTCTGCGTGGATTGCGTTCGTGATTGTGCATGTGTTCTGTGCGTTCTCGAATTTCACAGAATCAATGTTTCTGTTGGTTTCGCAACAACACTGAGACTGCTGATATCCAAGCTGTGCTACATTTGCTCCAATCTGGTTCAGATCCTGTAGTTCATTATACGCCTGATCCTTGATGATTGTAGACACGTCATAGCCTGCCTGTCTGGTAGCCGCTACGCCCTCGTTCATCTGGCGTTCTAATGCCGCAAAGTTGAACTGGTTCTGCACGTCTTCCGTGGTAGCACACTGTCTGCTATTGTTATTCCACCCACCGAAGCCATTACCGCCCCATGCAAGCAGGAAAAACAGCATCATGACCCACATATAGCCACCGCCATACATTCCGTCACTGTCCCGATTATTCATATCGAATACCGGCTGTACTCCATTGTCCATGAGTTATCCCCCTTTCATTTTTATTACTTAAAGTCGCCCATGCGACTGAAAGCTCCCATCAGCTCGTCAAAGTTGACTCCTGTCTGATTGCATATGTTTCTAACCACCTGTTCCATTTGCGGTGGTGTCTTGCCCTGCATCATCTGCATTGCTCGTGAGAAATTAGGATTATTCCCGAAGCTCTGCATCATCGCTTGCATTGGATTCTGCGTTCCCATTACAGGAGCAAACATTTGCATTATCTGATTTGGATTGAACATTCTCTATTTCCCCCTTTAGCGCTATGATCGCACTCTCCACTTTTCTAAGACGTTCGTCTATTTTATCTTCCGGTGACTGTATCGGTTCCGGAGAATACGCCGTTATCTCCGCAACTCCGTCCAGATTGATACATTTTGTATAGATTTTGCCGTTCGTTACGTCCATAAACACACATTTTGTGCCATCAAGAGCGATTCTAGCGGCTTTTACCTCTTCGATGGATGAAACTGGCTGACACGTCATAAAGTTTTGCTGTGGTGGCATCACCGACGGTGTCTGCGGTGTGTATTGCGGATACATTCGCCCCATTGGCTGTCCGTATTGCTGGTAATTCATTTTCCTTCCCCTTTCTTATTTTTATTATAAAAAAAAAGAACCCTCCGGAAGTAATCCGAAAGGTTCTCAAAAGTCTATAAAAAGTTATTCAGTTTTTCCAGACATCGCCGATGCTTTGCCTTTATGGTTCCTTCACAATATCCAAGCATATCGCCAATATAGCCAAAGTTTTTCCCTTTTAAATAGTGGAGTCTTAAAATCTCTTTTTCATCATCTGTTAAAACACATTGCTCCAATAATTTTTCAAACTCTTGCACTCCACATATACGACGAAGCTTGCGCCTCGTCTCTATGTGGTTACTCATTTGTTTTCTCCTTACATTCTCGCTGTGGTCTTTTTTCTGATACTTGCCGTCTTGCTCTTGAAACTGGAATCAATAGGGGAATCCCAGTCTTTCAGATTAACCGCACTCACTTTGCCGCTATTGGCCAGTGCGTCCTTTACATAGCTTTCCCATGACGGCATGTTGGTCTTCTTGGTGGAGGTAGAAGAGCTTCCAGAACGTCCGGAACGACGACGACCACTTCTACCATAGCCGCCCCTACCTCTGCCGGAGCTGACTTTATCCAGCTTGTCAAAGCTAAGATAGTTTGGGATACGTCCGTAAGGATTCTTTGCAGAAGATCCCTTGAGGTATTCAAACAGGCAGGCTTTTTCTGCCTTAGAGGAAAGCCCCAGACTATCTATGTACTTCACAAGTTCCTTTTTGTTCAGACTGCCGTTACCGTCTTCGTCGCACTGGTAAACAGACATAAACTTATGCTCCGTCAAAGACTTAAAGGTGTATCCGAAATTTTTCAATCCCACTCCCATGTTGGCTTTCTGTTCACTCAACCCAAGCGCACGATATGTGCGCTCCTTGATGTTAAAACCTGCAGCGGAAACAGCTTTATTCGCAGTGGATGTTGAAACTCCCGCCTTATTTATGCCGGATGCGATATTACATGAAGCATTAGTGAATTCCTTTCTGTTGCCGCCAGAGTTGAGATACTCTTTTGCTGCCTTTACTTTATCTGTATGGATCCCATAAGCTGTAGCCATTTTATCGTTTCCGGACAAAGCGACTGCCATTGCTTTGATATAATAATCAGAAGCGTGCGATCTAGCAATCAGTTTCTCCTTCTGAATGTAAAAGTTGACAAACTCTTTATCCGTACCGCCAAGCATTTTGTTTGCTCTGCGTGCTTCTTTGTCGTTTTCTTCATTCTTCGCGATACGATTTGCGGCAAACTTAGCACCATAGGTTTTCAAGTCTGCGCAAGTCTGCCCGATCCAGTGTGCATCGTTGACTTCGGATGATTTCATTTTCCAAGTCATATTTTTGTACGATTTTGCATCGATCATATCCTTGATGCCACTTGCCTGCTGTCTCCGGCTTTCTTTGCCGAATTTGTACGCTTCATCGTAGGTCATACGCTTCCCGTTACCAAGGTCATAGCTTGGGTTTCCGGTGAAGTTGTAGAAGAAAAACTTCTTGTCGTTCCCCTCTTCCATATGATTATAAATTGCAATGATCTCCTTGTCCATTTTTGTGAACTTGATTTCCTTGACATTGGAAGGATTCACAAAAGACTGCAGCAGTCTTGTGACAACGTTATTGCCATTTTCGACGTCGTTTCCGAACCGGTCAACCTTTGGGTTCAGCAGTTTATTTCTAAGCCCAGGAACACGATTTATCATCTTCCTGCGCCACGAATCCCATGACTTGGAAACAGGGCTTTCCTTGGTGGAGCGTGTATCTCTCATTTTACTGTCGAGTGCTCCCGCCAACTGCGAGGACACCTGCGGAACAAATCCATTAAGATACCCCTGCGGTACAGAGCCAAACAACGCCTGGAACGCTGCTCCGCTCCAATCAGCTTCACCATTGCCCTGACGGTATGCCTGGTCAATGAAGTTTTCGACGGTATCCTTTGTCCCCGACATAAACGACATATCAAGCATAGGACCCGTCATAGCAGTAAGACAATTCCAGACAGCCATAGGCTGCCACCCATCAGCAGTTATTTCGTTCCACACTTGTGCTCCCATAAATAATGAACTCTGCATCGGGGAAGCCCAGTCTATCGTCCAAGAGTATTCCTTGCCGTTCGGGAAGTGAATGTTCAGTGAATAGTCCTGAAATCCCATATCACGGTCATAATATGCATCTCCGGACACGTTGCCAGCCTTTACGGTAATGGCTCCGCTTTCCGCCAGATACATTCCTAATCCGAAAACACCTGTCCCAGTAAGCCCGGTGGCAAGGTCATGAAGCCCCTGTTTGAATAATTCAGGGTCTTCTTGCTTAACCAGTTTTGTTGTTGCTCTGATAAGCGATATCGGGGAAAAGTCAACACTTCGCCTGAATACGTTAACTGGGGTTTTTACAAACGGTACAGAGGATTCAAGAGCGGCATTGGCAAGCCTGTATCCGGCAGTGCCAAGACGTGTTTTCCCTTTTGCTCCCTCTGTTTTCTGTTTCAATCCTGTGAGCCAAGAACTGAATTGTGTCGTGTCTCGGAAAGTCGCATATTCAGCTTTAAACAAAGCATAGTTTCTCGCTTCATTCTTCTGCTCCGCTGTGAGATTCTTAATATCCCATCCCTTAGACTCGCACTTTCTGACGTAGTTCTTCTTAAATTCTGGGATGAACGTAAGCATATCTTCTTTTTCTAAGAGATTGTAATTCTTGTTCACCATCCACCGCAGAGCCTTCCACTCTACTGCGGTTACTCCTTCTGGGCGTGTGGACTCGATATATCGGTTGATGCTTCCGGAATTATCATAGGCTTCCTTAAATTCTTTATCTAAAAGCTCTTTGTTTTCCTTGATTATCTTCCGGTCCACCTTTACCATGTCAACTTCGCCGCCGAGTTTTTCAATGTGACTCTTTGCCATTTTATTCATGACCACTTCCATGCCGTCAGATAGACTTCTTACCGCCTTGAACATATAGTTACCCACCAGATTTCGCTCATGAGTTTTCAGGTTGCCGAGCATGGACAGGTGTCTGATCTCATTGAACTTTTCAAAGAGTGATGCCGGTATCTTATCCCAGATTTCCCGATTGATTTCATCCATCACATCCGTGATTTCATCGTCGCTTGCATTTAAGATGCGCTGTACCTGATCCTCTGTTAGTTCCAGTTTTTCGTTTTTCAAACGACTGCTGTATCTACTGTTCAGCCGGTCAATATCTTTGAGTGCCATGCGCACCCTTCCTTCCGGTGTAGTCTTTACCAGAAGTTTTGCGGCATTGAGGGCACGTCCGCTGAAAGATGCCAACTCGTTTGCCTTTTCCAGTACGTTCATCATCTGTTCTGCTGCAGCTTTATCTCCGGCTTCGAACCGTTTGGAAAGTTCTTCGGAAAGTGCCCGTGCTCTTGCAAATGCAACGTGAGCATCCTTATCCGGGAGTCCATTCAGCGTGTCAGTATCAAGGAAGTTCTTATAACAGCGCATGAAATCATCGTCAATTTCTCTTGCAACAAATTCTTTAGCATCTGCCTGTGTGTATCCCTTTGCTTTGCCGAATACGCCATCTGCCGCCTTTTCATCAAATATGGCTTCCAGTTCTTCATTTCCTTCAACGAAGAGCTCTCTTGTTCTCTGGGCGTTACGTCCCATCTCACCATCAGAAGCTACTTTGCGAACGTCTTTCATAATATCAGATGCTGGCGGATTTTCTTTCTTTATCTGTTCCCCGGCAGTCTTTGCCATAACGATTTTGTCGGCATTGTCGTAAGCTGCCTTAGACTCTGCCATCCAGTTTTCCTGTGCTTTCGGATCTTTTTCGATTTTAGCTATGGTCTCTCTCTGCACCTTGGATACAGGCGTGTTCTCTACCATATCCATAGCCTTCTGCGGGCTTGTTCCCATCTTCTGCAGCTGATCCAGAATATCATCATCTGTAAAGCCGTTTTTCCGCATGGAGTCAATGTGACGCACGATCGCTTCATCGTTGGCTTTTGTCGCTCGCTTTGCCTCTGCAACTCTGGATTCCTGCTCTGCTAGAAGATTATCACGGTATGCTAATGCTTCGTCGTAGTCGCTGAATGTAGGGAGTGCGTCCAGTTCTGCTTGTGTAGATTCTTTATATGATTTTGCCCCAATCTTGTCTATAACTTCATCTATACTATCGTCATTTTTCATCAGAACATACACATCGGGCTTTTTGCTTAAAAGCAAAGCGTTATCAACATATTCTGCATTAAACGGGACTTTAGCCACGGGAACAAATCCAGCCTGTTCATATTTGTTGACAAGTTTTATTCCATAACAGTCCATCTTTGTGCCCCCGTTTGCACGGGCAGTAACAAGAAGATCCTTTGTTGCGCCCCTATATGTTTTACCGGAGTTGAACGCGCCACATATATCTCCGTCTGCCTTTACTGCAATGCCAACACTTCCATCATCAGAAAGAAATGTCTTTGCATTATTTTTTGTCAAATCATCTACGCTTTGAGAATCAACAAAAGCACCGAATTTGTTCTGTGATTTTCCAGTGTCTAATGCTTTACTAAAAACGACATAATCGCTACTACTTAATTTAGTATCGACTATGCCGTTATTTGTCATTTTTATTCTTGTCTCGGGGGCTATTTTTATAGGTTTATTGCCCACTCGAGCATTTCCCAATCCCTCTGTTCCGGCGGACTCGTCAGCTCGTGAATTATCGAGTCCTCTTCGTCCGGGTACTCCTTCATCAACCTGTCGTATATTGGCTTTTCCGCTTCCGTCAGCGGATACAGTTCTCTTCCCCACTTGTCGTACTTCTTTTCCATTTTCAACACCTCCGTTGATGTTATTATACCCCGCCTCTTCGGATTTTGCAATCGGTTCAGCAGATTTTACATTCACGCCGCCGGATTTGACTTCTTGCGTCTGGATTTTAGGTGTGCTTTCAGTTTCTGCAACAGACTTCACTTCTGGCAGGGCTGTAAACGGTTTTTCCTGCTTTGCCCGAAGTTCGTCTACCGCTCTCTGTCCGGCTCGCTCTGCTACAGTATTCTTCGCCTGTGCTATGGCTTTCTGCAAGAACTTAGTCTCTGCCGGCGTCAATTCAATACCGGACTTCTGTTTTGCTAAAATATTCACAGTCTTCTGCAAGTCTTTTGATGTCAGCTTGCTTACGGCTTTTGTCCCTACGTCGATACCACCACCGACCAACAGGTCTAATCCGGTATTTAATGCAAAAGCTTTCCCTGCCTCTCCCCAGTGCACATTGCCGTTTTCATCCGTGGCGGATTTGATAGCATCAGAAGCGTTGAGCGGAGAAGATACTGCCGCATCTGCCACACGACCGGCTATAAAGCGTTTAGTTGCCGTTGTGCCGCTTTTTCCTGCGGTCTTGGACGCATTCTTCGCCGCGGCGGAAATCATCGCTCTGGACGCATCGTCGAGCTGTCCGCGCACAAGTCTCTTTGCAGTACCTTTACCGGCTATCTTGAGTCCTGTTTTCGCTCCGTTTTTCGCAAGTGCTTTAGATGCTTGCTTTGTGCCCATATTTTTGAGCAGTCCCTTTGCGATTCCACTTTCACCGGCCCCAAGTCCACCGCCAAGGAAAAACGAGCCTACCTGCCCTGCCATGTATCCAGCTTTATACGCCGTTGAGTCCTTCGATTTCCTGTTCTGCACCTTTTCTCCATTGGAGTATGTGCCGGATCCCATTCTATCCAAAGATACCGGAAGAGGGTTCAATCCTTCCATGGCACCGGATGCGAACTTACCCTTTTTCAGTGCCGCAGTGTTCAGACTTCCTACGGTCTTGGCAAGGTTTTTCCCGAGTGCGGCGTTCTTAGCCTCCACACCTGGCATCCGCTCGGCGTTCTGCAATCTTAAATATTCATCGCTCGTAAGATTCCGGTATTTCAGTGTTTTAGGAAGTGCCTTATCAACAGCTCTATCGACCTCAGCCTTTGCTTTCGGCATGACATATTCCTTGATAGCCTGTTTCTTCTGGCTGTCTGTGAGCTTCCCGTGTTTTTTTTCGTTACTAAGGTCTTTATATGCGTCTCCGTATGCTTTGGAGTAGCCTGCCACCTTCGCAAGCCCTCTTGCCATTCCAGTATTCGTTTTATATGATTTCGTCTTTACCTTTGCACCGAGAGCGTCTATCTTTTTCGCCTTTGCTACAGCTTGCTTACCGTCAGCGCGCAGATTATCCCTCCACGTCTTGTTTTTCTGCTGATTTGCAGCTGCTTTTTTCTGCGCATTACGCATTTTGGTGAGCTTTAAAGAGGCTTGGGCTACCTTCTGTGCTGCCTGACGTTTCCTCTCTTTTTCCGCCGCTGCTCTTTTAGCCGCTTCCTGTGCCGCCCGTGCCGCAGCTTGGGCAGCCTGTGCCACATCATTCCTATTAGAGGATTGTTTTTTCTTATTTGCGGCTTTCTGAACACTTTTTTTGAAGGCGGTTTTTTTTGTCTGCTTTGCGACTTGGCGCATAATGGATGCAAATGACGTTTTCTTCTTAGCCATATCTTACTCCCTCTCTTACTCCTAGTAGCCTTTTGCGTATGTTGTCAGATAATTGATTCGAGCCTGAATGATTGCCCTTTCCTGATCTGTTGTTGCGGAACTGTAAGCTCTCTGCAAAGAGCCTGTGTCATAATATGCACCATACTTCGCCTGTAAAAGGTCAAGAGCAGCAGCTTTATTATCCGCCTGCTGATTCTGTGCAAGCTGTCTTTCTTCTGCCTCTCTCTGTTCGGTATAGTTGATTTTCGCCTGATCTGTCGTCTGTTTATAGTTGAAAAGGTTATCCGTTGCCTGCGAATCGATATCCTGCAATGCACGGGATTTCTCCTTGCCAATGTCATTTCGTGTATTCTGGTAGTTTGTGGCAAGTTTCAGATGCGATGTTTCTGTCGCACCTCCACGTATGCCGGATTTTTTCAGATTCTCGTTGAGGTTCTTCTCGTTCTGCATCCGAGAAATGTATGCCTCTTTCAGCTTGGAGTCGTAGTCCGCTGTAGTCTGCTGTTTCTTCTTGGCGGTGTCTGCTTCGTTTTTCTTCCTGTACTCGTCGTACATGTTGTCATACCGTTTTAACTCATTTTCGTATGCCATGTTATCCTCCTAAAAAAAGAAACCCCCGGAGTTTCCCCCGGGGAGTATTCTGTTTTACCGAGAAGCCATCCGCCTCTCGTAGTCTTCTATCGCATGTTTGACTTTCTGCTTGTACTCGTGGGCTTCGGCAAGATCACCGTTAGGCTCTTTGCCAAACAATGTGCACTCTACAAGCTCCTTCGTGACGCAAAATATAGCATTAAGAGCCTCAAGTGTCAGCTTTTCACGTTCTTCTTCGGCAGCTCGTCTCTTTTCTGCCTTCATCTGCTGTCTGGTGACTATTAGCATAGTCAGCCCTGATAAAATAGATGGAATTGCCGCAATGACAACTCCTTGAACCATTGTCATGCCGCCCTCCTACAATCTGCTGTTGATATATCTCTGCCAGCCGCCTACAGTGCCTGGACCCATTTTGGAATCAATAGCACCAGAGTAGTAGCCTTTGCTCTTTAAGAATCTTTGTAACGCTGCCACAGTTCCAGGACCGCATCTACCATCTACGGATGCACCAACTAATCTCTGGAGAGCTCTTACCATATTTGAGCCCTTGCCCGGATTGTTTACGAATTTCCAGGAAGCTGTAGATACATTCGGCAAATACTTTTTAGCTCTCTTTGACTGTTTGCTTACAATGCCGTCTATGTAAGTGCCGAGGACTTTCTGTGAAGCTCTTGTAGTAGCAGGTCCCCATTTCTTATCAATAGCGACTTTGCCTACGGAAGCAGTGCCCTCACCGCCACTAGGAATACTAGCAGCAGGCAGTCCCATATAGCTTCGTACCATATTTAAGAATCTAGTCCATCCTCTGTCCATGGTTCTGTGCGGGCAGTACTTTCTCGACCAGTCATAGTGCCGTTTCACACGATTGATCCCCCAGCCATACGCTTTTAATAATGAGGCAATATATCTAGCTGCGTTGTCCTCGGCCGCATCGAACCTACTACCACCTGACCTAGAGTAGCAGATTTCAATACCTATAGTTTTTCTATTTCCTGTTCCATATCTGCCGTCTCCTGCGTGGAAACAGTTTCTACTGAACGGGGCGGCGATAACGACCTCTTTATCATCTACAGCCACATGATAAGATGTAGAAGAACTGTTTCTTCTCATATAAGATACTTCATTTCTAGCACTTGCATCATTCGCCGTATTATGTACAGTGATATACTGCGGTCTCATTGAATATGGGCATTTCTTGCCGTACTTGCTAGAAGAAATAGGCATAGACACAATAGTGTAGCTCATTATTCATCCTCCTCTCCGCATTCCAGCTTGATGTCGCAGCCATCAGGCCGCCCTTTATCTGCCACTCTTGGCACCGTCACGGTAGCGACTTCACCTTTTGCGATTTTACTGGTGAGCTCCTTGGTTGCTCGTGCTTTGGCAGTTACGTTGTTGTTCCGCCACCATACCCACAGCACCGACAGCCCTGTTGCGATCTGTAAAGCGACGTCAGAGAATGCCGATTCGTCGAACGGGATCGGGTTCAGCCCCTTCGCAGTCAGCACCGTGTTAAACGCTAAGATCGCCGCTACCAGCAGCCGTATGAACGCTTTAATGGTTTCATTTCTCATGATTCACACCTCCTACTTTTTCAGCATTTCGATCAGTTCGTTGTATTCTTCCTCTGTCAGCTTGCCAGTAGCAAAGAATACGTCAATTCTTTCTTCCAGTCCTTCAGTTCTTCCTAAAGCAATAAGTCTTTTCAGTGTTCTGTACAGCATTGTAAACCTTCCTTTCTGTTACTCTGTAACTCCCAACTCTAACAATGTTAATCTATACTCATGATCTACGATCATGGAAAGCGCATCTTCTTCCGCCGTTGGCTCTTTTTCAGGCTTCGGTAGTGGATCATGGATGAATTCGCCGTTTTCGTAACGGTATTCTGTTACATCCCCGTCTGGGAACGAGTCAACTATATTTTCATAGTTTTGCCCCTCTTGGCAGTTACCAACGGACAGGATTCGCCCGTTCTCTCCTAAATTCAGCGAATATTTCCTCATTAAACCACCCCTTTCATTCCGTAGATTTCAAGTGGCACCATCACGCTGTTGTTTGTCTGCCATCCACTGGACACTAGTTCACCGACCGACACAACAAAATTATTATTGTTGATCGTTATCGTCCTCTGGGCTGCTGCAGAAACGACACCGTAGCAAAGTGTTTTCTCGCTTTTTTCAACAATGGCAAGCGCGCACGGATGCGATCCATAACCGAACAGCACAAAATATTTTGGATAGTCCCCCATATCGTTTTGTACTGTTTGCGCAGGGAATGCACTGCCGGGACTCGCATTGCTATATACTCTTTTAATATTCGCTCCGCCCAGTGCCGCAAGTGCATCCGCCGCCGTGGTCTTTCCCGTGCCACCTTCTGCGATACTCAGTGCTTTGTTTTCCAATATCGCGGCTCTTGCCGTAGTCGCTGTAATAGCCCCTGTACCCCCCTTATTGAGCGGCTGTACCTTGTTCTCTTCTGCAGCCATGCGAGATTTTAGGTCTGTAACATCGCTTAATGCTCCGTCTACCTTGTCTCCTATAGCGTAAATACCGTAGATTTCCTCCCACACACCTTCACATACAGGTACTGTGTGCTGGATAGTTCCATCTGTGAGAGTAACTTTTGACCGCATCCACAAGTACTTATTGTTTCCAAGTGTAGGCGGATTCGCCGACCAAGAACCGCCATCAAGAACAGCGGAACTGGAAGACAGGTAATACTCCCACGAAAAATCACTGACTCCCACGCCTTTGACATTTCCAATAAACCGTTTTGCCATTTTTTATTCCTCCGGTTCTATGTAATAAAGATTTCCTGTTGTTGCATCGTATTCAAAAGTACCGACTTTTCCTGACGGTCCTTGCGGTCCGGCAGGTCCTTGTATTCCTTGCACGCCTTGCTCTCCCTGCGGACCGGTTGCTCCTGTGTCGCCTTTTTCTCCTTGGATGCCTCGCTCCCCTTGGTCGCCTTTTGCACCCTTGAGAGATGCAAGCCATTGAGATTCCGTACCAGAGTATCCATTTTGCTTAGCGATTTCATATGCGGACAATCCTGTAGCTCCGGTCTCTCCGGTTGGACCTTGTGGACCGGTTGCCCCAGTTGCGCCTTGCTTACCCTGCGGTCCTTCTGGACCTTGTGGTCCAGTATCGCCCGTATCACCTTTTATTCCGGGGACACCTTGTTCTCCCTGAATGCCTTGTATCCCTTGGATGCCCTGTTCGCCTTGGATTCCTTGTTTACCTTCGTCTCCCTTGTCACCCTTTGCGCCTTTCAGTGATGCAAGCCACGCTTCTTCGTCTCCGACAAAGCCGTTTCTCACAGCAACTTCATACGCAGATGCTCCGTCGATACCAGGCGGTCCCTGCTCACCTTGCCCGGAAGACTCTTTCAGTTTGTCGATAGCCTTTGCCAGTTCCGGTATGGATGCGTTATAGTCTTTTCTGTTTAGCTTCATACCATCACTCCTCATAGAACAGGAAGCCTGTGTCCGACTCATAGATCAGATTCAGCGAGTCAACATCATGTCCGGAAACATACAGATTGCTGTCTCTATCCATGAGAAGCGTGTACGTCTCAACCTCATTATTGATACGATTCTTGGAGTAGTTCCCGATAGTGTACAGCTTGACCACTTCCTGGACACCAAAGCTTTCATTCAGCAAGTCGTTTTGGATAATAAACTGCAAACGCTTGTACTTCTTGAATTTCTTCTTGATGTAAAAATCCTGCGGAAGGTCTGTGTTTGTACCTGCAATCGCACCGATATACACAGGCTTGTTTTCATCCGCTCGGATATAAACCTCCGCCGAGGTGTTCGCAATGCTTCTATCCATTGACTGTATCGTCACCAGACAGCCTTTTTTCTGCATATTCTTGAAGTAGTGCGTCACGCCGTCATTGTCCAAGATAGTCGTCCAGTGAGATTCTATCGGCATTCCATCATCATTGAACGCTTCGCTTCCGAACTCTGCGATAGATTTGAATCTGCAAAGTTTTCCGTCTGCCGTACCGAACCACAGTTCTTCGTTGTGCACACAGAACGCCGTTGCCGGTACGTTCTCCCAGTAGTAACACTCATACTGCAAATTGGAACGCTGTGTTTCCCACGAGTTCTTCTGCGTGCCATCCATGATGTAGCAATGGTCATTCACGCACAAAATATAAAAGCGATCCCACACTACCGATACGGAGTCTTTCAGGTTCGCTTCTGCCAAAAGTTTCTTATTCACATAGTAGCTACGGTTCTGAACGGTAGCTGTTGCAAAGTAGTTTCCATTTTCTGACGACATTACCGCTGATATGCCGTATAATCCGTCCTCTGACAGGAAAACTTGCTCACCATTAAGGGAATTAAAGGACTTCTTAGAAATCGCTCCTACGCCCGTTATAGACTGTCTCACAGCATATGTGGAGTTTTCATCGAACGTCAGCGAGTACGCAAGAAATATCGTACTGCTCTCTGGATTCGATTCTTTGACGATCCCAAGATATTCTCCAAGGTCAATCAATCCCATAACGGATGTAAAGTCGTCTCCAACTACAAAGTAGCTCAAGTCCGGGAAGTACGTCGCGTCTTCATACGCCGAGTACCAGACATACGATTTGTACGTGCCGGATGCTCCCGAAAGAAAAATCCTGCTGTTATATACCGAGGCTACCGTGCACTGCCGTAGCTGTTCCGCAGCAGGGCTTGTTCCTGTAGCTGTATATTCCACAAGGATGTTGTCTTCTCCGGTAACGACCGGTGGCTTTGCAGAGGGAAAAGTGATTTTTCCCGTAACATAATCTACGGTGTATCCAGAACCTTTGGTCAGCGTTACATAATCTCCGGAGCTGTTTTTTACCTTTACCGTCTCCGTACCACTAACGATAGGCGTTGACGTGTAAAACTCCTTTGATGTTGCATCGCCAAGAAACATTTCTTTACGCTTTCGTGTCAGAAGGTTCACGTTCTCGTACACCGTGCCTCCGCCGGATGCAGTTCTGCCAATCAGCACTGTTGGTACATACGGCTGTACTTCCTTAAAGTAAAACTGCTTTGCATCACCTACAGTTTTAAAAGTGTACTCACGGAGAACGTTGTCCGCCAGAATATAGAACGCTCCGCCGGAAATGGCATTAAAGAAGAATCCCACAACATCCGAAGCTGGATCACTCAATGTAATAAGTGCCGCTGTGTTATCTCCAAGCCCATTGTAGATGCCGTTTCCCTTTGCATACAGAATGTGAGATTGTCCGCCATAGTCAAACGACCACATTTCACGGATCTTCGCCTTCTGTTCTGCGTCTAAAGGATTGTATTCAACCTTCCATCCGGTACGCTTGTACGGTACTCCGCCATCATCCGGGAGCATGTTCAGTGCGTCAGGGCTCCTTCTCTTGAAAACCTTTGTTGGATCAGTGGTGAAATCTACGCCCTTAAAGTTCGAGTAGACCGATGTATAAACTTTCGGCTCGCTCGGTGTCTGTATTGGCATCTAAATCCCCCCTGACATGATCCTTGCTCTCGGTTTTTCTGCACCCATCTTTATTTCCTGTACCAGTCTTTCATACTGATTGTAGTACGCTACCGCCTTTGCGTTTTCGTCTTCCATCCAGATATAATAACTAGCCAGAAGCGGTACCAGGTGATGTACTTTCAACGGAAGCTCTATCGGTGCGGAATCTTCCGAATCTAACGTGAACGGTGTGTGTGCTCTCTTGTAGAACACTTTGAACGATCCCTTTACACTACCATCCATAATCAGCACCTTGTCGTTTTCGATTTCAAAGTCGTTATACTGCTTATATACGGTAGGACCCACCATGACTGGCGTGTCTGCAAACTCAAGGAATCTCACAGTGCCGCTTTCATCAGCAGTCAGTTCTTCCATGTCGTAATACAAAAGGTCGCTTTCTGTACCGTCCTGTTCAAATTTATACGTTCCAACATTCGGCGTTACTATGAGGTTGATTTCCGTGATTGCTCTGTTTATCGCATTCGGCACCACTTCGTCAAATTCGTCGATTTCTGCATCTTCTGCAAAACCGAGGTCTCTGATTTGTGCTTTCAGTTCTCCATAGTTCATAAGTAACTCCTATTTCTTACTTCGCTTCGCCGGTGTGCCTCTCTTTCTTGGCTTCTTGGGTTCTTCACCGCCCTTTGTGGTCTCGGCTTTCTGCCGGTCATTTTCGACCTCCTCCATGAACGCCCACCGTCTTTCACGCTGTCTTCTTGTAGACATTGTATCCTCCTAAAAAAATATGGGGGCTGCACGCCCCCGTATCTTTATACTTTAGCTTCTACCACAGCGATAGAAACCGCCTTATCGGACGTGATACGGATTTTACCCGCATTAGCACCAGACACGTTCTTAAAGATCGTGGAATCCAGAGTGAATGCAGCCTCCGTACCCTTTTCTACAATAGCGGTCACATCGTTTACGCCTCCATAGGCATTACCGTGATGCAAAGTCAGCGTCGCATCATCAGAAGCGGATGCGTTCTGAACCAGAATCAGTGTTCTCTGGTCATTGTAATCCGCCTTGATCACAGCGGTGTTACCAGCTGCAATGCTCGTTCTGGTAAACTTCGTTACCGTATTCGGCTTTGTTGTGGTCTGTTTGCTTACTGCTACGTCTGCCATCTTCTATTCCTCCCTTCTCTTACGCAATCTTCATGCGCAGGTTGATAATTTCCTTTGGAGCAGTAACTTTACCATCGAACAGGGAGAATCCCTTTACACGATCCTGGAAGTAATCTTCCGGTCTGTCTGCTTCCAGATGCAGATACGCATCAATGAAGGAAATAGCGTTGTTGGTCTTTACCTGAATGTCACATACTCCCGTAGAGGAGAAGTGTACATTGTTGGAAGCTTTGATGATAGCACCGCCGTACATTCCTACTCTGCCGTTTCTCAGCATTTCAGAGTTGTTGGTATCGAGGTCAACGTATGCCTTTTTCAGCAGCGTTACGACTTTGTGCGGTACAGTGATGGTAACCTCGGTATCTCTGTCTACATCGTTCTCCCACAGCCCTTCGAGTGCCTCGTCAATGCAGTCTAAGATAGTGGTGTGCGTGATCAAAGAAGCAGATTTATCAATGATCTTTACCTGCGGATCAGTAACCAGTCCGGCAATGAACTTGTCCTGCTCATTCGCAACCTTATCCTTTGCCTTTGCAGTGTACTTTCCGATGAGTCCTTCTCCGCCTTCCGCCTGTCTCTTATCGAGATCGTCAACAAAGAAGTTGAAGTCTCTGTATTCCATGATCGGAATAGTCATAGATGTACCCTGTATTTCCTGTGGAGCATCCAGTTTATGAGTTTTACCATCGTTAAAGGATCTCAGGTCAACATCACCCAGTCCTAAAACCTTTACAGTATCGCCTACCTGTCTTGCGATACCTTCGTATTCGCGGTTTGTGTTTTCTGCGAATACCAGCTTTCTTTTGAGATCATCTTTGAATTTCTTCGCCCAGACCTCGGGGATAAAAGTTTCTACAGACATTTAAGTCTCCTTTCCTACTTGCGTTTCCACTTTGAGAATGACGCAAGTATCTTGTCAGCATTTTTATAACGTTGTTCGGATGTCATAGCGTCCACCTCTTCCTTCGTGAAGAAGTCCTTCTCCGGTGGCTCGCTATTCACTTTGCCGATTTCCTTTGGAGCAGACGGAGTTGTCGCCGCCTCTTTGCTCTTTACGGCAAAGTACGCATCGGTGGCGGAAAGCCCCGCCTTGATGTAACTTACATAGGATTCTCCAAGCTGTTCACAGCTCGTGATAGAAGGGTCAATCTTCTGGATTTCTGCAAGGTCTTCTTTCATCTGGCTTTCAGCCTTTGCAGATGCGACTTCATCTCTCAGTCTCTGGATCTCGTTGTCCTTTTCTGCATTGTCCTGTTCAGCAGAAATCAGAGCCGCTAAATCACTTGGATCCAAATCCATGCTTTCTGCAAGAATCTCGATATCTCCGTTTTCTCTGCCCGTCAGCCGAGAAATGGTACTTGCTCTTGCGTTTTCTCTTGCCTGCAATTCCGCAAGCTGTCTTTCGGCTTCTTCCGCTCTACGTGCATTATCAGCAGATTCTCTGCGGATTCTTGCCCACGCTTCGGATGCGGAATGACCATCGTCGGGTGGTGTCACCTGACCTTCTGTCTGTTCGGCTACCTCAGACTCGTTTACGCCTTCTGTTACCGGCTCGGCTACTTCCGGTTCGTTTACGCCTAAATTTTCAATATCCATACTTTTCTCCTTGGATTTTTTGTATTAAAAAAGCGGGCTTATTCCCGCTCTTTTATCGTTGATTCAGTTTCTTCTCCGGTAGGTGAGTATGCTTTGCCGCACTCTTTGCATTCCGGATTCACGCAGGCATAGAAAAATGTCTCCACGCCGTCTTTTCTTGAAATTTTATCTAGCAGCATTTCGCTGTTACACTCACTGCACCGCCTGTTCACTGTTACCATCTTGCGCCTCCCATGCTTTCTGTGCCGCCTGCATATCAGCTCCATACGTCGCCTGCAATCCTGCGGCTTCCTGCTTCATTTGCTCCTGTTGCTCGAGTTTTCGTTTCCGGAAAACCTCCATCAGTTTATTTTTCGGGACAACGCTGTTATCCGGTGCAAGCTCGACGTACTCCTTGAACGTGATGTGCTGTTTTTCAAGCATACTGTCAAGTGCAGTCTGCTCCGCTTCCTTTGTCCACGGATTATCCTGCGATACGTCAATTCGGATATCCGGCTTCATGTTGTCCAATTCTTCTGTAGTGACTCTCTCCACAGTCCGGTGAGATTCTCCTATATCATCTGTAGTGTCGATAGCAACATCAAAACCATCCGGATGATATACAGCCCAGATTTCAACCCATAGCTTAGCAAGGTCTTCAACGAAGGTTTTCATCTTAGCCACCTGCTCATTCAGCGGGAGTGCCGCCTGGTCACGGATAGCAATGATTGCGGATGCCGCAACTCTGTTCGGGTTGATGTTACCCATAGCAGTTTCACCAGATCCGGACAGTTCTTGCGAATTTGAAAGCAGATCGTCTGCATAGTTTTTCGGATCAGAGTTACTCTGCGCCGGATTCAGATATGAAATTATCTGGTTGATGCTCTGTACTCCCCCAGACTGCATCTCGATAGGTGCTCCCACCTCTCCGAGTGCTTCCGGGTTTGTGATGGCGTTACCGTCATATGCGATTCTAGGGAACGCCGTAAGCTTAATAATCATGCTCCGGCGTGCTAGGGTCTTGTTGATTTCAAGCTGATTTGGGATAAGCTGTGTTACCTCGGAGATCCCTCTTGCACTGTTCGGGTAATCTTCCCATGAAATCTTAGCAAGCGGATAGAGAGTAAGTCCTCTGCCCGGTTCGCCATTTGCCAGAGTTACTTGTATTGGATGCTCCGGCTCGAAAATCACGCTTCTTGTGCACTGCGTTACATGAACGATGCCCTCTTTTTTCTCCATATGGATAATACACGTCACCTTGGACTCGTTACTGGATGAGTCGTTTGTGACTTCGTCCCGGTTTCCCACAAGGTTTTCCGTGTCATTGTCTGCTGTGATCCGCTTTATTTCGCTCTCCGGTATGTTGTTCAGTCTTGCGCGCGCCCTGACGGCTCCTACAGTAAGCCTCTGTACGATGATGATATATGGCTGCTGCTGTATATTCTGATTGGACTCGTCGCCATAAAGCACCGAGGTGTTAGGCAGCCGCTGCATATCTTCGACATTTCCGGTCCCGTAATACTGAATACCGTCTCCGGTGACCGCTGAATCCTTTGTGGTTGCCCAAAGCTCCATGTCCATGTTGGATTTTTCCCAGCATCTAGCAAACATAGCATTGAGTTTGCTGTAAATCGCCATGGTTTCTTCTTCCTCCCTGCCTTCTGCGTCGGAATACTTCGCTACCATGTTGTTCTGTGATACCGTGGAGACTTTGTGCTTGATGGTAGGCTTGATGAAATTTAAAAACGGCAGTTCTTCACCGCCGCTCTTCATGCCTTCCCATTGATTTCCGGAATAGAAATTCCATGCCTTGTTTGTTTTGGGTATAAGTTGTTTATTTGTCAGATATTCCATGCCCTTTTCGTACCGTTTCCAGTATTTTTCCGGTGTCTGCGGAATATCAACGTTTTTCTTTACAGGGTTTGTCACTTGATTTCCTCCTGTCCATTGTCCGTGCCGTCATATCGGTCTATATTGGCTAAAACAGAGTTGATCTTTCTGATTTCTTTTTCCTGCTCGGTCCTCTGCTTCTTCTCCGCCTTGGTCTCCCTGTGTTTTATCTTGGGAGCATCTACAAAAGCAGGCACTTCTTCTTTTTCCTCAACTAATGCCAGTTTCACGCCGTATGCGATGAATTTAACCACAAAAAACGGTAAAATCATCAGATACACCACGCAAACTGCCAACAAAATATCAAATAACATGGATTTTCTCTCCTTTTCCAATGGCTTTCGCCTTGTTTATCTTTTTAGGGATGTTGAAATCACCTCGTCTTGCCTGCCTCATGGTCTGCCGGAAGGTACGTTTATGAATGAGCCTTGCGAGTGCCTGTGACATACTGTCCACCATATCGTCATGTGCTCCGTTAGGAAACGAGGCGCACTGGTCTATAAACTCCCATGTGAACTTCTTATCCCTCGGCAGATACGCGCATCCGGCTTCGATCGCGAAGGAAACATGATTAACACGAGCCTCCTTACTCGCATCCGGCTGAACCGCTATAATTCCGGTCAACTGGTCCCTAAGAGTTTGTATAATTCCGGTACCGTTTGCCTTATCTTCTATCAAAATGGCTGTAATCTGCGGATATTTCGCTTTTACAAGCTTGATTTTTCTTACGGTGTTCGGGAAATCCAGATGCACATTGTAGCAATCTATAAGGTAATACCGGTTTGCCTTCTTCCCCCAGACTTCGATCGCTACATAGTCGTTTTTAGCCTGATCCTTAAAGGCAGCATCCACGGACATTATCATATTGTCCATTTTTAGTACGCCGTTCTCAAAATCGCTGTAGTCGTAATACTGCCACCACTCACGTTTGAGTATGTTACCTTCTCTTGCGGTAGGTCTGCCCTGATACAGTGCGTTCCACGACCGGATACCTTCATCCGTCATATGCGCCTGCTTGAAGTCTGCCAGCCAAGCGTTATCTTTGCCGATTTCCGGGCAAAGCGCATCCCCCGGTTTCCTGCCTAAAGGATCGTCTTCTTCTGCCTCGCACGGCAGGTTGATAACCGTTGTTCTATCGGCGTACCTGTCCATGAGTCGCCCTGCAAGATCGTCTTCATGCCATCTGGTCATGATCAGAATGACTTTCCCGCCAGCAGAAATACGGGACTCGATAGAGTCGATATAATCGCTCCACTTCTTGTTTCTGTCCGTCTCTGAGTCGGCTTCGACTCTGTTCTTGACCGGGTCGTCTATGATTATCAGGTCAGCCGGGTTACCAGTAAGACCGGAACCATAGCCTGCACTTATCATCACGCCGCTATGGTTCGCAATTCTAAACTCCTGTGCATTGGCTTTCTTTGGGTCCAGTTTGACACCAAAGACTTTCCCATAAGTCTTCACCTTGTCCAGATTCTGCTTGCCGAATCTCTGCGCAAGGCTATCTCCGTAGGAAACCGCAATGACTTTCTTGTCTGGGTTCCGCATCAGATACCACGAAGGAAGCGTCGCCGTTATGGTTGTCGATTTACCATGCTGCGGCGGAGTATTGAGAATCAGTATCTCATATGCCTTCTCCGTTGGCTTTTCGATGAACTCCTGCGCTTTTTCACACAGGAATTTATGAAATTTACTCGGGACCCATAAAAGCTCATTTTCGCTCCTGCCGTCGTTATGAACGTGGTAGCAATAGAACTTGTAATTCGCCTGCACGTTTTGTAAATACACATCCTGTGCTGTCAACATGATTTTACATACACCCCGCTTTTTCAAAAGCAGTGAAAATCTTTGGTAGCTGAATTGCCAGCCAGTCAACCATTTCTTCGTGTCTTGCCCATCCACAGGAAGGAACGCTTGAAGAATCGGACAAGCCGCTTTCATTCAGGAAAGCATGTATCAACTCATGTCTCAACGTTTTCTTCCTGTATGTCTCCTGTTCGTTTTTATCCATATGCCTAAAGTATTTTTCCTCTGACATATCAGCAACTACGATCAGTTTACCTTCTTCCGCGCAGTAGCCAGCGAGTCGTCCTTCTTCCAACGCGGAATCCTCTGATACCTTGTGCGTTTCAATCGTATATTCTGTTCCCAAGACATCCACTTTCATGTCCTAACCTCCGTTTTTCGCCCTTTGGAGCTCCGCATGGGATTTGAACCCATATCTCCAGATTACAAAACTGGCATTCTCCCTGATTGAACTAGCAGAGCAAATTACAGGGATGGCAACTAGTATTCAGCGGCTGTCCGCCACTGGCTATCCCCGATCAGGTGACGGGTGGACTCGAACCACCGACCGGAGGGCACCTTCACGCTTCTGCATGAAGAGTGCTCTCTGCTCTCTCCCGTTGAGCTACGCCACCATATTGCCTCGATTTCGAGGTAATTAAAAAAGAGCCCTTGCTGGACTCTTTTTATATTTTGAAAAATTTTTTCGTGCGTCAGAATTTGATGCACCTTTTTCTGGGGGTTACTTACGCGTGTGGTGCCCCCCACACCAATATTCCACTGATAGCCCGGTCGCCCTGGGACACCGCTCTACCTTATATATAGTAAGAAGTGGTAGACGGATCAAACCGCCTTCCTTCCTTTTCTTTCTTTCTTCCTGCTCCCTCTCTGTATGTGGCGGGGTGGGGTGGATGGAGTCCTAACATTGTATAATTATGCAGTGGTTGATGGGTGTTTTCCCGGTGTTTTTGCATACATTTGTGTATAATCACCGTATGTTTATGCACCCCTTAACCGCTTCATTTGTTACAATCGTTGATATTCCAACGGTTATAGCACTCTGCATAAGTTCCTACATTTATACATTCAACTATGCCGATAATTTACATTAAGGGAATAGTTGCCTATTTCAGCAAGTCTATAGCCCTCTTTGCCTGTTCTGGACTGGCTATGACTAGATTGTTCGTTACGCTTTGCGGCTGGCTATCTTCCTGCCACCCGTGGACGGCTTTCAAACTAAATATATCACCCACTCGACCCTTGGAATAAAGCCGTTCCTCGGTCTGTTCCTCGATTGCGAGCATGGCTTTTTGCAACGCCTCTCTGTACGTTATAAGCAGTATTTCCTCTCCGTCGCTGTCTGTAAGTGTGGGAATATCGCCCGTGTGTGGTACTGCGTCTATGTCAATATTATGGTATTCGGCGTATTGATAAAGACGGTAGTCATACTCTCCGCCGATCATTTCGTACCATGCCGACTTGCTGACACCTGCCGCCCGGATCATTCCCGCCACTGTCAATGGCTTTTCCTGTTCGGTCTGTTCTGTTATGTAGCTATTCAGCCGCTTCACTATCCCGGCCAGATCTTCCTGCTTGTACTTCTTCGCTTTTCTTTGCTTCTCTGCGATCTCTCTGTACTTGGCGATCTCCGCCGACTCTCTCCGGCTGATCTCCGCCAGTCCTACGCCGTTCCTGGGCTGTCCTGGTGTCCTGTTCCCTTTTTTGTGGGCGTTCGGCCCGTTCTCTTTGCTGCCCTTGTCCCATTGATTGATTGCCACGGCTTCCGCCCCCTTTCCTACATCTATATGAAAAAAAGACGATTTCCCCGGGCTGGACTGGTTGCCCGGTTCTTTTCGTCTTCTTTCACATTACCATTGTACCACATTTTCATTGCTTCAAGTTGAAGAAACCCGTTGAATTTTCAATGCTTTGCAGATTGTACGAAAATAAAAACATTATGAATTTGCAAAAATGTCTTGCATACTTGTCCACGTAGTGATAAGATATAGTCACAGCAAAGGAAAAAGCGAATACAGAGATCACCCCCCGCGAGGAACTGGCATTAACGGGGGCGGGCAGATAAGACCCGACAAAAAGATAAACGAATCAGACAACAGCGAGCAACTATAAAGGCGGTTGACTACTTAGAAAGGTTTCAGATATGACTGATTATGAAATGCTATCAATTATGTTGATGGTATTGGGATTAGTCTTAATTCACCGGGAAAAGTAAATAACCGCCCTGGATAGTGTGGGGGCGGTTATTTAATCGCTATACCTCGCAACCGCTTTAAACGGTTTGCTCGTTGTTCATATATTATAACACAGCCTAGGAGGTGATTCAATGGGAAAAACCTCTAGCGAGGTAAAAAACCGCTGGAAAGCTGCCCATTATAAACGGGTGATCGTTGAGATTCCCAAGGAAGACGGCGAGCGGTTCAAAGCAAAATGCGAGCGTGAGAACGTATCACAGGCAAGCATTTTGAAAGAAGCTATTTACAAATTTTTAGGGGAGTAGCTCCCCTTTAAATTTTACATACTTGGACAAGTATGCAGGAAGGAGAACACACAATGAAATACAGATACGAATTTATAGGCGGAGAACTTCATAAGATGGCATTTAGCCGTGAAGTCGTTGAACTTCTGGCAAACGGACACAGCGAAGACTTAAGCGAATTGAGAGCGCAAGGGCTTTGTGTCCACCGGGAAGAGCTGGACAACCAGCCACTCGTTGACGGGTATCTTTCCCCTATGTGGGACGGATTGAGGTACAACGGCAAATACGAATGGGAAGCCACAGAAGAAGACAAGGCAATGGAGCCAGTCGCAGTTATCCGGTATGAGTCGCAGGAAGTTTACAACAGATTGAGTCACTAAGAGAGGAGAAAAACCATGAAAAAGATAACAAAAAGAATGTTTGGGCTGGTTCCCGAAACAGAGATTTTCAACGATGACGCCGGAACGTGCACAATCAAATGCAACAACGGAGGCAGATACACTATAGAGGCGGAAAACGGAGATATCGCAATCCTGACCGCCGGGGATCTGGTCAATAATTGGCATATCGTGTCCCGCCCCCGTTTCGTGGCGGAGTATTCCAACGACCACGGGGAAACATGGTTTACCGTTGCAGAAACCATGACATACGACCCACAGGAAACAGTCTGGGCAATCATGGACTGGTTAGAGTGGGACGACCAGTCCGACGTCTGGGTGGCAATTCTGGACTATGACACCCGGAAAAGAATAACTGAGGTCCTGGATCATGATGATCTGGACGGCCTCAATTATGGAGAAGACTTAGAGATTTTAGGGTAGAAAGGAGAAAAACCATGACATACGAAATTAGAGAAAACAGACAATACAATTCCCACGAAGTATACTTCGATGCTATCCCGCCGTTTGAAGTGCGGGATGCACTCAAGGGGTTAAAGATGAAATGGAACAGGAAAAAAGCTTGCTGGTATGGGTTCGCCAGCGAGTCCGAATTGATAGCAGCCATTCAGGGACACGATGAAGCCACGGTTATAACCGATGGATACATGGGCGGCGGTGCTATTTACGGCAGTAAGTCAGATAAAGCACTGTACGGATCGGATTTATCCAAAGCGATCCGGCAGGATATCAAAGCCGCAGGAATCAAGGGCGCGACAGTTTCTTGTAAATCCTACTCCGGCGGTCAGTCAATCCTTGTAAAGGTTAAAGTTCACGACGAAGACATGGCAGACCTTGCAGAGTTTGCAGAGGGTTACGAGATAAAAGGTCCATGGTTTTACACCGGAACAGAACAGATCCGCACTGATGTCTACTACGCAATGGACGCCGCACAACAGAAAGAAGTCCGGGAAGCCGCTGCAAAGTACGAGTGGGAACGCTCCCGGGGTGGCATTCAGATAAACAACTACCATTGCAGCAACTACCCGGTATACTCGCAAAAGTTTCTGGCAAAGCTCGAAGCGATCAACAGCATCGTTGCAGCGTACAGATACGACGAAAGCAACGGCATGGTTGACTACTACAGCACGAATTTCTATTACACGATCGAAACAGTGGGGGCATAAAGCCCCCGGATCTGATTTAGGAGGCGACAAGATGATAACCTATCTATTTAGCGATGGACGCTATTGTACAAGCAAACTTGACGGCGTGGAGCTTAACAAGCGCATGCGCAGGCTTGACCTGTTGCGGGTCATGACAGAAGGATATGAATCCGGTGTGGGTTATGGCATTTGCCAGAAGGCATTGAGAGCCTACAAGAAAACAGAAAACTTCACCGGGATTGTCAGATTAACGACCGTGGAAAAGGACTTCCTTTCCTACCTTATGGACGGTCACGACGGCGAATATTTAAACGCACTTCGATATTATTGCTGGGGAGTAAAGGAATAAACGGAGGACAGGAAAATGAAAAGGATAATAATTACAGTAGTCTTCACGGCGGTATTTACCGCCCTGCTGACTGCAGGAGTCATGATCAAAACAGCCCAGCCGGATAGAATGTGTGACATCACATGGGCAGGCTACACATATCACTACGAATAGGAGGGAACAAAATGTCATTAGTCGATGAAATCAAATGGGATATACAGGAAGCAGAGGAAGCAACAATCAGATGCAACGCCCAGCTACTGGAAGCCTTGGAACGGGAAGACGAACCGGCTTGCGCCTATTGGAAAGCTAAAGCCGCAAACGAGCAAGGGAAAATTACAGCATTAAACAATGTGCTGGACTGGATAAACGTTAATATTATCGGAGAATGAGGGGACACGATCCCCGGAGTATGGTATAATCAGTTAACAGCCCCAGAGGGCAAGGAGGAGGAAAAACAATGAACGTAGGGAAAAAAGATATTATGCTTTCCAAGGAAGGTAGATATTGGACACTTTATATCGGAGAGAATCAGTGCGGATGCGGATTCCTCGAAGATATGATAGAAGAAGTCCAGGAAGTCGGGGAACGCCTGGACAAAGGCGAAGATGTGGACGCCATAATCGCAGAATATGAAGAGTGTAGATAGGAGGACACCATGACAAATTATGAGGAATGTATGGAGAGACTCAACTCTCCTGAGATTAAAGCATACCGGAAGTTTATGGACAACCCGGACAACATCATGGAGTGCGACGATTGCCCAGAGAATACGGGCAATTCTCCGCTTCCATGCGGGCAACAGAACTGTTGGGTTGCCTGTCACTGCAAAGAATAGCCCCGAAATGGTGAGAAGCCCCGGAAAATATCCGGGGCTTTTCTTTTTTTCTGCTTAAATCGCCTTCATTTTTTGCAGAAACACAACAAATATTTACGTATTGGACACTTATATTATACCGCTAAACGGCAGTAATTGCAAGGGTTTTTCCTCTATTCGAAATAGGTTTCTGTGATGATGCGCCGCAGACTGTCGATTGCTTCACGTCGCATAGTGTAGATGCTCCGAGGGGTCACATTGTACTTGTAGGACAGGACATCCACGTTGTGGGATATGTACCCGCCGTCAAAGAAAAAAGCGTCCAGAACGGCATTCTGTTCCTCTGACAGGGTGCTCCGTCCGTAGGCTAGTGCCTCCTCGTATTGCTCGATACGGTTTATCTGCGTTTTGATTTTTATTCTTTCAGCGGCTACGTTTGCCACAGGATCACTGATTTTCCCGGAGGATCGTCCAGGGGAATCATCCGACCGTGCCTTGATCTCGGTGATAGCATCCAGTTCCGCCTGCAGCCGTTTCTTCCGTGACTCCCAGTGCTTGGAATCCTGCAAGAACTTTACCGTGTTGAATTCAACAAATCTATTCAATGATATCACCCGCCTTTACTCGCTGACCGAATCTTACCACCGGCTTCTTTTTCAGTCCCATGTACCGAACAACTCGTCTCTCTGCTACCCGGACATGGATTTCCCAAAGTCCGGTATCTACACTTTTGCAAACTTTTTCGATGACTCCGTCTGCTTGAAATTTCATGCTACCATCCTTTCATAGAAACTCCCGTTCCTCTCTCTATCGCTTTTTTCATATCGTCCCATGATACCTTGCCCTGGCTTATGTAGTCAGAGTATCTGTTGGTGCGTTCGATAATCTCCCCCACTTACTCATCATTAAGCCCCACAACGTCCATGGCGGCAACCATGATAAGAATCCCCATCTTATCTGTGAGCTGGTTACTGATATCCCGTTTCAGCTTGTCGATTTCAGACGTTCCCATGACGACCTTTTTCTTCTTAGGTTTTTTCTTTTTTGCTCTCTGCATTTTCTTTCTCTCCGCCTCTATATGTGTGATTGCCTGGTATGCGGTCAAGTCCAGACACCCGGACCCGTTCCGCATCAGTTCCTTGTTTTTCATTTTCTTTCTTCTCCAAACAGTAGCCAATCTGCGGATATGCCTAGCGTCCGACAGATTGCCGGAAGGTACTTTGCAGACATCCAGTTACCATGATTGCACCAGTAACTTATTGTTGCCTGATTTACGCCAATGTACTCCGCCAGTTTTCTTTGACTTATTCCGCTTTTATAGATAGCCTGTCCCAGTCTGATTGCTACGTCATTCATTGCTCTTTCTCCCGGCTATTTCAGCCCCACAGGCGGCGTATCCTGCAAGGTCGATATAATTATCGTCCTTATGTGCTCCCGTCCTTATACGGGCGATTTTTAAAAGACACATCATCACCGCCACGTCCTTTGCAGATACTTCCGTCTCGAGGTATGTACCCCAGAAGGATGCTATCTTTGCAAAGCTGTCCTCCGGTCTTCCGTATGCGTCCTGACGGTCAACACATATCGTCTTTGCCACCGCTTCCAGTATCTCTTTTCTGTTCATTAGACATCACTCTCTTCCCTGTGGTTTGCTCGATACTCTGAAAATCCATCTGGATATCTCTTCATGAGCTTGTCGATGTTTGTCTGCATTACATCATCCAGTTCGAACCCCGCAGCATAACATATCATTGCAACATACCACATCACATCTCCGAGCTCTTTCTTTAAGTGCTCCTCGTTTATTCCTTTTCCGTGAAATATCCCTTTTTTCACAAGGTCTGCAACTTCTCCGGATTCTCCTGTAAGTCCGAGTATTCCATTCAGCAAGTCTCCTGTTTTCCAGTCTCCCGGGCAAGCATCAAGCATTCTGTTGGTTGAGTTGCCGTCATTCGTTCTCATTGCTAATTCCTGATATTCATTTCCTGTCATTTTTCTTTTTCTCCTTTTCTCTTTCGTCAGCTTCTTTCAACGCTCCGTATACCATAACGTAAATCGTTGTTGCCCTCTCATCATTGATAGGTGGTGCTATCAATGGAGCTATGAAGTGCCAACAATCCATATAGGTTAAGTCTTTCATTTTTCACCCCACATCGGCGACCAATCCATAAACACCGGCACCGCCAAGAACCATAAACAGGCCATTCTTCCGGTTTGGGAAATGGCGTACATGACTGCAGCCGATACGCTCATCCATGTTAGGGAACATGCTATCCATCTCATTACACCCTCCTGTTCCATACTTCAATAGCTTCGATTGGCGTCTCGTATGACATCGTATTACACGCACAGCCTACGCACTCTACATGGTGATGCTCACGTCCCGTATGGCACATTCTTGCGTCCTTTCCGCAGAACGGACACGGTTTTAGTTCAGGTTCTTTCGGCTTTGGCTCGAATTGGTTCGAATATCTTTCCGTGCATTGAATGCACGGATATTCATCTTCGCCCCTATCACCATATTTGCAGAACCTACAGCTTTTATCGATTTCTTCATCTTCCGCCGCCCACTGGATAAATACTGAATGACAGCCCACACCGGCTTTGTTAAACTCACAATCATTACAAATTGTTACTTTGCATGGTCTTAGTTCACCATTTACTTTCGCAAGTGATCCCTTACTTGCCGCAATCCTTTTGATCTCGTTCCTATGTTTTTCGAAATTTGTCATTATTCCACTCCTATTCTTCCACCTTGTAACTCTCAAAGTAAAAAGTAACATTCCTGTCCCACACTTCAAAGAATCCGTAATCAACTCCCACCTTAAAAATATAGGAATCTCTTTGTAGTTTTTCCGGGATCTTCCCGATCATCCTCCGGAACGTTTCTAGCGAGCTGCCGCGCTTGTAATGATTGCACCGCCTGCAGGCTGGCATATAGTTTTCCATATTGTCTGCGCCACTGCTTCGAAGCGGTATCAGGTGATCCACCTGCATTTCTTTATATTCCAGTGCTTTTCCACAGTAAGCACAATGACCACCGTATTTTTCATACACTTGCTGTCTTATGTGTTTCGGAATTGTTCTTCTAATCATCCTTCACCTCCGATGGATTCTCCTCCTGCAGCCTTACCTCTTGTGGTAGTTCTCCTAGAAAAGCTTTAAGGCAGTCATTCCAACCCTCATAATACTCTTCCTCCACGTCTATAAGAGGTATGTGATCCGGCAAATCGCCTGGCATAGCTTCTGGCATCTCCCGAATCGGACACGTCGGATACCGTTCTCCCGGCTTTACGTAATGGTCTACATATCTCCCGACGCACTTGCAGTATCCGGCAGTGCCGCCTATCTGATTGCAGTGGTAGCAATCCTCCGGCACTTCCGGCAGCTCAATGACTATGATTCCTTTAGGTTTGCTCATCTTCATCCCTCCTTCGCATAAAACGGGCAATGTTGCCAATTAACGCAATCATCTCCATCCCAGACTTCTACTAGCACATTAGGAAATAACTCTCTGTTGTATCTTGCGCATTCTATTCCGTCCTCTATCGGACACCCGCCATTTTCCAGAAGTTCAGGGAATCCATCTTCACTGTCGATGTGATGAATACATCCATTTTCACAATAGTTATGCCTGAAAATTTCATATTCCGTCCCGTTACTGAACGGCTTTGCTCTTTCGAATCTCATTCCGCACCTTCTTTACAAATTTTCCTCTTCTGCAAGTTTGGCATATTTCCAAGGCATAACATTATCTTCACCACCAGCACTCCAGGATGTATAACCAGCACACCAAGCATATATCTTACCATTTTCATATTTAGCAAAATGTCTTTCAAACCACTTATCGTAAACATTCTCTCTTACATAAATTTTTGTATCTATTGGAATTTTACTCCAATCAACTTCTGGTTCCTCGTGTTCTTTATATTCATCCATGAACCATATTGACATTAACATATGGCAATAGCCACACCCAATATTTGGGCACTCTTTCCCCATCGGTTTTAATATCTTCAGCTTGATAAAATTAGTGCAAAACCCCTCACCATCATATTTAATAATTTCGTCTCTATACTTTTCGTAATTTGTCATTTTATATTTCCTCCTTGTATGGCTCTGGCAATGGCATCCATGCTGTGACGTCCACTCCTTCTTCGATTTCATCAAAACAATTTTCTC
>ERZ1034962.141-NODE-141-length-42393-cov-25.175256_pt1 | contig 42393 bp, 51 predicted proteins | sample MGYA00520696_ERZ1034962 | MGnify/ENA primary metagenome ERZ1034962 (study PRJEB33766, sample SAMN09781770) | gut metagenome | biome: gut microbiome | host: Homo sapiens | place: Madagascar | study: EMG produced TPA metagenomics assembly of the PRJNA485056 data...
GGTCTACACGACGGTCTACGTGACGCCGCGTGAAGGGCTGGAGGAGCAGCTGAAAAAACGGTAAATGCAGGGGGCGGCGTCCCCGACGCCCCGCAGGCCGATGCGGACAGAGCACCCTGCAATCTGCCGTTCACGCCTGCTTTGTAGGGAGCGGTCTTGACCGCTCCGCGCGGCTTAAAGGAAAACAATCGCTTATGGGAGAGGCTGCGGGCCGATGCAAGCATCGGCCTCTACAACCTGCTGCGTAGGGGCCGGGCATGCCCGGCCCGCGGCTTTCCCGCAAATGACCGCTTACCAGACAGCTGCGGGCCGCACATGTGCGGCCCCTACAGGGCAGCTATAATATGAGGTACGCAATATGAAGAAAAATTTTCCGATTCTTGTATCTCTTGTTTTACTCACCGCCTGCGCCTCCGCCCCGGCGGACAGTGCGGCGGCTACCCCCGAACCTACCGCAACGCCTGTCATAACCCCGGAACCCACGCCGTCCCCGACGCCTGCGCCGACGATGGCGGTGTACGATGAGGTATCCTTCGACGATTGGCGGGACGGTGCAGGCTGCACGATGCCGGACTACACGTTCAGCGCACCGCATAAGCCACAGCCGCAGCGGGGCGAAAAGGCCGCCTGGCCCACGGACGGCGTGACGCTCTGCTGCAATGCGCAAACGCTGGAGGAAGCGGCAGAGGTTTCCCACACCACAGTGGAAAACTTAAAAGAGCTGAACCCGGACTGGGAGGAAGTCTACGCCCGCGATGGGATGTACTACCAGCTGAAAGTACAGGCCGAACCCTACACCCTGCCCGTGAACAACGTGGTGACGGTCACAGTCAATGCACCGTGGGTCGAGAGCTACTATGACCGCACCGAAGTCTGCGATGTTCCCGCGTCGCTGGACAAGCAGGCCCGGGCCGCGCTGGCCTCGGCGTATTACTTCCAATATCACTGGTGGGGGATGCACGCGGGCTTTTTGCCCTATGAGAAACTGGACGAGCCGGTTGGGTTTTTCAACTACCGCGCGGCGGACGGCGCATTTTACACGAAGTTCTCGGAGTTCGGCAGCTTTCTGCACACGGTCTACTCCGATGCCTGGGTGGACGATATGCTGAGCATGGACCCCGCACCCTTTGCCGAGGGCGAAAACGACACCATCCTGACGCTGGACGGTGACCGCGGCGGCAACATCGCCTACTGCGGGCATCTTTTCACCGAACCGGAGCTGCAACCCGACGGCAGCCTTGCATTCTGGCAGCTCTCGCTGACCTGCGAGAGCGACGATTTTAAAGGCTGGGCAGGGGAGGAGACGATTGTGCCCGATACCGCCACTGTAACGACGGTGCGGTTGGTGCCGACGGAGAATGGCTGGCGGGTGGATGCGCTGGAGCTGCCCAACTGAGTTGTAGGGGCCGCACATGTGCGGCCCCTACAGAGCAATAACTTTTCACGCTGCAATTTGCCTGAAAAACAGAACTACTTTTCCCAAAAACCATGCACTCTGTTGAAAACTCATACAACCTCCACTACTTTCGGCATAACGTAAAAATTTCTCAAAAAAATTTTATAAAAATGCCAAAAAACACTTGCAACACCGGGAGACGTGTGCTATAATACATCTTGGCTGCGGAAGGCTTGTGCAGAATAAGCAAGCTGCGCAAGCCGCGATATGCGTTGATGCGGGAGGTTGCCGCCGTAAAGCCGAAGGGCTGGCGGGTTTTTCCGCGGAGTATGTCCGATCTTAGAACCGGGCGAAAGAATTACGGAAACAAAGGGATATGTACGCCACTGCATTCTGCGGTGCGGACCAATGTTCACCTTACTTTGTGATGATTCTTTCCGGGAGAACTGTGCGAACACGGTTCACCGGATTTTGTCATGCGAAAAGGTTGAACACCCGGAAACGTGTGTGATTTATCGGCTCGCCTAAGGCGCAAAATTTTATAGGAGGCGAATGCAATGGCAGTCAAAGAAAAAATCAGAATCCGTCTGAAGAGCTACGATGCATCCCTGATCGATGCTGCGGCACAGAAGATCGTGGAGACCGCTAAGCGCACTGGCGCTCGCGTTTCCGGCCCGATCCCTCTGCCCACCGACAAGGAGGTCGTCACGATCCTGCGCGCTGTCCACAAGTACAAGGACAGCCGTGAGCAGTTCGAGACCCGCACGCACAAGCGTCTGATCGACATTCTGAAGCCGTCCAACAAGACGGTCGAGGCTCTCATGAGCCTGCAGCTCCCCGCCGGCGTTGACATCGAGATCAAGCTGTAATCGAGTTTCTACATTATAATGGCCGATACGCGCGGCCGTGATCCGTGAACGGTCGGCGTGTAATGGAAAGACACGGTAAAGCACCATCTCGCTGCAATGCAAACAGCGGAGAGGTCATGTTGATGGGAAACCACCAACCAATAACCTTTACAGGAGGACAAACACAATGCAAAAAGGTATCATCGGCAAGAAGCTGGGCATGACCCAGCTGTTCGACGCCAACGGCAAGGTCGTTCCGGTCACCATCATCGAGGCCGGCCCCTGCACCGTCGTGCAGAAGAAGACCGTTGAGTCTGACGGCTACCAGGCTGTTCAGATGGGCTACGGCGAAGTGAGCGCCAAGAAGGTCAACAAGGCCGCCAAGGGTCACTTCGACAAGGCTGACGTCGCTCCCAAGCGCACCCTGCGTGAGTTCCGTTTTGATGACATCGCTGCCGTCAACGTCGGCGACATCCTCAAGGCTGATGTCTTCGCAGAGGGCGACAAGGTTGACGTTGTCGGCACCAGCAAGGGCAAGGGCTATCAGGGCGTTATCAAGCGCTTTGGCCAGCACCGCCTGCGTGAGAGCCACGGCACCGGCCCTGTTGCACGTCATGCCGGTTCTAACGGTTCCACTTCCAGCCCGTCCCGCGTGTTCAAGGGCAAGCGTCTGCCCGGCCACATGGGTGCGGTCCGCGTGACCGTCCAGAACCTGAGCATCGTTAAAGTCGATGCTGAGAACAATCTGATCGCGATCAAGGGTGCGATCCCCGGCCCGAAGGGCTCGGTCGTGACCATCCACGACAGCGTGAAAGCGTAAAGGAGGAAAACACAATGGCACAGTTTGATGTCGTCGATATGAACGGCAAGAAGGTTTCCACCGTTGAGCTTTCCGACGCCGTGTTCGGGATCACCCCGAACGAGAAGGCTGTCCACGAGGCAGTCGTCAACTTCCTGGCCAACCAGCGCCAGGGCACCCAGAACACCAAGATCCGCAAGGAAGTCCGCGGCGGCGGCAAGAAGCCTTGGCGCCAGAAGGGCACCGGCCACGCTCGTCAGGGCTCTATCCGCGCTCCGCAGTGGACCCACGGCGGTGTTGCTCTGGGCCCCAAGCCCCGCAGCTACTACTACACCATCAACAAGAAGGTCAAGCGTCTGGCTCTGCTCAGCGCCCTGTCTGACAAGGCTGCCAACGGCAACATGATCCTGGTCGACAAGATCGCCGCTGACGAGTACAAGACCAAGACCGTCGTCGCTTTCCTGGCCGCTGTCGGCGCAGGCAAGAAGAACCTGATCGTCAATGACACTCTGGACGCCAAGTTCGTCAAGAGCGCCGCCAACATCCCCGGTGTCCAGACCGCCGCTACCGGCATCAACACCTACGATGTTGTCAACGCCGACAAGCTCATCCTGAGCGTTGACGCTGCCAAGAAACTTGAGGAGGTATATGCGTGATGAAATTCGCACAGGACATCGTTCTCGCCCCCGTCATCACCGAGAACTCCATGGCTGGCATCGCTGACAAGAAGTACACCTTCAAGGTCGCTACCGACGCCACCAAGATCGACATCGCCAACGCTGTTGAAGAGCTGTTCGGCGTGAAGGTCGCCAAGGTCAACACCATCTCCGTCCGTGGTCGCTATCGCCGCCAGGGCATGCACGCCGGCTACACTGCCAAGAGCAAGAAGGCCATCGTCACCCTGACTGCCGACTCCAAGGAGATCGAGTTCTTCAACTCCATGGTTTGATGACCGGATGGCCGCAAGGCCGTCTTGAGGACCCCGCCGAGGGGTCCGGTTATGGGGATATGACCCCGATAAAAATTCATAAGATAACAACAAGGAGATCAACATGGCTATCAAGAAGTACAAGCCGACTACCCCCGGTCGCCGTGGCATGACTGTTACTGATTACAGCGTCCTGTCCAAGGTCGATCCGGAGCGCAGCCTGCTCGAGTCCAAGAAGAAGCATGCCGGCCGCAACAACACCGGCAAGATCACCGTCCGCCATCACGGCGGCGGCAACCGCGTCAAGTACCGTGTCATCGACTTCAAGCGCAACAAGTTTGATGTCCCCGCCACCGTCAAGACGCTGGAGTATGACCCGAACCGTTCCGCCTTCATCGCACTCGTTGAGTACGAGGACGGCGCCAAGAGCTACATCCTGGCTCCCGATGGTCTGAAGGTTGGCGACACCATCATGGCTGGCCCCAACGCTGACATCAAGCCCGGCAACGCTCTGCCCTTCGAGAACATCCCCGTTGGTACCATGATCCACAACATCGAGCTGTATCCCGGCAAGGGCGGCCAGCTGGTCCGTTCCGCTGGCGTTATGGCGCAGCTGATGGCTAAGGAGAATGGTTACGCTCTGGTCCGTCTGCCCTCCGGTGAGATGCGCAACGTTCGTCTGAACTGCATCGCCACCATCGGCGTTGTTTCCAACCTCGACCACGAGAACGTCAACCTCGGCAAGGCCGGCCGCAAGCGCCACATGGGCGTCCGCCCCGGCAGCCGTGGTTCCGTCATGAACCCCTGCGACCATCCTCATGGTGGTGGCGAGGGCCGCGCTCCGGTTGGTCATTCCAGCCCGCGTACTCCGTGGGGCAAGCCCGCTCTGGGCCTGAAGACCCGCAAACACAAGGCTCGCAGCGACAAGTTCATTGTCAAGCGCGCCAACGGCTAAGGGAGGTTTTTGAACAATGTCTAGAAGCACTAAGAAGGGCCCTTACGTTCTGCCTTCCCTGTACAAGAAGGTTGAGGCTCTGAACGAGGCTGGCAAGAAGAGCGTCGTGAAGACCTGGAGCCGCTCCTCCACCATCTTCCCCGAGTTCGTCGGTCACACCTTCGCCGTCCATGACGGCCGCAAGCATGTGCCCGTGTACGTTACCGAGGACATGGTTGGCCACAAGCTGGGCGAGTTTGCACCTACCCGCAAGTTCACCGGCCACGTCGGCGCTAAGACCGCCGGCAAATAAGAGAGGAGGAACATCGAATGGAAGCACGGGCTATTCTCCGTTACGCCCGCATTAGTCCCCGCAAGGTTTCGATCGTGATGGACCTCATCCGTAACAAACCCCTGGACGAAGCGCTGGCTATCCTGCAGTACACCCCGAAGGCCGCCTGCGAGCCCCTTCTCAAGCTGGTGAATTCTGCTGCCGCTAATGCGGAAAACAACTTCAACATGGATCGCAACAATCTCTACGTCGCAGAATGCTACGTCTGCCCCGGCCCCACGCTCAAGCGCATCATGCCTCGCGCACAGGGCCGTGCATACCGCATCCTGAAGCGCACCAGCCACATGACTGTTGTGCTGAAAGAGAAACAGTAAGGAGGTAAACAAATGGGCCAGAAAGTCAATCCCCACGGCATGCGCGTGGGTGTTATCAAAGATTGGGACAGCCGCTGGTTTACCTCTAAGCAGGCATTCGGCGACACCCTGGTCGAGGATTACAAGATCCGCAAGACCCTGAAGAAGCAGCTGTACGCTGCCGGCGTTCCCAAGATCGAGATCGAGCGTACCGTCGACTCCCAGACCGGTGCCCCCCGCGTGAAGGTCAATGTCTTCTGCGCAAAGCCGGGCATCGTGATCGGCAAGGGCGGTGCTGAGAGCGCCAAGATCGAGAAGCAGCTGGCAAAGCTGACCGGCAAGGCCGTCAACCTCAACATCATTGAGGTCAAGGGCACCACCACCAATGCACAGCTCGTTGCTGAGGACGTTGCTTCCCAGCTGGAGCGCCGCATCGCTTTCCGCCGCGCTATGAAGCAGGCCATCCGCAATGCCATGCAGCCCCGTGACCGCAGCGCCACGCCTGCCAAGGGTATCAAGGTCACCTGCTCCGGCCGTCTGGCCGGCGCGGACATCGCCCGCGTTGAGAGCTACCATGAGGGCACCATCCCCCTGCAGACTCTGCGCGCTGACATCGACTACGGCTTCGCTGAGGCCAACACCACCTACGGTAAGGTCGGCGTCAAGGTTTGGATCTACAAAGGCGAGATCCTGAAGGGCGCCAAAGCCCCCGCCAAGAAGGAAGGAGGCAAACAGTAATGTTACTGCCGAAGCGTGTTAAGTATCGCCGCGTCCAGCGCGGCCGCATGACCGGTAAGGCCATGCGCGGCAACAAGGTCAACCAGGGCGATTACGGCCTGGTCGCTCTCGAGCCGGCTTGGATCACCTCCAACCAGATCGAGGCAGCCCGTGTTGCCATGACCCGTTATATCAAGCGTGGCGGCAAGGTCTGGATCAAGATCTTCCCCGACAAGCCCGTTACCGAGAAGCCGGCCGGCACCCGAATGGGTTCCGGTAAGGGCAGCCCCGAGTACTGGGTCGCCGTCGTCAAGCCGGGCCGCGTGCTCTTCGAGCTGGCTGATGTCAACGAGGAGACCGCTCGCGAGGCCCTGCGTCTGGCCAGCCACAAGCTGCCGATTCGCTGCAAATTCGTCAAGCGCGAGGAGCTTGACACTGTAAAGGAGGGTGACGCTGAATGAAAGCCACTGAACTGCGCGAAATGACCGATGTCGAGCTGAACAAGCAGCTCAAGGACCTGAAGGCCGAACTCTTCAACCTGCGCTTTCAGCACGCCATCAACCAGTTGGACAACCCCATTCGCATCGAGGCCGTTAAGAAGGACATCGCCCGCGTGATGACCGTCCTGGCTGAGAAGAATGCCAAGAACGCTTAAGAGGGAGGGTAAAGCATGGAACGTAATCTGAGAAAGACCCGTGTGGGCGTCGTTGTCTCCGACAAGATGGACAAGACCATCGTTGTCGCTGTTAAGGACAGCGTCCAGCACCCTCTGTACAAGAAGATCTTGAAGCGCACCAAGAAGTTCAAGGCCCATGACGAGAACAACGAAGCCGGCATCGGCGACCGCGTCGAGATCATGGAGACCCGCAAGATCTCCAAGGACGTCAACTGGCGTCTCGTGAAGATCATCGAGAAGGCAAAATAATCAGCCTGGTACTTTGAAAGGAGGACCTGAAAGATGGTTCAGATGCAAACTTATCTCAAAGTGGCCGACAATACCGGTGCTAAGGAGTTAATGTGCTTCCGTGTACTGGGCGGTACCCGCAAGAGATACGCAAACATCGGTGACATCGTGGTTTGCAGCGTCAAGAAGGCTGCTCCCGGTGGTACCGTGAAGAAGGGCGACGTGGTCAAGGCCGTCATCGTCCGTAGCAAGCACGGCCTGCGCCGTGACGACGGCTCCTACATCCGCTTTGATGAGAACGCCGCCGTTATCGTCATGGCCGACAAGAGCCCCAAGGGCACTCGTATCTTTGGACCCGTCGCTCGCGAGCTGCGCGACGCCGGCTTCACCAAGATCCTGAGCCTGGCTCCGGAATCGCTGTAAGGAGGTTTTAATTAAATGAACAATCTTCATGTTAAAACCGGCGACAACGTCATGGTCATCTCCGGCAAGGACAAGGGCAAGACCGGCAAGGTCCTGCAGACCTCCCCGAAAGAGGGCAAGGTCATTGTCGAGGGCCTGAACATGGTCACGAAGCACGTCAAGCCTCGCCGTCAGGGTGAGCAGGGCGGCATCGTCAAGGCCGAGGGCGCTATCTACGCCTGCAAGGTCATGCCCGTCTGCCCCAAGTGTGGCAAGGCCACCCGCGTGGGCCATTCTGTCAAGGACGGCAAGACCGTCCGCGTTTGCCGCAAGTGCGGCGCTGAACTGTAAGGGAGGAGTACACAATGGCACGTTTGAAAGAACAGTATGTCAACGAGATCGCTCCGGCCCTGAACAAGAAGTTCGGCTACAAGAGCGTTATGCAGATCCCCAAGCTGGATAAGGTCATCATCAACGTTGCCGCTGGTGAGGCCAAGGAGAACGCCAAGGTCATCGACGCCATCGTCGCCGACCTGGGCCAGATCACCGGCCAGAAGGCTATCGTCTGCAAGGCCCGCAAGAGCGTTGCAAACTTCAAGCTGCGCGAGGGCATGCCCATCGGCGCAAAGGTCACCCTGCGTGGTGAGCGTATGTACGAGTTCGTTGACCGCCTCTTCAATGTCGCGCTGCCCCGCGTTCGCGACTTCCGCGGCATCAACGGCAACTCCTTCGATGGCCGCGGCAACTACGCCTTCGGCCTGAAGGAGCAGATCATCTTCCCCGAGATCGACTTCGACAAGGTCGATGCGATCCGCGGCATGGACATCTGCTTCGTCACCACCGCTAAGACCGACGAGGAGGCCAAGGAGCTGCTGAAGGCTCTGGGCGCTCCGTTCGCTAACTAAGGGAGGGAACTCACATGGCAAAAACTTCTATGAAGCTCAAGCAGCAGCGTCCCGCCAAGTTCTCGACCCGCGCTTACAACCGCTGCAAGATCTGCGGTCGTCCCCACGCTTACCTGCGCAAGTACGGTGTCTGCCGTATCTGCTTCCGTGAGCTGGCTTACAAGGGCGAGATCCCCGGCGTCAAGAAGGCTTCCTGGTAAGCCCTTGATTGCTTCTGTCTGAACGAATTAACAACACTCTTAAACACAACCTAAGGAGGTTAGTGGCATGCAAATCACCGATCCTATCGCGGACCTGCTGACCCGCATCCGCAATGCTAGCACTGCCAAACACCCTTCCGTGGATATCCCCGCATCTAACCTGAAGAAGGCGATCTGCCAGATTCTGGTTGACGAGGGCTACATCAAGGGTATGAAAGTGACCGAGGACAATAAGCAGGGGACCATCACCCTGACCCTGAAGTACCAGGAGAACGGTACTCCGGTCATCGCCGGCCTGAAGCGCGTTTCTAAGCCGGGCCTGCGTATTTACACCAACTGCGAGGATATGCCCAAGGTCATGAAGGGCCTGGGCACCGCAATCATCTCCACCTCTAAAGGCGTCATGACCGACAAGGCAGCCCGCGCTGCTCACGTCGGCGGTGAAGTTCTCGCCTTTGTGTGGTAAGAAAGGGGTATAGACAATGTCGAGAATTGGAAGAAAACCCATCGTCATTCCCGCCGGTGTGGAAGTGAAGGTCGATGCGGCCGAGCACGCTATCACCGTTAAGGGCCCCAAGGGTACCCTGCATTCCAAGTTTCATCCTCTGATGACTGTTGCCGTCGAGGGCAATGAGATTTTGGTTACCCGCCCCAATGACGAGAAGGAGGCACGCAGCCTCCATGGCCTGACCCGCACCCTGATCCATAACATGGTCGTCGGTGTTACCGAGGGCTTCCGCAAGGATCTGGAAATTCAGGGCGTCGGCTATCGTGCCGCCAAGCAGGGCAGCAAGCTGACCCTGACCCTGGGCTTCTCTCATCCCGTTGAGTTTGAGGACACCGATACCATCAAGATCGAGCTGAAGGATGCTCTGCATTTCAGCATCACCGGTATCGACAAGCAGGAGGTCGGCCAGTTCGCTGCCGAGGTCCGCGGTGTCCGCCCGCCCGAGCCGTACAAGGGCAAGGGCATCCGCTATGTTGGCGAGTATGTCATCCGCAAGGAAGGCAAAGCCGGCAAGGGTAAATAATAGGAGAGGAGAAACATTATGGTCAACAAGGCTGATAAGAACGTTGCTCGTCTGCGCCGCCACCGTCGTGTCCGCGGCAAGATCAGCGGCACTGCTGCTCGTCCCCGTCTGGATGTTTTCCGCTCTGCCAAGCACATCTACGCTCAGGTCATCGATGATGAGCAGGGCGTGACCCTGGCCAGCGCTTCCAGCATGGACAAAGATTTCAACGCTTACGGCGGCAACGTCGAAGCTGCTAAGAAGGTTGGCGAGAACATCGCCAAGAAGTGCCTCGAGAAGGGCATCACTGAGGTCGTCTACGATCGTGGCGGCTTCGTTTACCACGGCCGTGTGCAGGCTCTCGCTGAGGGTGCCCGCGAGGCCGGTCTGAAGCTGTAAGGAGGGAGAAGATACAATGGCCATGCAGAGAAGACAAGAAGATGACGGCATGATCACCAAGGTCGTCTCCATCAACCGCGTTTCCAAGACTGTCAAGGGCGGCCGCGTTATGAAGTTTGCTGCTCTGATCGTCGTGGGCGACGGCAAGGGCAACATCGGCTACGGCGTCGGCAAGTCCGGCGAGGTTCCCGAGGCTATCCGCAAGGGTGAGGGCGCTGCCAAGAAGAACATGCGCAAGGTCTGCCTGAAGGGCACCACCATTCCTCACGAGATCGTCGGCGAGTTCGGCGCAGGCCGCGTCCTGATGCGTCCCGCTGCCCCCGGTACCGGCGTTCTGGCCGGCGGCCCCGTCCGTGCCGTGCTCGAGTGCGCCGGCATCAAGGACATCCGCGCCAAGAGCCTGCGTTCCAACAACCCCATCAACGTCACTGCTGCTACCTTCGCAGGCCTGTGCGGCCTGACCGACGCCGAGAGCGTCGCTGCTAAGCGCGGCAAGACCGTTGCCGAGATCCTGGGCTAAGGAGGGTACTACAATGGAGAAAGTTACCATTCGTCTCGCCAAGAGCCTGATCGGCCGCGGCAAAGAGCAGATCGCCGTTGCGCACTCCCTGGGCCTGAACCGCCCCGGTGAGGTTACCGAGCAGCCTGACAACGCGGCTACCCAGGGTAAGATCGCCAAGATCGCTCACCTGGTCGTCGTGACCAAGGGCTAATGCAAGGAGGTGCAAGCATGAAACTTCACGAACTGAAAGCTTCCGCCGGCGCCCGTAAGGCCGTGACCCGCAAGGGCCGCGGTGCTGGTTCCGGCAACGGCAAGACCGCTGGCTTCGGCCACAAGGGCCAGAAGGCCCGCAGCGGCGTCAAGAAGGCTGGCTTCGAAGGCGGCCAGATGCCTCTGCAGCGTCGTCTGCCGAAGCGCGGTTTCAACAACATTTTCGCAACCAAGTATGTTACCATCAAGGTGTCTGACCTCGAGAAGTTCGAGGCCGGTGCTACCGTTGATACCGAGGCCCTGCTGAAGGCCGGCATCATCTCCAAGACGCTGGACGGCGTCAAGGTGCTGGGCAATGGCGAGCTGACCAAGGCTCTGAATGTCAAGGTCGCTGCTTATACAGCCTCCGCCAAGGAAAAAATCGAGAAAGCAGGCGGGAAGGCTGAGGTGATGTAAGGTGCTGGAAACCTTCCGTAACGCATGGAAGATTGAAGATCTGCGCAAGCGTCTTCTGTTCACCCTTCTGATCCTCGTCCTATTCCGTCTCGGCTGTGCGCTCCCTGTGCCGTACATCAGCGCAGGCGCACTTACCTCGATGTTCGCCGGCGGCAACGGCGATATGCTGGAGTACCTGAACATGATGAGCGGCGGCGCTCTGAGCGAATGCACGTTGTTCGCCCTGGGTGTGCAGCCCGCCATCAATGCCTCCATCATTATGCAGCTGCTGGCGGTAGCCATTCCGTATCTGGAAAACCTCGCCAAGGAAGGTGAGGAGGGCCAGCGCAAGATGCGCCGCATCACCAACTATGTTGGCGCGGGCATCGGTCTGATGCTGTCCATCGGCTACTACTTCATCATCCGCAATATGGGCGCTCTGTCCTACACGGAGGGCTTTGCGGGCATCTTCAGCGCAGTCGTTATCGTGCTGTCCTTCACGGCGGGCTCTCAGCTCTGCACCTGGATGGGCAACCAGATCGACTCCAAGGGTATCGGCAACGGTCTCTCGCTGATGATCTTCGCAGGCATCGTGGCCCGCTGGTCCAGCATCTACACTGCTACGACCAACATCCTGGCCCGCGCCCAGAACGGTGAGCCGTTCTTCTACATCATGCTGCCCCTGCTGGTCGTCCTGGCCCTGGTCGCTGTGGTCTTCGTCGTCATCCTGACGAACGCGGAGCGCCGCATTCCGGTCCAGTATGCCAAGCGCGTTATGGGCCGCAAGATGTACGGCGGTCAGGCCAGCTACATCCCCATCAAGGTCAACATGACCGGCGTTATGCCCATCATCTTTGCCTCGACGCTGTGCAGCCTGCCCGGTCTGATCTTCCGGTTCATCAATCTGGATGCTTCCTCGCATCCGGCGCTGTACGCTTTCTTCAGCGTGTTCAATTACAACAGCGCTCTTTACCTCATCGTTTACGTGCTGCTGATCGTTGCGTTCAACTACTTCTACGTTGCGATCCAGTACAACCCCGTGGACATTGCCAACCAGCTCCGCAAGAACAACGGCACCATCCCCGGCATCCGTCCGGGCAAGCCCACCAGCGATTTCATCACGAAGACCCTGTCCAAGATCACTCTGATCGGCGCGGTCTTCCTGGCCATCGTGGCAGGCTTCCCCATCATCCTCGGCAACATCACCGGCACCTCCATCCAGCTGGGTGGTACTACGCTGCTGATCGTCGTGGGTGTGGCGCTTGAGACCGGCCGTTCTCTGGAAGGCTATATGACCGCCCGTTACCACAAAGGGTTCTTGGAATAAGAGAAAGGGAATGTGCGATGAAACTGATCCTTTTGGGCGCCCCCGGCGCCGGCAAGGGAACTCAGGCAGAGATCCTCTGCGATAAGCTGGGCATCCCGACCATTTCCACCGGCAACATTCTGCGTGCCGCCGTCAAGGACGGCACCCCGATGGGCAAAAAGGCAAAAGGCTTTATGGACGCTGGTGCTCTGGTGCCTGACGACGTGATCGTCGGCATCGTGAAGGAGCGCCTGGCCGAGCCTGACTGCGCGAAGGGCTTTATCCTCGACGGTATGCCGCGCACGATTGCCCAGGGCGAGGCCCTGGAGCAGATGGGCGTGGAGATCGACAAGGTCGTGAACCTGATCGTCCCCGACGAGACCATCACCCGCCGCATGTCCGGCCGCCGCGTTTGCGCAAAATGCGGTGCCAGCTACCACATCGTCAACAAACCCAGTGCCAAAGAGGGCGTTTGTGACCGCTGCGGCGGTGAGCTTGCCATTCGCAAGGATGATGAGCCTGCCACCGTACTGGATCGCCTGAAGGCTTACCACGAGCAGACCGAGCCGCTGGTCGAGTTCTATCGCCAGCGCGGCAAGCTTGTGGAGGTACCCGACCAGGGTTCCATCGAGGCCACGACTGCGTTCCTTCTCAAGCTTTTGGAGGCTTAATCATCCATGATCCAAATCAAAAACGCTGCCGAGCTGCAGAAAATGCGCAAGGCATGCGCGATCAGCGCTGCTGCCTTGAAGGCTGGCGGCGAAGCGATTGAACCCGGTATCACTACCGCAGAGATCGACAAAATCATCTATGACTTTATCGTGCGCCACGGTGCAAGACCCAATTTCCTGCACCTGTACGGCTTCCCGGCCACGGCGTGCATCAGCGTGAATGACACGGTCATTCACGGCATCCCCAACAAACAGCAGCAGATCCGCCCCGGCGACATCGTCTCGATCGACACCGGCTGCAAGATCGACGGCTTCAACGGCGATAATGCCTGCACCTATGCGTGCGGCAAGATCGACCTCGAGGCCCAGCGGCTGCTGGATGTTACCAAAGAAAGCCTGCATCGCGGCATTGAGATGGCGTGCGGCGGCAATCGGGTAGGGGATATCGGTCACGCTGTACAGTCCTATGTCGAGGAGAACGGCTTCTCCGTCGTGCGTACCTTCGTCGGCCACGGTGTCGGCAAGGAGCTGCACGAGGACCCGGAGGTCCCGAACTTCGGCAATGCCGGACGCGGTCCGCGTCTGGTGCCGGGCATGTGCATTGCCGTTGAACCGATGGTATGCCAGTACAAGTACGCGGTAAAGACGCTGAAGGACGGCTGGACGGTCAAGACGTGTGACGGCGGCCTGGCGGCTCACTTTGAGCACACCATGGCCATCACCACGGCTGGCGCCGAGGTCCTGACCCACGGCTGGGAGGAACCCGGATGGACTTTGTAAAAGGCCAACTGGTCCGCTCCAAAGCCGGGCGGGATAAGACCCGCACACTGGCTGTTCTGGCTGTGGAAGAACAGATGCTTCTGCTCGCGGACGGGGACCTGCGCAAGCTGGACAACCCCAAGCGCAAAAAGAAGCAGCACGTTGCACCTACGACCACCGTTCTTGAGAACGAGCTTCTGAAAAGCGATCAACAACTCAGGGATGCGATCCGCGCCTATGACGCGGCGCAGAACTGACGGAACCCTTCAAGGAGGCAATCAGCTTGTCTAAAGAAGATGTCATCGAAGTAGAAGGTATCGTTCGGGAGGCCATGCCCAACACTGTGTTCAAGGTTGAACTCCTCAACAAAGAGGGTAAGCCCAACGGCCATGTGGTTATGGCTCACATTTCCGGCAAGCTGCGGACCAACTTCATCCGCATCCTGCCCGGCGACAAGGTCACGATGGAAATGTCTCCCTACGACCTGACCAAAGCCCGGATCACCTGGCGTTCCAAGTAAGAAGCGCCTTGTGTTATAAAGGAGGTTAACATCATGAAGGTAAAACCTTCCGTGAAACCCATTTGCGAGAAGTGCAAGGTCATCAAGCGCAAAGGCCGCGTGATGATCATCTGCGCCAATCCGAAGCATAAGCAGCGTCAGGGCTAAAGGTCCGCGGAGCATTCCGCGGAAACCGTACCCAAAACGCTTGGGGGCCAAGTGCGTAGATTCCCGGCGCAGGCCCCGACCAGGACATGGGATGTTACTAATGGAGGTGCTTTATGGCACGTATTGCTGGTGTTGATCTGCCTCGCGAGAAGCGGATCGAGGTTGGTCTGACTTATGTTTACGGCATTGGCCAGTCCACTGCCGACGAGATTCTCGCCGGTACCGGAATTAACCCTGATACCCGCGTCAAGGATCTGACCGCTGATGAAGAGGCCAAGATCCGTGACTACATCGACAAAAACAACATCATGGTGGAAGGCGACCTGCGCCGTAACGTCGCGCTTGACATCAAGCGTCTGACCGAGATCCAGTGCTACCGTGGTGTGCGCCATCGCAAGGGTCTTCCCTGCCGCGGCCAGCGCACTAAGACCAATGCGCGTACCTGCAAAGGTCCCAAGCGCACTGTCGCTAACAAAAAGAAGTAAGGAGGAACTGAGACATGGCTGCTAACAAAGCTACTGCGGCAAAAACCCGCACTAAGAAAAAAGAGCGCAAGAATATCAGCGCCGGTGCTGCTCACATCCAGAGCACCTTTAACAATACCATCGTGACCATCACCGACACCCAGGGCAACACCGTTTCCTGGTGCAGCACTGGTGCGCTGAACTTCCGTGGCTCCCGTAAGAGCACTCCTTACGCTGCGCAGAGCGCTGCTGAGGTCGCTGCCAAGGCCGCCATCGAGCATGGCATGAAGACCGTTGAGGTCTACGTTAAGGGCCCCGGTTCCGGCCGTGAGAGCGCTATCCGCGCCCTGCAGGCAACCGGCCTGGAGGTCACCATGATCCGTGACGTGACCCCCATCCCCCACAATGGCTGCCGCCCGCCCAAACGCCGCCGCGTTTGATTGAAAGGAGAACATGAGATATGGCTAAGAATACCCAACCTATCGCTAAGCGCTGCCGTGCTCTCGGCATTTCTCCTGCTGTTATGGGTTATGGCAAAAAGACCACCAATCGTAACCCCGGCGGCCAGATGAGAAAGAAGAAGAGCGAGTACGCCACCCAGCTGAACGAGAAGCAGAAGGTCAAGTTCGTCTATGGTATCCTGGAGAACCAGTTCCATACCTACTACGAGAAGGCCTCCCGCATGCCCGGCCAGACTGGTGTCAACCTGCTGGTCCTCGTCGAGCGCCGTCTCGACAACGTCGTCTACCGTCTGGGCTTTGCCAAGACCCGCCGCGACGCCCGCCAGCTGGTTTCCCACAACCACTTCACTGTCAATGGCAAGCGTGTCAACATCCCCTCTTACCAGGTCAAGCCGGGCGATGTGATCGAAGTCATCGAGTCCAGCCGTTCCTCCGTCAAGTTCAGCAAGCTGCTGGGCGAGGAGGCTCCTGTCGTGCTGCTGCCCTCCTGGCTGGAGCGTGACAAGAACGCCCTGAAGGGCACTGTCACCAAGCTGCCCGTTCGTGAGGACATCGATGTGCCCATCGCAGAGCACCTCATCGTCGAGTTGTACTCCAAGTAATCCTCTTAACTGTTTTCTACGATTTTTCCAACCGAACCGGTGCCTTCGGGCACTGGCTTAACAAGGAGGGTTTTTATGATGGAGATCGAACGCCCCAAGATCGAAACGGCTGCCCTTTCCCCGGATGGCCGCTACGGTAAGTTCGTCGTCGAGCCCCTCGAGCGCGGCTTCGGCACGACCTTGGGCAACAGCTTGCGTCGTGTGCTTCTGTCCTCTCTGCCCGGTGTGGCTGTCACCAGCGTCAAGATCGACGGTGTGGTGCATGAGTTCACCACCATCGAGGGCGTGCGTGAGGATGTCACCGAAATCGTCCTGAACCTCAAAGGCATCGCTGCCAAGATCTACGGCGAAGCCCCCAAGACCGTCCGCGTGGAGGCCGTCGGCCCCTGCGAGGTCACTGCCGGCACCATCAAGGGCGGCGACGACCTCGAGATCCTGAACCCCGAGTGGCACATCGCCACCCTGGGCGAGGGCGCTAAGCTGGTCATGGAGCTGAGCTTTGACAAAGGCCGCGGCTATGTTCCTGCTGAGAAGAACAAGCAGGCGCTGATCGAGAAGAACGACATCAGCACCCTGCCTGTGGACAGCATCTACACCCCCGTCCTCAAGGTCAACTACACGGTGGATCGTACCCGTGTAGGCCAGATCACCGACTTCGATAAGCTGATTATGGAAGTTTGGACCGACGGCACCTGCAATGCGCAGGAGGCCCTGAGCCTGGCGGCCCGCGTGCTGACCGAGCACCTGAACCTGTTCGTGAACCTCTGCGATGAGACCGGCGAGACCGAGATCATGGTGGACAACGACGACCAGGGCCGTGAGAAGGCACTGGAGATGACGATTGAGGAGCTGGACCTGAGCGTCCGTTCCTTCAACTGCCTCAAGCGTGCCGGCATCAACACGGTTGGTGACCTCATCGGCAAGAGCGAGGACGAGATGATGAAGGTCCGCAACCTGGGCCGCAAGTCTCTCGAAGAGGTCATGGCAAAACTGGACAGCCTTGGTTTCTCTCTGACCAAGGAAGACGAAAACTAACCCCCCGCGACACGCGGATTCTATTGATAAGGAGTGAATCGAAATGCCCGGTACCCGTAAACTCGGTCGTGCCACCGACAGCCGCAACGCTATGCTGCGCGCTATGGTGACCTACCTGTTTGAGAACGGCAAGATCGAGACCACCGTTACCCGCGCCAAGGAAGTTCGTTCCATGGCCGAGAAGATGGTCACCCTCGGTAAGCAGGACGATCTGCACGCAAAGCGTCAGGTCTTCTCCTACATCACCAAGGAGGACATTGCCAAGAAGGTCATTGATGAGATCGGCCCCAAGTACGCTGACCGCAATGGCGGCTACACCCGCATCTACAAGACCGGCCCTCGTCGCGGCGACGCCGCCGAGATGGCTATCATCGAGCTGGTCTGATTAGTCAGATAACTTGATAAAAAGACACCGCTTGCCCGGAAGGGCAGGCGGTGCTTTTTTTGTATGGTATGACGGTGTTGAATCTTGTCCTGTAGGGGCGAGCATTGCTCGCCCGCGGAACACTGCGGTTGCTGTTCTTTCACCCTTTGGCACCGTAGGGGCAGATTCCATATCCGCCCGTGCGGGTTTCCCATCACTGTCACATGAAAAATGCACCGCGCAGTAGGGGCCGGGCATGCCCGGCCCTCAGCTTTTAGGAGGGCATAGCCAAAATTAAGAGTACGGTAACAGGAATTATTGCTTTTGCAGATAATTGCCGTTAGAGATTAACTTGGGCACATCTTCGTCATTATCTTCGGGGTCTATATGGAACGAGCCATAATAATGATGGCTATCATTATTTGCTTCGGCAAACGTTAGATAATACTCAGAATAGTAGTCGTTTCCCTGAAAGGATGAGGCGGTGATGTCGCTTGTATCGAGCTGAAACTCAAAGTTTTCACCAGTATGCCGTTCATGAATAACAGCGCCGCAGAATTGGGCGAGGTCATCGTATGTGGCGTATATAGAATTTCCATCAATCCGAGTGATATTTATGGTGACGTAGTCTCCGTTTGAAGCCCAAGACCATGTGCCAAGTAGCGCGGGTTCATTAAGTTCTATACCATAATCACCGACGGAATTATTTGAAAGAATCCAGCCGTCAAGCGTGTAGTAGAAAGAAGCAAGGCAGTCGCGCTTAACGTTGAAGTATTGTGTATCTGCTTCAAGAACCATACTTGCAGTAGCGGAAGAAGAGGTAGTGTCGCTATCAATCGTACAGTCCTGAATGTGCATTGTACAGGCATCCGAAAAACGAGAAGTGCCTTGAGCTGCTTGAAGAAGTTCTCCTGAAAACAGAGATACGTCTTCATAAGTTAAGGCGGCCTTAGGCTTAACTTCTTCGGATGTTTGGGTAACGCTGACAATGCGCCAACTTTTATCAGAAAGTTTGCCTAGAACATCATATGTGGCGGTATAGGCTGTATCGGCGTTATCGGCGTTTACCGTGACCGTTACTGCCTCGGTCTTTTCCTGTTTATCGTAATTCCGGCTGTCAAAAGAGAGCTGCTGTATGGAAAGGCCGTAGTCGGAATAAATATTTGTGGAATCTTGTATGGCATTTTCGATGGTGGCATCAGGAATTTTATTTGTTGTACTACATCCGCTTAATGCGGCAACGCCAAGAATAGCACAGGATAGGGGAATATAGATACCCTTTTTCATTGTAATCCTCTTTTCATCATAATCAGTCTTTACTGTAAGTTACGCTTTGACCGTCCTTTGTCAGCGTGATTTTGTTTCCGTTTTTTGTGAAATCATAGACTTCGGAAATAGCGCCGAGGTAGAAACGGAGACGCCCGTCCTCGATTTTGTAGGTGATGCCAAGCGTGTCGTTGTAGTCGCAATCGCCATCACTTTCAAAGTTTAGCGTTTTGGGAAAGTTGTATGTCGGCGTATCGACGGTGTAGTGTCCGTCCAATGTTTTTTGCCCGCCGCATCCGACAAGCGAAAGAAGGGAAACGGTTACCAGCAGTGTAGAAAGACCCTTTTTGATATTTTTGCGAATCATGATGACCTCCTGAATAAAGACTAAAAGTGTGATTAGCACTTTAATAACAACTAAAGTATATATTTTCAAGCAAATGAAGTCAATAGTATGTTCAAACTATAAAAGAATATTTATAGACTATATCTATAAATAGGGGTGAGATTTTGAACACTATGACGAAAGAACTCGGCCAACGCATCCGAGTCGAGCGTACAGCCAGAAAAATGACGCAGGAGGAACTGGCGGAACGCGCGGACCTGCACCCGACCTACATCGGCCAGGTCGAGCGTGGCGAGAAGAGCCTGACAATAGCCAGCCTGGAAAAAATCGTGGAAGGGCTGGGAATATCTTTCTCTGACTTATTCGAGAACCTACAGCCACCCACGAAGCCCGCCAGCTACGCGATGCAGTGCTACGACAAGATAAGCGCCTACCCTAAAGAAACGCAAAAGCAATTTTACGAGTTGATTTGTGCGGCGGAGAAACTGGTGAAGTGAATGCAGACGGCGCTCGCCTTTTTGGGCGGGCGCTGTTTCTGTAGCCACCACATTCCGCCCTATGTCCAACGGGAAGGTTATGTGTAGGGCGGCCTGCCCACAGGCCGCCGCGGGATGTTCTTGTGACTGCAACGTTCCCGGTGCGTCAGGGACGGCGACCCCTACACGTAGGGGCGGATGCTTGCATCCGCCCGTCCGGCTTTCCCGCGACTGTCGATGTAAAATCAACGCCGCAAAGCCCCTCCGGCCATCGCTGTGCTCGGCCACCTCCCCACGCTGTGGGGAGGCTTTTTGGCCCTGCGGGAGAGGAAAAAATGGTGCGGCAGAGGGGCGGCATCCTCGGCGCCCCGTCAGTGTGTGCCTGCCGCAAGGTCTTTTTTGTTCCTTCTTTGCAAAGAAGGAACCGAAGAAATTCTAAATTATTAGATAAAAACACGTTTTTACACAAATTTGACGGTGTACCCTTTGCGTTGCGTGCATATCTATGTTATAATAACTAAAGTGTGTAGTTCTACACATAAATAACATACAGAAAGAGTTGATAGTTCCCCAATGGACGATGGCAGTATATTTATGATCGTCGCACTGATAATCCTGATCGGTTTGTCTGCATTTTTCTCGGCGGCAGAAACAGCGTATAACTCGCTGAATGAGATCCGCCTGCGGAGCAAGGCGGAGGACGGCGACGCCAAAGCAGCGCACACGCTGGCGCTGGTTGAGCGCTACGACAGCCTGCTCAGCACCATTCTGATCGGCAATAACATTGTCAATATCGGTGCGTCCTCTCTTGCCACCGTGCTGTTTACCCGCCTTGTCGGCGGCGTTTACGGCCCTACCGTCTCGACGATCGTCATGACCCTGCTGGTCTTGGCCTTTGGCGAGATCACCCCCAAGAGCATGGCCAAGGAAATGCCCGAAACATTGGCCATGGCCTTTGCCCCCGTGCTCAGTGCGCTGGTCACGATTTTTACACCGCTGAACGCTCTGTTCGGTGCGTGGAAAAGATTCCTTGCCAAACGGTTTGATACCGGAGAAAAGGACACCATCACCGAGGGTGAGCTGGTGACCATGGTCAGCGAGGCCGAGAAGGACGGCGAGCTGACGAACCGCGAGAGCGAGCTGATCCGCAGCGCCATCGAGTTTGATGACGTCGAGGCCCAGGATGTGCTGACCCCTCGCGTGGATGTTGTGGCCGTGGCCGACGACACCCCGATGGACGAGGTCACCGAGCGCTTTGCCGAGAGCGGCTATTCCCGTCTGCCGGTTTACCACGATACGATTGACAATATCATCGGTGTCGTACATGAGAAGGACTGCTTTGCGGCCCTGCAGAAGCACGACAAAAACGTGAAGCTGGAGGACCTGATCGGCCCGACACTCTACACGACGAGCGTGACACAGATTTCTGCGCTGCTGCGCACCCTGCGCGAGAGCAAGCACCACATGGCCGTCGTCGTCGACGAGTACGGCGGCACGGCGGGCATCATCACGCTGGAGGATATTCTCGAGGAGCTGGTCGGTGAGATTTGGGACGAACACGACGACGTGGTCGAGGACGTCCGCCAGCAGTCCGACGGCAGCTGGCTGATTTCCGGCAGCGCCAGTGTTGACGACACCGCCGACGAGCTGGGCATCAAGGAGGACGACGACATTGACGCCGTCGCCATCGGCGGTCTGGTCCAGGAGAAGCTGAGCCGTCTGCCCAAGGTGGGCGACAAATTCATCTGGGGCGACTTTGACGGCACCGTCACCCGCGCCACGAATCGCCGCGTCCAAGAGGTCCGCCTGACCCCCCGCAAGGTCCAGGACGAGAACGAGAAGTAAAATAACAAAGGCTTCCGCCGAAATTTCGGTGGGAGCCTTTGCTGCTTATGGCATATGCAGTGATTCATTTACATAGATTTTAAAATAACTGGAAACAGTTCTCATAAAATTTTGATAGGGAGAGTTTTTTAGGAAAAAGCTTGACAAAGAGATATACGCCTCGCTATATTTAGGAAGGGGAAAAATAATATCCCCATATAATCATTCGGAGGGAGGTGAGAAAATGGAGAATATGGTGGTTTCCATAAATGGGCGTGGCATTCAAATGTTATGCTCAATGAAAGGCGAAAATATCAAAGGGCACGCCATACAGGTGACACCTAGAGGTATACCCGCAATATATAGCCAAAAATGCAGCGAAGTCCATAGCGCATATCGTTATCTACAGAAAGTTGATGAGAAAAAGGAATATACAGAGTATACATTCCTGTTGGATAGAAAATTGGCGACTGCTTTTGCACTTCCTGAAGGGGAGCGGAGAGTTCCCTATATGCACGAATGCCCGAACGGGTGTAAAATTGCAATGGAGTTGAACCGTGTTAGGCAAGGAGACAACTACCATTATATTGTGTGTTTTGATAAAAAAATGGCAGATCGATATGATTTGCAAATGATTACATTATTATAAATTTCTTAAATAAAAAGAGGAAGGCTCTGGTTTCAGAAAAGGAACCAGAGCCTTCCTTTGTAATATTGTAAGATTAGTTCGTGTCAGTGAGCAGAGAGTAAACGCTGTCGACCAAATCCGCCATATGTTTGGCTTGCGCGGGATTCAACTGCTGCATAATGTCTACAACATGCTGAATGGAAGCCGAATTGTTGGAAGCATTATTATCGGTTTCCGTCAGCAAAAGTTCGGTCAGCGTAATGCCCAGCCCGTCGCAGATGCGCTGCAGGGTGTTCAGCGTGGGGCTGCGCATCCCGCGCTCCACATGGCCGAGAAACGCGGGGTTCATATCGCAGGAGAGCGCAAGCGATTCTTGGCTTAGGCCTTGCTTGAGACGCAGATATTTGATTTTTGCGCCAACCTCGCGCGCAAGCCGGGTATTGTCAGCCATGAGGTATTCTCCCTACTTTATGATAGTATTATACAAATAACTTTAATAAGATTTGTGACTTGTGGCAATTTACAAAAGATAGTAGAAATAGTATCATAAAGTAGCAATTGAGAATTGCAGAAAGGAAAGTGGAACAATTGAAAGGAATTTTAACCATTGCTTGGATCATATCTATGCTTGTTGAAATGACGGTGCTTTTTGATGCTTTTCACAAAAGACACGCGGGGGAAACTGTGTTTTATACAGGCTCTTACCTTGATATGAAAACCTCTATCGCAGGCAAGGATTTAGGCGACGCGCTGCGCGTGACGGTGGTTTTGAACGTTATTCTCTTTGTTCTGTTTAAGATTATCGGCGGCATTATGATGCGGTTGCTGAACCTCGTACTTATTGTACTTCATTTTGCGCTTCTTTATGGCGGCATTCTCCTGTGCATTTATTATGTGCTGGGCTACCGAAAAGCCAAACAGGAAGGCAAACAGCTCTTGGCGGATTGGAACCACAACGAGGCGACAGTCTGGGACATCAAAACGCTGTTGATTCATCAGGAGCAAGAAGAAAAAGAGAAGCGGGAAGCCGAGGCCAAGGGCGAAAACTGGGATGAAATTGTAAGTGACCCGGAGAAGAGCAGAGGGTTGATTCTTCTTACCGAAAAAGAGAAAGAAATTTTGGAAAACTATCCTGAAGTGGTCGAGGATGGAGAAAAATATCACGAGAAAGACCTGCGGGCGGAAGACTGTATCATCCGAATCGTGGCGGCGGTCTTTGCAATTGCGTTTAGCTTCCTTGTAGGACACTTTCAGGGAAAACTTTCGACCCAAATCAAGATGTCCGAAGGTGGCGGCGACCTGAGCTATGAGGAACGCGTGGAGGCCTACGGCTTCAGCTTGGAAGACGCAGCCTTTATGGAAGGATATGCAGGGTGGAAAAAGAGCACAGTCCTGCAGGCCATGAGTGACAAAATTTTTGCGGATAATCTTGAAGCGGAAAGAAAATCCTATGCATCGGATTTCGAAAGTGTGCCAATAGAAGGGGTTAAATACAGAACCCCGGAAATGGTTATCGCACAGGAGGGCGCGATTGTTTACGATGGCCCCGGTGACAGCTATGAGCAGCTTGGCGTCGTGCCGTATCATGTCGGCGTGGGCAAGATAGACCCGTACGAGGAGGTTGCGGGAACGTACGACGAGAGTGAGTGGATGTTTGTTTATTGGTGGGATTACGAGGGAATCAGCTCATATGAAAGTACGGGCTGGATCCGAGTAAAGGATGTGAAGGAAATTTCGTAAAAGGCCGTACAGATTTCGCGAACAAAGAATTTGCAAACTTTTTGTAAAATTCGACAGAAATTTTTGTTAGTCGCGGCTGACACAATGTTTAAAGTGCGGAAAATGTCGAAAATACAGAAATTCTTGCCTTGCAGGGCTGATTTTATGCCGCCGCTGTGCTACAATACTAGTAAATGGGGCATTGCGGCACGCCGCGCCCCTGTGGTATTGACAACACAAGATGGAAGTAAGGAGTACCTGTAATGGCTGAACAGAATCTTGGCCCGCGTGATTTCTTTGCCAAAGAGGACGCAATCGCCGATCTCGGTCTGATTGCCTGTCCCGGCGCAGAGGAGCTTTGCAAACTCGTTGACAGTCACCTCGTCCGCTGGGCGCGCGAGGTCGGCAACACGGATGTCGACACCTTCATCATCCCGTCCGACTGCCCGCGTTTCCAGTCCGGCGACGCAAAGGGTCTCGTCAAGGCGTCCACCCGCGGCGATGACCTGTATATCTTCGTCGATCCGGGCAACTACAGCGTTACCTATCAGTTGTTCGGGTATGAGAACCACCTCTCCCCGGACGACCACTTCCAGAACCTGATGCGTCTGATCCAGGCCGTTGCCGGCCGCGCCCACCGCATCAGCGTCATCATGCCCAGCCTGTACGGTGGCCGTCAGCATCGCCGCGTCAGCCGTGAGAGCCTGGACTGCGCCTTTGCGCTGCAGCAGCTGCGCGACGTCGGTGTCAAGAACATCATCACGTTTGACGCCCATGACCCCCGCGTTATGAACGCCGTGCCCACCATGAGCTTCGACAACGTCATGCCCACCTATCAGGTGCTCAAGTGCCTGCTGCATCATGTGCCGGACGTTTCCTTCCACAAGGATAACTTCATGATCGTCTCTCCCGACGAGGGCGCCATGAACCGCAACATGTACTATTCCAGCGTGCTGGGCTGCAACCTGGGCATGTTCTACAAGCGCCGCGACTACAGCCGCATCGTCAACGGCCGTAACCCCATCGTCGCCCATGAGTATCTGGGCGAGAGCGTTGAGGGCAAGGACGTCTTTATCGCCGACGACATCATCGCCTCCGGCGAGTCCATGCTGGACATCGCCTACGAGCTGAAGATGCGCGGTGCCCGCAACATCTTCACCTGCTGCACCTTCCCGCTGTTCACCGCCGGTCTGGAGAAGTTCGACAAGGCCTACAACGACGGCATCATCAAGGCCGTTCTGGGCACGAACCTGACCTACCGCAAGCCCGAACTGCTGGAGCGCGAGTGGTACTACGACGTGGACGTCTCGAAGTATACCGCCTACTTCATCGCGGCCATCAACCACGACAAGAGCGTTTCTTCCATCATTGACCCGATGACCAAGATCCGCACCCTGCTGGACAAGCACGGCATCCCCATGGGCGGCGAGCAGTAATCATGATTTTCCTTCGGTCCGCCTTGGCGGGCCGAATTTTGTTGCAGAAATACGGCATTTTGTATATAATAGAAGTAGAAACTACGCCAGAGGAGAGATATTTATGCTGCCGATCCAACAGCTGCAAGAGCTTATTCAGGGCAAAAAGGTTGCCTTTATCGGTGCGGGCGTCAGCCACAAGCGCTGCATTGAGCAGTTTGTCGAGCTGGGTGCGCAGGTCACGCTCTGCGACCAGAAAAAGAGCCTGGACGACTTCGGTGACTACGCCGACACGCTGCGCCGCCTGAAGGTGAATTTGAGTCTGGGCGAGCATTATACCGACGGCTTCGCCGGGCAGGACATCATCATGCGCACGCCGGGCTATGAGTACTACAAGCCCGCACTGCAGGCTGCGCTGAAAGCCGGCGCAATGGTCACGAGCGAGGTGGAGCTTTTCTTTGAGTTTTGCCCCTGCGAGATCGTGGCCGTGACCGGCTCCGATGGCAAGACCACGACGACGACGCTGATCTCCAAGATGTTCGAGGCTGCGGGCCGCAAGGTCTTTTTGGGCGGCAACATCGGTGCGGCGCTGCTGCCCCAGCTGGCCGACGTGACCTCCGACGCCGTGGCCGTCGTCGAGCTGTCCAGCTTCCAGCTCATCAGCATGCGCCGCAGCCCGAAGGTGGCTGTCGTCACGAACGTGACCCCCAACCACCTCGACCACCACAAGGATATGCAGGAGTACATCGACGCCAAGCGCAACATTCTGCTGTGGCAGACCCCGCCCTGCCGTGCCGTACTGGGCTTTGAGAACGACATCACCCGCGGCATGGAAAAGGACTGCAAGGGCGAGCAGGTCTGGTTCACCCGCCTGCACGAGACCGACAGGGGCGCGTTCCTGCGCGAGAGCGACGACACGCTCTGCTATGCCGAGAACGGCGTTGTGACGCCGATCCTGCCCCGCAAGGAGATTCAACTGCGCGGCCTCCACAATGTGGAAAACCTGCTGGCCGCCTGCGCCGCCGTCTGGGGGCGCGTGCCCATCGAGGCCATGCGTCAGGTCGGCTCGACCTTCACCGGCGTCGAGCACCGCATTGAGCCGGTCCGCACGCTGGACGGCGTGACCTACTACAATGACTCCATCGCGTCCAGCCCCACGCGCACGATTGCGGGTCTGCGCAGCTTTGACCAGAAGATCATCCTGATCGCGGGCGGCTACGACAAAAAGATCCCCTATGAGCCGCTGGCCCCGGAGGTTCTCGCCCACGTCAAGACGCTGGTGCTGATGGGCGCTACCGGCCCCCGCATCGAGAAGGCCGTCCGCGAGTGCGATGGCTTTGCCGGGAGCGGCCTGACCATCCTGCACGCCGACAGTATGCAGCACGCCGTCGAGCTGGCGCGCGGTGCCGCCAAACCGGGCGATGTCGTCAGTCTCTCGCCCGCCTCCGCGTCGTTTGACTTGTACCCGAATTTTGAGGTCAGAGGACGGGATTATAAGAATATCGTGAAGAATTTGAAGTAAGCGGCTGAAGGGCTCTGCCGCCTGCCCGCCACCCGTAACTTGACCCGAAAAAGGACCCCTATGATTCAATCCGCTTCCACCCCCGAGCTTCAAACCGAATTCCTCCGCCGCATCGCCCACAAGCCCTACTTTGAATCCACCCTCGGCACGCACCTGCACCTGTTCGGCAACCACCCTGCCAGCGGGTGGGCGTTCTACCTGCTGCCCGGCTCCGCGGTGCTGGAGCTGCGCGGCGGGTCGGCGGTGCTCTGCGGTGCGCTGCCCGGCGGGGAAGCGGAGGAGGACGCCCGCGAGGAATTGACGGGCTTTCTCCGCTTTCTGCACGCCGACACCCTGCGAACCGAGCACCCGCTGACCCTGCCCGGCTGGCAGCCTGCCGCGCCGCTGACGCTGTGGGAGCTGCCAAAGGGCCGTACCCTGCCGCTGCCGCCCGCGCCCCCGGCGGAGCTTGTCCCGGACAAAGCGCCGTCGATGCTGCCGGTCAGCCGCCTTGTCTTTGCCGAGAGCGACGCCGAGGCCGACGAGTTCTACTCCGCGGCCTGCACGGCGCTGGCCCACGGGGTGGGCACCTGCCGCGCGCTGTTGCACAACGGCGGACCCGTCTGCACAGTGGGCTGCTACGAGCAGAGCGATACCGAGAGCTACATGGCCGCGGGCGTGACCGACCCCGCGTGGCAAGGCAGGGGGCTGGCGCGGTATTTGATTGTCGGGCTGGCGAATGAGCTGACCGCCGAACGCACGGTGCGGTTCGCCTGCTTCCCGGCGCTGTGCGGCTTTTATGCACAGCTTGGTTTTTTACAAATCGGCAAAATTCAACATTATACTACAGATTGGAATACTACATGATCGAACAATTTTACGACCTGCGCCCCGAAGTGCTGGCGCTGGACCGCAAGGCCCTCGACCTCTGCCGTGCGCAGTTTGCCCATGTGGAGGAGATCCGCGACTACAACCAGCTCAAAATGCTGCGCGCCTTCACCGACTGTGGCGTCGAGGCACGGCATTTCTGGGGATCCAGCGGCTACGGCGTCTGGGACGACAGCCGCAACAAGCTGGAGGAGGTCTTTGCCCGCTGCATGGGGGCCGAGGCCGCACTGGTGCGCCCGCAATTCATGAGCGGCACCCACACGCTGACCGTCGCGCTGTTCGGTCTGCTGCGCACCGGCGACACCCTGCTGGCCGCCACGGGCCGCCCTTATGACACGCTGGAAGGCGTCATCGGCATCGGAGACGCGGGCAAGGGCTGCGGCACGCTGCGGGAGTTTGGCGTGAACTACGACGAGTGCCCGCTGCTGCCGGACTTCACCCCCGACTATGACCTGATCGCCGAGAAGGCCAGGACCGCCACGGTGGTTCACATCCAGCGCAGCCGCGGCTACACCCAGCGCAATGCGTTTGACCTTGCCACGATTCAAAAGGTCGCGGACACCGCCCGCAAAGCCAACCCGAACGCGGTGATTTTCGTGGACAACTGCTACGGCGAGTTCACCCAGACCGCCGAGCCCGTCGCCTTCGGCGCGGACATCATGGCGGGCAGCTTTATCAAGAACCCCGGCGGCGGCATCACCCCTACGGGCGGCTACATTGCGGGCCGTAAGGACCTTGTCGAAAAGTGCAGCCACCGCTTCACTGCGCCCGGCATCGGCGGGGACCTGGGCTGCACGCAGGACAGCCTGCGGGATACCTTCCTCGGCTTCTACTACGCGCCGGGCGTCGTCTGCGAGGCGCTGAAGACCGCCATCTATGCCCAGTGTCTGCTGGAGCTGGCGGGCGTCAATCCCGTGCCGCGCTACACCGCCGACCACAACGACATTGTGACCTGCTTTGACTCGGGCAGTGCCGCCGCGCTGACGGGCTTCTGCGCGGGCATCCAGCACAACAGCCCCGTGGACAGCTTTGCCAGCCCCGAGCCTGCCGATGAGCCGGGTTACACCGACAAGGTCGTCATGGCCTCCGGCAGCTTTACCGAGGGCAGCACGATTGAAATTTCCTGCGACGGCCCCCTGCGCGCGCCTTACACCTGCTATCTGCAGGGCGGTGTGAACTTTACCGCAGGCCGTGCCGCCGTGCTGAACGCCGTGCAGAATGCGTTTTTTGCAGAGTAAAAAGGCTTCCCCCCTCGGGGGAAGCTGTCAGCGGCCCCGCCCGCTGACTGATGAGGGGCAGGTTTGCCATTATAACCCATAAACGGGAAACCGCGGCAAACTCGCCCCTCATCCGGCCCTGCGGGGCCACCTTCAGTCTTCGCGCTAAGAGCCGCCTGCGGGCGCAGCCCCTCGGGGGAAGGCTTTGAAGTAAAAAATCTCCCACGTATCCTAACCGATACGCGGGAGATTTTTTACATTCTACTGTTTTAGTGCTTCACAAAATCACGGACCAGCGCTTGCAGCAGGTCGTCGCGGTCAATGCGGCGGATGATGGCGCGGGCGTTCTTGTAGGTCGTGATGTAGGTCGGGTCCTCCGACAGGATGTAGCCGACGAGCTGATTGATGGGGTTGTAGCCCTTCTCCTCCAGCGCACGGTACACCTGCAGCACCGCCTGCTTGATCTCCATATCACGGTCATCACGGATGGAAAAAACGGCGGTAGGTTCAGAGATCGGCATTTCAATTCTCCCCTTCATTATGATATTACTAGCCCTATTATACTCAACATGCGCCAAATTTGCAAGATGAAAACGCAGGATTTTTATACAGAAATGCAAATTCCGTTTCTTTGCTTTTTGCCCGCCGCTGTGCTATAATACAGACAAAACTGTCCGTAAAGGAGCTACACTATGAAATTTTCGGAAATGCCCTATGCACGCCCCGACCTTGCCGCCGTCAAGCAGCAGTTCGCTGACCTGCTGGCCCGCTTCAAGGCGGCTGCCACCTACGCCGAGGCCCACGCCGTTTTTCTGGAGGAGGAAAAACTCAACAAGCATGTGGACACGCTTGCCCAGCTGGCCAGCGTGCGCAATACGATTGACACCCGCGACAAATTCTACGATGAGGAGATGAACTTCTGGAACGAGGCCACTCCCCAGCTGCAGGAGTGCCAGAACGCCTGGAGCCGCGCGATGCTCGACTCGCCGTTCCGCGCTGGCTTCACCGCCGAGTACGGCGACCTGATGTTCGTCAACGCCGAGATCGCGGACAAGGCGTTCTCGCCCGACATCCTCGACGAGATGGCACAGGAAAACAAGCTGACCACCGAGTACGGCAAGCTGATCGCGTCGGCGCAGATCCCGTTTGAGGGCGGCGTCTACACGCTGAGCCAGCTGTCCCCGTTCAAGAACGACCCCGACGATGCCCGCCGTCTGGCCGCCTGGAAGGCCGAGGGCGCATGGTACAAAGAGCATGGGGCCGAGTTTGACGGTCTCTACGACCAGCTCGTCCACCTGCGTGACACCATGGGCAAAAAGCTCGGCTATGAGGGCTACACCACGCTGGGCTACTACCGCATGGGCCGCAACTGCTACACGAAGGCCGATGTGGAAAAGTTCCGCGCCGCCGTCGTCAAGTACATCGTGCCGCTGGCCGACAGCATTTACCGCGAGCAGGCCGTGCGGCTGGGCAAGCAGTACCCGATGAACGCAGCCGACAACGCCCTGATGTTCCGCAGCGGCAACCCCCGCCCGGCGGGCGACGCCGACGCCATCCTCAAGCAGGGCAAAAAGTTCTATGAGGAGCTTTCCCCCGAGACCGGCGTGTTCTTCAACAAAATGCTGGACGACCAGCTCATGGACGTGCTGTCCACCCCCGGCAAGGCGGGCGGTGGCTACTGCACGGGCCTGGGTGATTACGAAATGCCGTTTATTTTTGCCAACTTCAACGGCACCCAGCACGACGTCGAGGTCGTGACCCACGAGGCCGGCCACGCCTTTGCCGCCTACATGAACCGTGACCGCATCCCGTACTCCTACGTCTGGCCCAGCATGGAGGCCTGCGAGGTCCACTCGATGTCGATGGAGTTCTTCGCCTGGCCGTGGGCCGATGGCTTCTTCGGCGCGGATGCCCGCAAGTTCCGCTACAGCCATCTGGCGGGTGCGCTGACCTTCATCCCCTACGGCACAATGGTGGATCACTTCCAGCACATCGTCTACGAGCATCCCGAGCTGACCCCGGCCCAGCGCCACGAGGAATGGAAAAAGCTGGCTGCCATCTATCAGCCCTGGATGCGTCTGGACGGCGAGATCCCGTTCTACGGCGCGGGTGAGTACTGGCAGCGCCAGATGCACATTTATCAGAGCCCGTTCTACTACATCGACTACTGTCTGGCCCAGACCGTCAGCCTGCAGTTCTGGGCGATGCTGCAAAAGGACCGCGCCGATGCGTGGAGCCACTACATGGCCTACACGAAGCAGGGCGGCAGCCGCACCTTCACCGAACTGCTGAAAAACGCCGGCCTGACCACGCCGTTTGAGGAAAGCTGTCTGCGCGGCGTCAGCGAGGCGGCCAAGGCGTGGCTGGACAGCTACGACCTGACGGGGATCGTCTGATGGCGGACCGCGAGCGCGAGAAGAAAAAGAAGCGCGCCTATCTCGACGACTTTGAAAAGGATCTGAACGGCAATTATCAGTATCGCGGCGCGCATTACCGCTATGCGGGCGAGCACCCTCACAGCAGGGTGCTGGCTTTGCTGTGGCTGTTTTGCGGCGGCGGGGCTGCGCTGACCGTCGGCGCGGGTGCGCTGCCCGGAGCCACGGCCCACGCGCCCGTGTACCTGCTGCTGCCCTACATGGCGGCGCTGGTGCTGGCGCTGTATGCGGTGGTGCTGCTGGTGCGGCTGACCCGGGGCGGCGTGCGGCTGCGTGCCTACGTCCACGAACAGACCGCACAAAAATTGCCCTCTTTTTGCAGGGTGACAGCGGTGCTCTGCGCTGCTGCCGCCGTAGGGCAGGGGGTGGCCGTGTTTGCAGAGAACGCACAGCTGCTTATGAGTGCGTGCGGTATTTTTATACTTTTTGAACTGCTCTCCTGCGCTGCTTTTGCCGCCGCTGCGCGGCTCCTCAAGCGGATGCCGTGGGAAAAAGAAGAATAATTATACATTATTATAATAGAGCGTGCTCCGCAGAAAAATGAAGGGCACGCTTTTTTGGGTGAGACCGAAAAAGGCTTCCCCATCGGGGGAAGCTGGCCGCGAAGCGGACTGATGAGGGCAAAATTCATCATAACTGCATGCTTACGGGATATATCCGGCAGCTCGCCCCTCATCCGGCCCTGCGGGGCCACCTTCCCCCCCGGGGGAAGGCTTCAGGGCCTTCCAAAATTTTTCTCTCAAATTCGGCAAAAGGTACAAAAAACGGCAAAAGCGTGATTTATGGTTGACTTTTTGTCAATTTTGAGGTATCTTATAAACTAAGTCATTATCGACAAGTGTACGCTGTAAAGAAACACAGGGTGCGGAAAGGGGGCGTCCCCTTTCTCGTATTGCGCTCTTGGGGGAGCGCAACATTGATTTGTGGGTGATGGCAAATTTATAGGAGGTTTTACCACATGAAAAACACCAAGCAAGCCATTGCACTGGCATCTGCTGCCGCTCTCAGCGTCGGCATGCTGGCAGGCTGCGGCGGTGCTGCTTCTTCCGCTGCGACTGCGTCCAGTGAGGGCACCAGCACGGCCACTGCCGAGGCATCCACCACTGCCGCTTCCGACGGTACGCTCGTTCTGGCCGAGACCGGCTTTGAGAGCAAGTTCAGCCCCTTCTTTGCTGCTTCTGCCTCTGACCAGGATGTCATCGACCTGACCCAGATCGCCCTGCTGGGCGCTGACCGTAAGGGTGAGATGGTCCTGAACGGCATCGAGGGCGAGACCCGCGAGTACAACGGCACTGACTACACCTACCACGGTCCTGCCGACTGCGTTGTCACCGAGAACGCCGACGGCACCGTTACCTATGACATCAAGCTGCGCGAGGACCTGAAGTTCTCCGACGGCGAGCCTGTCACCATCGACGACGTCATCTTCTCGATGTATGTTTTCCTCGATCCTACGTATGATGGTTCTGTAACCATGTACTCTACCCCCATCGTTGGTCTGGACGAGTACCGCAGCTCCATGACCACGCTGTCCAAGCTGATCGCTGAGGCCGGCGAGGACAACACCGACAACACGAACTTCACTGCCGAGCAGCAGAAGGCTTTCTGGGACGCTGTCAACGACGGCGGTGTGAAGTTTGCCCAGGAGATCATCGACTACTGCGTTGAGAACGGTGCTGCCGCCGACGCTAACGATGCTGCCGGTGCCGCCTCCGCCTGGAACCTGGGCGAGCTGCCCGCAGGCGCAACCGCGAAGGATATGTTCGAGCTGATCGGCGCGAACTACGACTGGAACTTCTCTGCCATGGAGGCCGAGACCGCCGGTTCCAAACTGTCTGACCTGATCCCCGAGGATGTCTACGCTTACTCCACCACCGGTGTCAACGTCGGTGACGCCGTTGCTTCTGTGGCCGGTATCGTCAAGACCGGTGACTACAGCATGACGCTGACCACCACCGAGCTGTCCACCACCATGATCTACCAGCTGCAGATGCCCATCGCCCCGCTGCACTACTACGGCGATGAGAGCCTGTACGACTACGACAACAACTCCTTCGGCTTTGCCAAGGGTGACCTGAGCAGCGTCCGCGCCAAGACCAGCGCTCCCATGGGTGCCGGTATGTTCACCTTCTCCAAGTACAGCGACGGCGTTGTCTATCTGGATGCCAACCCCTCCTACTATGACGGCGCACCCAAGGTCGCCCACGTCAACATGAAGGAGACCCAGGAGGCCGATAAGATCACCGGCGTTCAGGCCGGCACCATCGACATCTCCGATCCTTCCTACTCTCTGGAGGTTGCTGACCAGATCGCCGACATCAACGGCGTCGAGGGTGAGGACGGCCCCGTCATCACCACCCGCCTGAAGGACTACCGCGGCTACGGCTACATCGCCCTGAGCGCCAAGAACGTCAACGTCGGCGGCGACCCCTCCTCCCAGGCCTCCAAGGACCTGCGCAAGGCCATCATGACCGTCATCGCCGCTTACCGCGATGAGGGCATCGACTCCTACTACGGCGACACCGCCACCGTCATCAACTACCCGATCTCCAACACCTCCTGGGCTGCCCCGTCCGTCACCGACGACGGCTACCAGATCGCCTACTCCACCGACGTGGACGGCAACGAGATCTACACCTCCGACATGAAGAGCGAGGACAAGTACGCCGCCGCTCTGCAGGCTGCCCTGGGCTACTTCGAGGCTGCCGGTTACACCGTCGCGAACGGCCAGATCACTGCCGCTCCCGCCGGTGCCAAGATGGAGTATCAGATCAACATCGGTGCTTCCGGCAACGGTGATCACCCCTCCTTCCAGACCCTGACCAACGCTGCCGCCGCTCTCAAGACCATCGGCTTCACCCTGACTGTCAACGATATGGCCAACGCTTCTGACCTGTTCGCTTCCTATCAGTCCGGCGCTGCCGAGGGTTGGGTCGCTGCCTGGCAGTCCACCAATGACCCCGATATGTACCAGCTGTACCACAGCCAGGGCGCTACCAACTACTACGCCATCAACGACACTGACCTGGACGAGCTGATCATGGCTGCCCGCGCGACCACCGACCAGGAGGTCCGCAAGACCATGTACAAAGAGGCCATGGAGATCATCCTGGATTGGGGCGTCGAGCTGCCCGTCTACCAGCGCAGCGAGGCTACGATCTTCTCCACCGAGCGTGTCAACATCGACACCATCGCGAAGGATCAGACCCCGTACTGGACCTACAAGTCTGAGCTGAACAACCTCGAGCTGAACTAAGTTCAACTTACCGTTGTGAAAGCAGGTGACCGCCCGCCAAGGGCGGTTGCTTGCTGTCAAGCCCTTGGCCCCCTCTGGGAGGGGGCTCCGCCCGCAGGCGGTGGGGGAGAGAGCTTGCTGAAGTCCGAAATGTTTCGGGCTGTGGCAAGGTTCTCTCCCTCCGGCCCTACGGGCCACCTCCCTCGCAGAGGGAGGCAAGCAGCGACTGCTAATATGGTCGTCCCACTCCCACGCAAGGCGTCGTCCCTGCGTGGGATGGGGATGCCCACATTACGGCATTTCCCTGCAAAATAAACGCGGTTTAACCGTGCAAGGAAGGAACGAAAACTCTTGCGAAACTACATCATCAAGCGTGTCGCGCAGTCGGTACTGATCCTGTTCTGTGTCATGTTCATTATCTATGCGCTGATCCGCAGCCTGCCCAGCTCCTTTGCCGAGACAATGGCAATGCAGCTGGCTCAGGCCCCCGGCGCCAAGCCCTATGAGGAATGGCTTGCCCAGCTCAACGCTTCCTACGGCCTTGACCTGGACATCGTCCCCGGTTTCTTCACCTGGCTGAGCAAAGCCGTTGTCGGCAACTTCGGTGACAGCTGGAAGTGGAACGTGCCTGCCACCCAGAAATTCACCGAGGTCATCGGCCTGTCTGTCATCATGGGCGGCATCTCCTTTGTGCTGTCCATCGTGATCGCCGTGCCCCTCGGCGTGCTGGCTGCTACCAAGCAGTACAGCCGCGCGGACTATGTCATCACCTCTGTGGCGCTGGTCGGCATTTCGCTGCCCACCTTCTTCTTTGCCACGCTGCTCAAGCTGTTCTTCTCGGTCAAGCTCGGCTGGTTCGACCTGTACGGCCTCGTCGGACGCGATTACGCCCAGCTGGATTCGATGGGCCAGTTCCTGGACAAGGCCAACCATCTGGTCCTGCCCATCGTCACGCTGGTCATTGTCTCCATCGGCGGTTACATGCGCTATACCCGCACGAACATGCTCGAGGTCCTGAACGCCGACTACATCCGCACGGCCCGCGCCAAGGGCCTGTCGGAGCGCACGGTCATCTATAAGCACGCCTTCCGCAACACGCTGATCCCGCTGGTCACGATCATCGGCGGCAGCCTGCCCGGCCTGTTCAGCGGTGCCCTCATCACCGAGACACTGTTCTCCATCCCGGGCATCGGCTACATCTCTTACCAGTCCATGGTCGCGGGCGACATCCCGTTCACGATGTTCTACCTGTCCTTCATGGCGGTGCTGACGCTGGCCAGCAACCTGCTGACCGATATTCTGTACGGCGTGGTCGATCCGCGCGTGCGCATTTCTTAAAGAAAGGAGACTGCACACCCATGAGCGAAAATACGCAGAACCAGAACCCGAAGCAGGAGCAGTACTCCCTGAACGATGACCGCCGCGTCAAGGTTTTGTCCCCGGGCGCACTCGTCGCCAAGCGGTTCTTCCGCAACCGTCTGGCTGTCGTTGGTCTGTCCATTCTGGTGGCCATGTTCCTGTTCTCCTTCGTCGGCGGCCTTGTCAGCCCCTACGGCCAGGACGAGCAGTTCTTCACCTACACCCAGATGTCCAAGGAGTTTGTCGGCGTTACCCGCAACGATACGATGCGCTTTGTTGTGGCCGATGGGCAGAACTTCGGCTCCATCGCCCAGAGCAAGGCACTGGAGGCCGTCAAGAAGGGCAATACGGAATTCAACTATAAGGATGTTGACTACACCGTCGACATCCAGAGCGACGACTTTTACGTTGTCTACCAGGGCAGGGACATCATGGGCTACGCCAGCCGCGACCTCGTGAACGAGGCCGACGGTGCGCCGAAGTTCAGCTTTGACGTCAAGCTGGCTGCCCTGACCGCCATGACGGCAGGGGAGAAGGAGTTCGCCGCCGACGGCGTGGACTACACCTTCGACGCGGACGGCAACATCCTCGCAGGCGGTGAGGAGCTGGGCTACGTCAGCCGCTTCGTCGTCTCCGCCGCCGATTCCAGCGTCGTCGTCACCCGTGACTTCAAGGACCGCCTCGAGGAGGCCATCGACGACAACGCCGCCAAGTTCAATTACACCGACGCCGAGGGCAACGAGGCCGAGTATGACATCGTCTACGACGCCTCCACCAAGGTCTGGAGCGTCAAGCAGATGACCGAGACCTACGTTTATGACCGCTACGCCGCCCCCAGCAAAGAGCACTGGCTCGGCACCGACACGAACGGTATGGACATGCTGACCCGCCTGATGTACGGCGGACGTGTCTCGCTGATCATCGGCTTCATCGTTGTTGTCATTGAAGCGTCCCTCGGCATCCTGATGGGCGGCATCTCCGGCTACTTCGGCGGCTGGATCGACAACATTATTATGCGTGTCGTCGATGTTTTCTACTGCATCCCCTCGATGCCCGTCATCATCATCATCGGTGCGGCCATGGACGCGATGCGCGTCGATTCCTGGAAGCGCATGATGTACCTGATGCTGATCCTGGGCTTCCTCGGCTGGCCGAGCATTGCCCGTCTGGTCCGCGGCCAGATCCTGTCCCTGCGTGAGCAGGAGTTCATGCTGGCCACCGAGGCCTGCGGCATCAAGGTCTGGCACCGCATCTTCCGCCATCTGATCCCCAACGTCATCCCGCAGCTGATCGTCACCTGCACGATGGGCCTCGGCTCCACCATCCTGACCGAAGCCACGCTGTCCTTCCTGGGTCTGGGCGTCAAGTACCCGTTTGCCTCCTGGGGCAACATCATCAACGACGTCAACAACGCCTACGTCATGACGAACTACCTGTTCATCTGGATCCCTGCCGGTGTCTGCCTGCTGCTCACCGTTCTGGGCTTCAACTTTGTGGGCGACGGTCTGCGCGATGCGTTTGACCCCAAGATGAAACGCTGATTGGAAGGAGAAACACACGATGGCTAAAAATCAGGACGGATACCTTTCCGCCAAAGAGTCGCGGCGTATCTCCAAGGAAAACCGCCGCATCACGGACCAGTACGAAAAGCGCCGCAAGCGCCGCAACGTGCCCGAGTCCGAGTACACCACCCAGATGAAGGACCCCGCCAACGCGGTGGAGTTCGATAACCTGCACACCTACTTCTTCACCGACACCGGCGTCGTCAAGAGCGTCGACGGCGTCTCGTTTGAAGTGCCCATCGGCAAGACCGTCGGCGTCGTCGGCGAGTCCGGCTGCGGCAAGTCTGTCACCAGCCTGTCCCTGATGCAGCTTTTGCAGCGCCCCCAGGGCCAGATCGTCGAGGGTGCCATCCGGCTGAACCTCGGCAATGACAAGGCCTACGACATTGCCAAGACCCCGGCGGACAAGATGCAGGGCCTGCGCGGCAACTATATCTCGATGATCTTCCAGGAGCCCATGACGAGCCTGAACCCGGTGTTCCGCATCGGTGCCCAGATCGACGAGGTCATCGCCCTGCACGAGGGCGAGGGCAAGACGAAGGAGGACATCAAGAAGCGCACGATTGAGATGCTCGAGATGGTCGGCATCGCCAACAGCGAGGGCGTCTACGCGATGTACCCCCATGAGCTGTCCGGCGGTATGCGCCAGCGCGTCATGATCGCCATGGCGCTGGCCTGCAACCCGAAGATCATCATTGCCGACGAGCCGACCACCGCGCTGGACGTGACGATCCAGGCACAGATCCTCGACCTGCTGCGCAGCCTGAAGGACCGCATCAATTCGTCCATCATGCTCATCACGCATGACCTGGGCGTCATTGCCGAGATGGCCGACTATGTCGTCGTAATGTACGCGGGCCGTGTCGTCGAGAAGGGCACTGTCGAGGAGATCTTTGCCCACCCGAGCCACCCCTACACCATCGGCCTGATGGCGTCCAAGCCCGTTGTCGGCAAAAAAGTGGACCGACTGTACTCCATCCCCGGCAAGGTCCCCAACCCCGTTGATATGCCGAACTACTGCTACTTCAAGGACCGCTGCGAGCTGCAGCTGCCCTGCTGCAGCGGCGAGTACCCCTGCGAGATCAGCCTGTCCCCGACGCACAAGGTCAGCTGCTACCGCTACTATGAAGAAAACAGAAAGGCGGGTGAGTGACGCATGGCAAACAAGGGTAAGCACCTGATTGAAAACGATTACACCCCCGTCACCTATGACCCTCAGTATATCCTGATGGTCAACCACCTCAAGAAATATTTCCCCATCAAGGGCGGCCTGCTGTCCCAGACCGTGGGCCACGTCAAGGCCGTGGACGGCGTGACGTTCAACCTGCGCCGCGGCTGCACGATGGGCCTTGTCGGCGAGTCCGGCTGCGGCAAGTCCACCACGGGCCGCACGATCCTGCGCCTGGGCGGCGAAAAGACCGGCGGCCAGGTGCTGTTCAACGGCAAGGAGGTCTACGACATGACCCCCGCCGAGATGCGTGAGCTGCGCACCAAGATGCAGATCATCTTCCAGGACCCGTTCTCCAGCCTGTCCCCGCGTCTGCCCGTCGGCGAAATCATCGGCGAGGCCGTGCGCGAGCACAACCTTGTGCCGAAGAACGAGTTCAACGACTATATTGACCAGGTCATGGACGACTGCGGCCTGCAGCCCTACCACAAGACCCGCTACCCGCACGAGTTCTCCGGCGGCCAGCGCCAGCGTATCTGCATTGCCCGTGCGCTGGCCCTGAACCCCGAGTTCGTCGTCTGCGATGAGCCGGTCTCCGCGCTGGACGTCTCCATTCAGGCGCAGATCATCAACCTGCTGAAATCCTTGCAGGAAAAGCGCAACCTGACGTATCTTTTCATCTCCCACGATCTGTCCGTCGTCGAGCATATCTCCGACACTGTCGGCGTTATGTACCTGGGCAATCTGGTGGAGTACGGCGAGACCGACGACATTTTTGCCCACCCGCTGCACCCCTACACCAAGGCACTGTTCTCGGCCATTCCCATCCCGGACCCGACTGTCAAGCGCGAGCGCGTGGTGCTGCAGGGCTCCATCCCGTCCCCGGCCAACCCGCCGTCCGGCTGCAAGTTCCACACCCGCTGCCCCTATGCCACGGAGCGCTGCAAGACCGAAGCGCCGAAGCAGCGTGAGGTCGAGCCGGGCCATTACGTGGTCTGCCATCTGTACGAAAAATGAGGAAGCGCGACGACTTCGAGGACGATGGCCGCACCATCGCCGATATGAGCGGCATCGGCCCTGCGCCGACGCTGCGCCCCCACCGCCGCAAGGCGGACGCCCCGCCCCCGGAGCCGGCGAGTGACCGCCCCTGGGAGCAGGCCCCCGACTGGACGCCTAAAGAAAAATTTTGGGCCGTCATGGGTGTGCTGAAGGCCACCCTGGCCATTGCCGGGGTGTATCTGGTGGGTTTAGGTGTGCTGCTGGCCGTGCTGTTCCTGCTGTGGAAATGAATACAAAATAAAAAGGCATGTACGATTGGATAGGTCGTACATGCCTTTTTTGCGGGTGGAGATATTACCAAAAAACCATTGCTGCCATGTAGGGGCCGCACATGTGCGGCCCGCGGCCTGCCCGTAAGCAGCCGCCCGCCATACACGGCAGGGCCGGGCATGCCCGGCCCCTACGCCCGCAGCAACGCAAAAACCGGTTGAAACCTTGCGGTTTCAACCGGTCTTGGTGCGCCTGCAGGAACTCGAATCCTGGGCCCTCTGATTAAAAGTCAGATGCTCTACCAACTGAGCTACAGGCACGTATACACTGTGTTGTTCACAGCTTTACTATTATAGCAGGCAAAAAGAAAATTGTCAATACGCTTTGCAAAACAAATTAGCCGGAAATCCGGCAAAATCCGCACGTGTTTGCCCGCCGCCCTCTTGCCAAATGCACAGCGGCGCGTTATAATAATACTTTAGTAAAAGATAAAACCGTAAAGGGGACAGGAAATATGGAAACTTTGGGCAGTCTGCGCCGCACAAACTATTGCGGCGAAGTCACGCTTGCCATGGCCGGTCAGGAAATGACCGTCTGCGGCTCCATCGCCCGCGCCCGCGACAAGGGCGGCATCATCTTTGCCGACCTGCGCGATACCACCGGCATTTTGCAGCTGGTGTTCGATGAGGATACGCCGAAGGACGTTTTCGCCAAGGCCGAGAGCCTGAAAAGCGAGTACGTTGTTATCTGCCGCGGCAAGCTGCGTGAGCGCGCCGCCAAGACCGATAAGATCGCAACCGGCGACGTAGAGCTCTACGTCAGCGAGCTGCGCATCCTGAGCGAGGCCCAGACCACGCCGTTTGAGCTGCGCGACGAGATCAACGTCAACGACGACCTGCGCCTGCGCTACCGCTATCTGGATCTGCGCCGCCCGTCCATGCATGAGCCCATCGTGCTGCGCAGCAAGATCATGCAGATCATCCGCAACTATTTCTGCGAGAACCATTTCACCGAGATCGAGACGCCCACCCTCATCAAGTCCACGCCCGAGGGCGCGCGTGATTATCTCGTTCCCAGCCGTGTGCAGCCGGGCCACTTCTACGCGCTGCCCCAGAGCCCGCAGCTCTACAAGCAGATTTTGATGCTGTCCGGCTTTGACCGCTACTTCCAGCTGGCCCACTGCTACCGCGACGAGGATCTGCGCGCAGACCGCCAGCCCGAGTTCACCCAGGTGGACGAGGAGATGAGCTTTGTCTCCGAGGACGACATCATGACCCTGAACGAGGGCCTCATCAAGCGCCTGTGGAAGGAAATGCTGAACGTCGACGTCGAGACCCCGTTCTACCGTATGCCGTGGGACGAGGCCATGGGCCGTTTCGGCTCCGACAAGCCCGACACCCGCTTTGGCCTTGAGATTCAGGACGTGACCGAGGTGTTCAGGGGCACCGAGTTCAAGCCCTTCGCCGCTGTGCTGGAGGCCGGCGGCACGATCCGCGCCATCAACGCCAAGGGTCTGGCCGACAAGCTCTCCCGCAAGAACATCGACAAGCTCGGCGAGGTCGCCAAGACCTACGGCGCCAAGGGTCTGGCCTACAGCCGCCTGACCGCCGACGGCACGTCCTCCAGCTTTGAAAAGTTCCTGACAGACGCCGAAAAGGCCGCCCTGTACGCCGCGCTGAACGCCGAGACCGGCGATGTGCTGCTGCTGGTCAGCGACACCGACTGGGTCAAGGCCTGCACCGCACTGGGTCAGGTCCGTCTGGACATCGCCCGCAAGCACGGCCTGATCGACCCCGACAAGTTCAACTTCCTGTGGGTCGTGGACTTCCCGCTGTTTGAGTACAGTGAGCAGGAGGGCCGCTGGATGGCCATGCACCACCCGTTCACCCTGCCCAAGGCCGAGGACCTGGACAAGGTCGAGAGCGACCCGGGTGCCTGCCATGCCGTGGCCTACGACATCGTACTGAACGGTGTCGAGATGGGCGGCGGCTCGATGCGTATCAATGATCCCGCATTGCAGGACCGCATGTTCCACGCCCTCGGCTTTACCGAGGAGAAGGCACGCGAGAGCTTCGGCTTCCTGATGGACGCCTACAAGTTCGGTGCGCCGCCGCACGGCGGTATGGCCTACGGCCTGGACCGCATGGTCATGCTGATGCTCAAGAAGGACTCCATCCGCGACGTCATCGCCTTCCCGAAGGTGCAGAACGCCGGTGAGCCGATGAGCGGTGCCCCCGACGTCGTCGATGAGCAGCAGCTCAAGGATCTGAGCATCGCACTGACGCTGAAGGACTAAGGCGTTTCCGTTATCATGCAGCCACCGCAAGGTAGCCGGAGCGGTCAAGACCGCTCCCTACAAACTGCCGTATGCGGATGCTTTGTAGGGAGGGGTCTTGACCCCTCCGTGAACTGAAGGACTAAGTCAGAAGTAATTGCGTTGTAGGGACCGGACATGTCCGGCCCTGCACCTGCCCGCAGGATTCCCCTTTGCGGGTAGGTGCAGGGCGAGGCATGCCTCGCCC
>ERZ1034962.142-NODE-142-length-42369-cov-44.183533_pt1 | contig 42369 bp, 74 predicted proteins | sample MGYA00520696_ERZ1034962 | MGnify/ENA primary metagenome ERZ1034962 (study PRJEB33766, sample SAMN09781770) | gut metagenome | biome: gut microbiome | host: Homo sapiens | place: Madagascar | study: EMG produced TPA metagenomics assembly of the PRJNA485056 data...
TAGCCGCTGGAACCCGCCGTGCTGGAATAGCCGCTGGAACCCGCCGTGCTGTAATAGCCGCTGGAACCCGCCGTGCTGGAATAGCCGCTGGAACCCGCCGTGCTGGAACGTCCGCTGGAACCCGCCGTGCTGTAATAGCCGCTGGAACCCGCCGTGCTGTAAAAGCCGCTGGAAAAAGGTTCTTTGTCCTTCACCCGATTAAAAACGGCATTCACCGTAGCTTTTACAAGCCCTGCAAAATTCACCTCACCTTTCACCGCCAGCTCAGTGCAGGCCAGTTTGCTGTCCTCTCTGCTTTTATCCACGTTCCCGCCGCACTCGACCTCAAAAAAGCGCGGGCTATCCTTCAACGGGTAGTAGTGCAGCACATCCAGCGGGTTCTCGCAGGCGTGCATTCCGGCATGGCAACAGTCCGCCTTGTCCTCGTGGTAGGTCTTGCCCACCTCGTACTGCTTGCCACGGCACTGCATATTTTTGTTCATGGCCTTGTAGGCGATGATCTTTTCACTCATGCTTATATTTCTCCTTGTTGCAACATAAGTACATATTTACCATAGCTAATGCCAAGTTTCTTTGCCTCGGCGTCTATCTCTGCGACGCTCAGGCCCGTGTATTTCGTGCAGGCATGGTCAGCGCCTCACTTCTTAGAGCAGCCAAAGGAGCAAGAGCGCAATCCACGCCGCCGTTCCAGCGGCCATAGTGAACGTCCAGCGCATCAATACGCAGATGGACCACACGGCGGCGCAGGTAATGCCCCACGAGATGCCCAGAAGGGCGGCAAATGCGATGATGATCGCCAGTGCTTTACCCATTGCTCCGTGCCTCCTTTGCGGCGCGCTCAGCTGCCTGTGCCGCTGATTCCGCGCACCACTTGCCCGCCGGGGCGGTCTTGCGGGGGTCTGCCGGGGCTTCGTCCTCTTCCAGTAGCTGCTTCAAATCCTCCTTCATCCAGTGGTAAATGCTGGCCTTCTCCGAAGCGTTTTCCTCTTCTTTGGTAGGCGTCTTGCCGAGCATAGTGCGAAATGCACCTCCAGCGACATTAACCATAGCCTGCTGCTCCAACTCGTTGTACTTGCCGATGAGCTTGCAAATTTTATCTCGCATCGTAAATTTCATGTTACGCACCCCTTTCAAACAGGCTGGTCTGTCCGTTGGTCTGCTGGATTTCAATGCTTGTGTTTGAGCACGGTTTCCATGCTCTTGCGTAATTCAAGGCTTCCTCATACCGAATTGCAGGAGTATTTGCATACGCATTGATGCCAAAATAATCGTAATAGTCGTTCCAGAACTCAGAAAAGACTTTTTTGCTCATCAGCTTATAAGCGCTAGAATCCTTGCCGCCAAGCATTTCAACAATATTCATCGACTTCGCTTTCTTAATTTCCTTCTGCTGAGCATGGTGTCTCAATCTTGAGAAACTCGTGCAGCTCCCGACCGCTCACTGTGGGGCGCTCCGGGTTGTCGTAGCTAATGGGGATGAGATTGCTTAATTCGCTCATGCCGTTTTGTCCTCCTTTTCCTTGATGATCTCGCTGACGGCAGTTTCCATCTTTTCCCGAATGCCGGGAGGGTTGCGCTTGCTGTTCAAAATCAGTGAACAGTAGCTTCTCGAAAATCCAAGATGCTTTGCTACGTCGTCTACTGTAATCTGGTTGTTGTGCATCCGGCCCACTAAACGGCCTGTCCATTTTTCAGGCACTTTCACACCTCCTTCAAAATGTAAGTTGAAACATAATTGACAACGACGCACCGATTTGCTATACTGTTCAAGGCTCCTAGTTAAACTGATTCAAAAGGAAGGTGATTTCGTTGACCCAACTTTTGAGCCAGCCAGTTCCAGACACGAGCAAGTGCGTGAAGCGCTAGGGCTTACAAGGCGGTGCCGACCCGCCAAAGGAAGCGGCGTACCCATAGCCCTGCAAGTTGTTTTTGCAGCCCCGGCGTTACTTTTACGCCGCGCATGGCGCAAAAGACGTGCAAACGCGCATGTTTGCATTACCGCCGGGGTGCAAGTGCGTTCTGGTGACAAATCGGTGAAAAGTCTGTCTGTGAAACAACCGCAGGCAGATTTTTTCTTATCGCCGTGTCAAATACCAGTTGAAAAAGTTTACAAAGTGTGTTACTATGTAGTTGCAGACACATAGTAAAAAAGTTTAGGCGGTGCGACCCGCTGGGGCTTTGTGTTTTGTTAACTATTTCAACTGACAAGAGCATTATACAGCTAGCAAAGTTAGTTGTCAACATTTTTCACTAACTTTGCTAACCTTTGTATGGATGCACGAAAAAGGAGCTGCTTTTATGAGCACTTTTTACGACAACTATATAAAGCTGTGTGCTGTTCACGACAAATCCCCAACTGCGGTATCAAAAGAAATTGGCCTTTCTAACGCGGCTGCCAGTGGCTGGAAAAACGGCAAAAAGCCTTCTGCGGTTACAAAGCAAAAGCTTGCCGACTACTTTGGTGTCACGGTCAAAGAGCTCACCGGCGAAAGCGAGCAAAAAGAAAAGCCCAACGCCTTAGATGGCATTGAGCTTGAAAAGTTGTCACCAGCCCGCCGGGCGCTGCTGGAAGCGCTGGATGGCATGGATGACGAAAACATTATGAAAATTGTTCGGATTGCTCAGGCAGTTAAAAAGGAGCTTCCAGAGTGAGCATACATCTTAATAGAAAAGAACTCAAACTGCTGAAAAAGCTTGACGAAAAATATCCTGATGGCGTTGAACGGACAAAAGAATTGTTCCAAGACGCTATAACGCTTGAAGAACTTGGCCTTGCAGATTCCGCATCGGTGAGCTATCGCAAGTCTGCGGTTTGGATCACGGAAAACGGCAGGCAGTATTTGCGAGATAGAAAAGCAAACGGGTTCTCGCTCCCGACGAAAGTGGTCGGCGGTATTGTCACCTTGATTTTGATTCCGGTTCTTGTGAATCTGATTTCAGATTATGTATTACCAATACTTTTCAAATAAGAACCACTCAATCGCCCAGACAAAGCGGTAAAAGATGTCCTCAACAAAAAAGCGACGGATTCGATGCTGGTTTTTGGGCTTGTACCAGTTTCCGTTCTCGTTCTTCTTCAAAATATTCAGCCTACAATACAGCATAAAACCTCCGAATGACTTCTTGAAGTTGGTTTTCGGATAACGAAAGAATCTCACTGATGGCAAGATGCACAAGCTTGTCGTGCGATTCTTTTTCTTCTATTGTATCACATTTTGCAAACCTTGTGCTATTTTCTTGCACTTTATTTTCCTCCTTTGGCATTTTCCTTGATAATTTAGCTTTTCGGCAGCTGGTTGGCTGCCTATTTTTGTTTATGAGGTGGTTATCATGAAACGAAGAACATTTCTTGCGCTTGGTTTGACTGCGGCTTTGTCCATCCCTTTTGCCATGACTGCTTTTGCGGATGATGTAAAGTACAAAAATGGGCAGGCCGTTGAATTTTCCGGACATACCGATTTTGGCTATTTCTTTACTTATACTTCTGACAATGGGAAAGTAAACTACAAATGCTTTTCTGTTGTAAATAATGGCGAGCGCAAATATGCAGCTGTCAAAGAAGATTTGTATGATTACTTTAGAGCAGCTTTCGAAGATAAAGACCTTGCTCTTAAGGGAATGTATCGTCGAATGGCCGATGATGGCTCTCCCGTTATCGAAGCATATTGGGAAGTTCAGAGCGGCGAAAAAGGAAACAATCTATACCGTTTAGATAATTATGTTGCTCCGTTGCTTTATCATGCTGGCACGGCGCCGAATTTTAAACTTTTTGGCGAGCTTTACGACGATGTGACCGCTTCGGCTTCGGATGATGGCTCTTATTTGACGCTTGACTCGAACCCGCTCAATGCCAACGGCGGCTCTATTTTCTTCAACGACCTCGGGTTAGAGCATGTACAATTAACAAATACCGCGCTTGGTCTTCCGGACTGGCTTTATCAAGAGATGTGCCAGACTCGCGCTTTGGATGGCAGACAGAAAGAGTCTTTTGACGACGTGACAGTCTCTTGGACCTATCATCCAGATCAGGGTCTTGAGGTTATGTACCGTGCAAATGCGTGAGCGCGTTTACAACTGAATTATACAACCATTGATTGTAAAGCGTCAAGCGCGTTTAATCGCGCAAAAATGCGCGAAAAATTTAGCATTTGCGATGAATCGCTGAAATTTACGCTGACTTTTTGCTAAATACGCGCGTTTTATGCTAAATCCGCGCAAAATATGCGCGTTGTTATTCGCGGTTGCAAGGTTGTTGCAATTTTTGCAACAGTTCAGCGGCAAGCTCCCCGCCGGGCGCGTCTGCTGCAGCCTTGAGCTGCCGGATGTCCCCGGCCTTGCGAGTCACGAAAAGTCGAGCCCATGCCTGTCCCTCGGGCGGCATATCCTCATAACACGCCAGCGCGGCGCGGATGTGGGTACAAAACAGCTGCATCTTGTCCATCTTTAGTCCTCCCAAGGTTCAGGTGTTCGGGTCGTGCCGGTCAAAATGGTGGCAGGCATCCCGTCAATGATGGTCATTTCGTTTTCTTTGCCGTTTCTTTGCTCGAAATCCATTTTATTTCACCTCTGTTTTTGTTCAATTTGTCCAACTTGTTTTAGATTTTACCATTTTATGGGAAAACTTGAAGGACTTCTGTTCTGTCGAGTGGCATGGGTTTTCCCCATGTCACTTTTTGTTTTTATGGCATGGAAATTTGTGAGGTTATAATTGATGAGCTACTTTACTGCGGAAAAGCTTGGTATCGCACTGGCGCGGGCCAGAGTCGCGGCAGGCTTGAGCCAAATCGACATGGCCCGCCGTATCAACAAGGGAAAGGCTACGATCCAGAGCTGGGAGTGTGGGGCGTCCAGTCCACCGGCTGACAAGATAATGGACTGGTTCGAGGCTTGCGGGGCTTCTCCGCTCCCTGCCATGCAAGAAATGCTGCACCCAGAGCTTTACAAAGAGCCCATACAGCGCAAATCAGACGAAGAGCTGGATGAGGTGCTTATAGAATACTTTCGCACAGCGCCGCGAATTGTAAAAGAGATGGTGCTGTTTATCCTTTTGGGCCGACATGGCAGCTATCCACCGGCGGTGTTTGCTGAGGTGTGCGCAAACCTGCACACTCCCTTGCAAAACAAGGTATCCGTCTGCGGTCAAATACTGGACAACTACGGGTTCGCCGTGGCTACAGGAACAGACCCGATCCCGTGGGAAGTCCAGCCCCCGGTGAGTCTGCTGCAGTCGGCATACCAGGCGGGAAAAGAGGCCGCAAAGAGCGGCGAGGCCGACTATACCGCAAAGCGAGGTGAAGAGCTTTGAAGTGCATTCGCGCCTGCTGCCGTCGGGAAATACCGGATGATGCATCTTTTTGCCCATACTGCGGCAAGAAGCAGCCCGAAGCCGCCCCGCAGCAAAGAAAAAAGCGCCGCCGCCCAAAAGGCAGCGGCAGTGTATATAAGTTGAGCGGGACAAGGTCAAAGCCGTATGTGGCCCTGACAGCCAAGCGAGACGTTCTGGGGACGTTTGAAACAGCAGGCGAAGCCGTACAAGCACTGGACGCTTACAACGCCCAGAACACCCCCGCAGCGCGTCTGAAGTGTACTTTTGCGGATGCCTATGCTCAATGGAAGGCACAGCCCAAATTTGACAAGCTCAGCACTGACATGAAAAAGGGTTATGAGCTGGCCTATGCAAAGGCTGCGCCGCTGTATGAGCGACAGCTCCGGGACTTAAAAGCCGCAGACTATCAACAGGTAATTGACCAGATGGTGGAAAAGGGCCTCTCCCGCAGCTCCTGCGAAAAGCAGCGCACACTTTTCAGCCAGATCTGCGAGTGGGCAATGGCGCAGGACATCATAAACAAAAACTATGCCATGCTCTTGCAACTCCCGGCGGCTACAGGCAAGGCAGAGCGCACCTTGACCGCTCAAGAGATAGAGCAGATAAGCAGCCGGCAAGACGACCCGAAGCTTGGGCAGACAGCACAAATCGCAATGGTACTGCTCTACACCGGTATGCGTATCGATGAGCTGCTCTCCATGCGCTGCGACGATGTGCATCTAAAAGAGCGGTATATGCAGGGCGGCGAGAAGACCGAGGCAGGCAAAAACCGCATTATTCCTATTTTGGACCCCATTTACAAAATCATTGCCTTTTGGATGCTTGACAGCGGCTGTGAGTGGCTGATACCGTCCAAAGCCGGCACAAAGCTGGACAAGCGCAATGTGGCTACAAAGTTTCGGGCCTTGATGCAGGAGTGCCACATAGAGGGGGTGCATCCGCATACGCTGCGCCACACGGCCAGCAGCAAGATGGTGGAGTGCGGCCTGGAAAAGACCGCCGTGCAGGCCATCTTGGGCCACAAAAATTTCTCCACCACGGCCAATAAGTACGTCTCCCACAATGACCCGGATTATCTGTTGCAGGAAATGCGAAAGATGAAGTATTGATTTGTTAGATTGTTTGTTAGATTGTCACGTTCATTCAGGAGATTTTAGGGTATTTCAAGCAAAAAGAAAAACGCACGGACGATTCGTTTTAATCGTTCGTGCGTTTATTTTTGGAGCTGGTGACAGGAGTTGAACCTGCAACCCACTGATTACAAATCAGTTTTATTTTACGTTTTATCGAGAATAAAGTCAAATTTGTTAGTCACGCGTTAGCTTATCAAACTTAAAAATTCAGCTTTTCAAGTTTTGTCTGTATGTAAAAATAACACATTTTGTGTCGTTTTACAATGCGGTTATCTTCCGCATGACCAGCTCATACTCTTTCGGGTATGCAAGCTTTATAGCGCTCATGTGCTCATCAAGCACTTCCATCAAGCCGCCAAAAGGCGCGGCGCTGGCCGCTTCCACGAACTCGCTTTGTGGATTTGCTTTTGTGGAGTATGCCGCCGGGTACGACGTGGGGGGCAGCGCTTGAGTCTGCATTTCTGCCGGTGCCTGCTTTTCTTCCAGCTCATTTCTCACCGTGCAGAGGGCGGCAAGCTTCTCCACGCTCTGCCAGTCGGTCGAGCCGCATTTAAGCTTGTGGATGTGGTCATTGATCTCGTCGATGTCCATACTTGCCACCCTCCTCACTTATGCATTGCGCAGAATGTCCGCCGCGCGTTTGTAAGCGTCTCGCTCTGCGCCGGTGGCGTCCTGCATCATGTCCTCGATGTCAGAGATCATGCGCTCACGGCCATCCGTGCGGGAGTAATGCCCACGAACATAGTGACGGCCTCGGTTGGCGTAGCTGTTGCCCCGGTTGTAGCCGTTTCCAGCATCGCGGCCGAAGGTTCCGCGCATGTCGGCTTCCCACTCGCCTGTACGGCTGTACTCACCGCCCTCCAACATCATGATCTTGTCGATGTTTTTGATGGTGTCGGTCAGCTTGTGCACGGTATCCAGCGCACGCTCGTTCAGACCGTTCTTTGCATCGCGGTTGTACTCGTCCAGCTCCTCGCAGAGCATTTCCCGCAGATCATAGAGATTCTTACTCATGTTGTACTCCTTTCTTTATCGTACCACATACCAATACTTTCCGGCGCGAACACCTTGTATAGTTCCAACCTTAATTCTCCGAAGTGCGGAATTTCTGCTAATGTGTTCTTCTTTAGCGTAATCGGAAAGTTTTTGTAGATTTTTAGGCGTATTGTGTTTGATGTTCCATTCGTTTAATATTTCGTCAAAAGATTTTCCGGCCTTTTTTCGTTTATATACGAAATTTTTATCGTATATGCCGTACATATCAGCAAATTCTGAAGCTGTAATTTGCTTTCCTTTGTAATCATAGAAAGTTGTTACCGCTCTGTTGTCTACCTGTTCTTTTGCTGTTGACCATCTACAATTTTCTGGAAAGTATCCTTTGCTTCCGTCAATTCTATCGATACTTTGTTGCGTTCTATTCAAGCCTTCGATATAGCCGTTTTCTAACGCCCATCTCTTAAACGCTTCAAAGGAATTTTCCCATTCATTACAAATGGTAATTCCTTTTGCTCCATAGCTCTTGTAATTGGAGTCCGTTGTTTTTGTGCAACGTCTTTTTATCCCTTGCCACGTTCTATAAAGATGTGTATAGCTATAACCATGCGTAGTTCGATTTTTCACAAATTTCTGTTGGCACTCTTTTTCTAAGCATCCGCACGATTTTTGACCATTTAGAAGCTTACTATAAGTGATGTCGATCTCATTTCCGCAGGTGCATTTACAATGCCACTGTGACCTCCCAAAAGAAGATTTTTTGACAACTGTAAGCCTTCCAAATTGCTTCCCTGTCAAATCGAATTTTGAATAATTTTTGCGTTTCATCGTATCAACTCCTTTGATATAATTATACATCAAAGGATTACGAACGGCAATACATCAAACACGTTTCTTATGCGGTTCTTTCGATGGTCAGGTTGCTGTTTGCAATGCTGACTGCCTGCGTGCTGGTGTTTTTGAGCGCCACGGTGACGCAGCAGCCGCGCGGCACCTCGATAAATGCAGCCACGAACACATTGAAGTAATTTTCGACTGCCGCCGGGGTGACAATGGCTGTCGCACTGGTCAGCGACTCACCGCCGACAGCCAGCGCCACGGAAATGGGTCCCACAGTGCCGCCGGTGGGAATGGCGATATTGCCGCCAAAGCTTACTTTGAAGCGTGCTTTGCACTGATTGGTCAGGCCCCGCAAGGTCACAAGGCCACTGCCCTCACGGTGCATGATGCAGGCAGGGGCTTTTACCGCGGTCTCAGTCAGGGGAAGGTTTTCACCCGCTGCCACACTGACGGTGTTAGAGTTGCTAAATTCAGCCATTATCCGAAACCTCCTTTTCTGCACAAACAGGCGCATTTACTGCATAAACGGTTTTTAAGAGATCCATCCAATTCTTGGACGGATCTGCTTTTTCCGTGTCAAGCAGGGTTTTCAAAATGAAAACATAGGTGTTCAATTCCATCATGCTCATTTTGCTCTTATCCATGCTGTACAGATAATCTACAAACTGCTGTTTCAGCTCTGCTACGGTCATTCAAATGCTCCTTTCATAATAAAAACGCCGGGACTACTGCCCCGGCGTTTTGGTTTGCAAAATCAGCTCAGGGGCTGAACATTTTCCATTTTGGAAAAAGCTGCCGTGATTCAGTTATGCGCAGCTGCCGCAGCTGGTCCCACAGCCATAGTAAATGGCATTGGGGTTGGGCACCTGATAGGCAGGCACAGGGACCTTCTGCTGAAGCGTTCCGATGATCTGGTTGGTCTGCGCGTTCATTGCAGTGGTCAGGAGCGCACTCTGGCGATCCTGAGAAGCAGCCCGGCGCAGCTCGTTGTTTTCGCTCTGCAGGGTGGCGATCTTATCGTTGGTCAGGAAGTCAAGCACCGCGCGGGTGTTGCTGTTCTGATTCTCGATGATGTCCCGGGTGTTGTTGTTCATGGTGTTCTGCGTTGCGCAGAAGCCCTGCTGCATCTGGTTCCGGGTGTCGCACTCCTGAGTGGCCAGATTGTAGTTGACTCCCTGGATCGCGGTCTGGGTCTTGCAGCAGCAGTCTGCCAGCTGTGTAGCCAGAGCATTCTGCCCCTGCATCAGCGCGACGTTGGTGCTGTTGAAGCCCTGCTGCATGGCGTTGGTGACGCCGTTCAGGCCCTGCTGCACGCCGTTGAAGCCCTGAAGCATCCCGGTGTTCATGGCATAGAAGCCGTCGCACAGGCCGCTTTCCAGCCCGTTCAACTTGTTCATGACGCTCTGGTTGTCGAAGCCGCGCTGCAGGTCCGCCTGTGTTACGGCGCTGGTCATATAAGGTGAGGTGCCGCCCATGCCGCCGCCCCAGCCAAAGCCGCCCATGCCGCCCCAGCCAAACATGCCGAAAATCAGAAAGAGGACGATCCAGCCCATCCAGTCGCCGCCCCAGCCGTTGAAGCCGTTGCTGTAACCATTGGCGGGCTGTACCGGCATGGTCAGAACCGTGCTATCAGAAGAAAGAGACATAGTTTTACTCCTTTACGTTAGATTTTTGAATTTATTCTAAATGCGGCCGCATTTCAGAATCCAAACATATTTTTCATGCCGTTGAGCATCGGCGCAATCTGCTGCGCCCGCTGCTGAATGGCGTTGAGCTGCTGCTGTGAGAGCTGGCCGGAGGTGAGCATCTGGTTTATCATCTCCTGCGGGTTCTTGCCCTGCATCTGGCCCATAAACTGCTGAAACTGCCCACCAATGGGGTTCTGGGCCTGTCGGCCCATCGAGTTATACAAGCTGCTGCTCATCGTTTAGCTCTCCTTTTCTGGCTCTGGTGTTTCCTGCTTCTCCAACGCCGCCAGCTTTGCCGCCAGCGCGTCGAACTCCTTGCGGGTGACATACTCCCCGCTTGCGGCTTGCGCGGTTGCAATCGACGCTTTGGGGCCGCTGGTGCGCTCCTTGTAGTCGTAGATGCGCAGCGGGAACGGCCTGCCGTCCTGCCCAACTTCTTTGATGTAAAAGGTATCGGAATCGGCATCCAGTAAAAGAACCCGGCTCCCGTTGGCGACCAGATAGCCCCGGGCTGCTGCTTCACCTTGTACCCAGATAAAGCCGCTGTCAGTCGGTGCGGCCTGCCCCTGCATTGTCGGCATCATGACGGGCTGGGGCTGGTACTGCGCCGCCCTCAGCTGCTCAAGCTGTCCTTGCGGCTGTTGAGGGTAATACACTTGCGGGTATCCGTTATAGATCGGCATCGTTTAGTCCTCCTTGTACCAGTAGTAGATCGGGCATTCTGCGCCGCTGTCCCAACTGTCCCACCACTCTCCGTCAATGACGGCCAGAACGTGGCCGGAGCAGCCCAGTACATACACGCCGCGCGGGTACTCCCGGGCAAAATCCGCCACGGTGTAACAGGTGGAGCAGTCCGCCTCCACCATGCGGCGCTTGTAACCCTGCTTTTGGAGGTATGCGCCCCATGTGCGGTTTGCGCTTGGCATATCGCCGAGGGCGTAACCAGTGAGCGCAAGACTGATATAAGCTTGCTCCCAGCTTCGGCCTGTGGCCGCTGCTACCGCCCGCACAGCACAGTCTCCGACGCTGCTCCCGTGGGGGTTGGGGTTAAACTTGTGCCACATGGCGCTCCCCCCCTTTTGCGTCGAGTGTACCTTTTTGAGTCGGGCCGAGAGGCAACGAACGTCAAACGAAGGGCAAAAAATATAGCATAAATAATTTATTTTCTCGAATTTAATGTTGACAAAATAAATTATTTATGCTATAATAAGAGTGTCAAGAGGAGCAATAAACAAACGGAGGAACGAACGATGAAGACTTACAACCTGCACGAGATCATGAGCAACGCCTGGGCAATGTACCGCAAGTGGGTCGCACCTTACAAGTACAATAACAGCCGCATCCCCAGCTGCTACACTTTTGCAAGTGCTCTCAAGCAGGCTTGGGCCGCTGCAAAGACCGCTGCTAAAAAGGCCGCTGCTGGTATCGTCCGTATGCACTACAGCCAGTACAAAGCTGAGTACAGCAAGTGCCAGACCGTCGAGGGCAGCTATGACAAGGCCACCAAAACCATCGAGGTCATGACCAAGACCGTCCGCACCTTTGAGCGTCCCGCTTATACCGCAGCTCGTACCACCCGCCGCCCTAGCGTGACCGCTATCCGTGGTCTCTGCCCCCGCTGCCACACCTACTGCTATGGTGACTGCATGGCATAATTTTTTTGCCCGGAAACCCGAGAAAATAAATTGTTTAATCTAAAAAGATGTTGACTAAATAATTTATTTGTGATATAATAATGGTGTCAAGAGGAACACCAAACAACAGATGGAGGACAACGACAATGACTAAGTTTTATGATGGCAGCAAGCTCCTGAGCATCGAGATGACCGATACCACCAACGGCGCACACTTTGAGGCTGATTTCTTCGAGGCTGGTGGCCTCGAGTACAACGCCGATCTGGGCGCTTACAAGGTCGAGGACGTTGAGTATCTGGCTGACTACGCCAAGAGCTACGCCAACGGCACCAACAGCGACATCGACTACACCGTCGATGAGGACGGCAATGTCGTGGCTTCCAACTGCACCGTCGATTATGACATCGAGGTGATGTGATGGCCTCTTACAAGCCTCGTGCAAAAAAAGACCTTACCGGTCAGCGCTTTGGGGCGCTGACCGTTTTGCATGAGGGTGAGCCCCATATATTCCCGCGAGGAACAACCGAGCGAACATGGGTGTGTAAGTGTGATTGCGGTAACGAGATAACGGCAACGATGTCACGGCTTACGGGAGGACTTACTACAAGCTGCGGTTGCAAATCAAAGCTGGGTCGTGCAATGCTGCGCTCCTCTCGCCGGGATATGCCATATGACCTTACCGGTAAAACATATGGCAATTTTTTGGTCATTGGTTTTGCCGGAGAACGCTTAGCTCCAAATGGCGCTAAATCTTATCTGTGGCGCGTCCGCTGTGGCTTGTGCGGCCGAGAAAAAGTAATGGATGGCGTTTATGTCCGCACAGCTACATTAGATGACGGATGCGGATGCCGTCAAGCCACACTATCTCATGTTTGCAAAAGGTGTGGCAAAACATTTTTAGGCGCACGTCATGCCGAATATTGCCCAAGCTGTCTTGCCGCTGAGGTTGACCCCAAAGTTGCATATCAGCCGGAAGCTCCCATAGAGAGCCAAACCATAGGCACCCGCCAGCGAATATATACTTGTAAGCTTTGCGGCGGGAATTTTGTTGGAGCCACAAACAGCCGCTATTGTCCGGCCTGTAAAGCTCTCGCACACGCCAGGAACGAAAAAAACAGACGGACGCAAAAGAGTTTGGGAAAAGCTCGCACCATCGGGTCTACCGATTACTGCGCCGAATGCGGCGAACCTTACGAGGTCACATCGTCTAGGCAAAAATATTGTCCAGACTGCCAGAAAAAACGGAGGAAATAATATGCGCAAAATAATTAACGGATCTCGCTATGACACCGATACTGCCAAAAAAATGGGACACTGGGAGTCCGACCAGGACTACACCAGCTTTTACCACTGTGAGGAGACTCTTTACCACACTAAAGCGGGCAAATGGTTTATCTACGGCATGGGCAACGCGGCCACTGTATACGCCGTCCGGCGTAGTGACGGATGGACGGCTCCCGGTGAGCAGATCGTGCCTCTCTCCGATGAGATCGCGCAAAAGTGGGCGTTTGAGCACCTCGGCGAGGAGCAGTGCGACGCCATCTTTGGTGCTGGCAGCGAGGGCGCAAAGGATGTACAGGCAACAATTTACATCCCGGGTCCGCTGGCCGAAAAGATGACAGCGCGGATAGACGCCGAGCAGTGCAGCCGGAATGAGCTCATCCTGCGGGCGCTGCGGGAATATCTCAAGTAAACAAAAAAAGGACCCGATGCTCCAAACAGAGCACCGGGTCCTTTTACGTCTCACGCTGGATATACGGGAGACTTGCCAGTTGTACAAATATCCGCCCTAATGCGCTTCTTCGAGAGGCCGGGTGGATTTGTTGGTATTATTTTACAAGGTATCCAGCATTTTGTCAATGCTTTTGAGCCGGTAGCCTATCGCCGTCCGGCTGTAATGTGTCTGCGCTGCAATGTCCGGCAGCGGGAGCCGCTCAACGTACCGCAGTAAGGCTATCTTACGGTCTACCCTCCCAAGCGGTGCGCTTTTGATGGCGGCGGTCATCTGCTGTCGGTCAAGTCCTTGCAGCGCAGCGGGCAGCACTACGCGAGCCGCCGCCACCGGCAGCACCGAGCCAGAAGGGCTGCGGAAGCTGTCCGGCGTTGCGCACCATAGCTTTGACGACGCCAAGATAATACGACTTTTCAGGCTTGCCCCGTCTGTCGCAGACAGCGGGCCATAAAATCGGGTACGCGCGCTGGTCGTAGTAATAGCGCGACGGTTGCTCGTATGTAGTGCTTGCCATGATGTCCTCCTTACTGCTTTTCCAGTGCCGCTCGTGCGCGGTCAAAGAAAAACTGCATCACTATGCCGATTGTCTCATCGGTGATGGCCCACGAGATGAGCCTGCCGTATTTGCTGGTGTTCAGAGCGGCGCGAAGCATCTTGACGACCCACGCCTTACGCTCTGCGCCGCGCTTAGTCCCCTGAATCTCCTGCTCTGCCCTCTCGATGAGGTCCAGCACCAGCGGCTTTACCGCTGCGCCGTAACCCAGCCGGATGCAGCCGATGGCGTAAAAGATAAAGCCGCCCAGCATCAGGATGAGGGCCATCGGACCAGGGATAAGGTTAAAAAGCTTAGTTGCCAGTGCTGCCATGATTGGTCACTCCTTTTAACAGATAGTTGTCGATGTCGGATTTACTTTTTTGCATACCGTCGTGGTTGTTGCCGGAGAGCTGGGCGTCCAGCAGATTGCGTACTCCGTCGAGAGTGAGGCGGCTTACCTCATCTATCTCATCAAAGCGGGTCAGGTCACGCTTGAGGGCGGCGCTGTGCTGTGCGTAGCCGGTCTCGACGTTGCTGAGCCGCCGCTCGATTTCGTCCAGCCGCTTGTTCTGCTCCGCGTCGGGGGCCTGCGCTTTTTTGATGTACTTGTGGATGATGTCCAGTACCTTGTCCAGCGTGATTGCTGCGGCGCAGATGCTGCCGAGTACTCCCAGCACCCAGATAACAGCCTGTGTTTTGCTCATGCGCCCTCCCGGAGACGGGTCAGGCCCTTCTTGCGGATGATTTTGGGATAGTTGAGAGCAGTGACATTGAGGTCTACGTCGCCGGAGATGCCCGGCACAGCGCCCTTACTGGTGTGCTGGTGGGAGTTGTACTTAAAAGTAACAGCAGGCGGCTTGCCCGTATAGTCGGCCAGCCAGACGTCGTAAGGGCTCAGCGCCGCGCCGCCCATGTAAAGGCGGGTGTTGGCGAAGCTGGTGTAGGTGTAGAGCTGGGCGTAAAAGCCCATTGCCTCGATACGGGCCAGAGCGTAGGCTGTCAGGTCAGTCAACGCCTGTCGGCCAAGTTGCTTGAGCTTATTGTCCTCCACGTCCACAGCCACCGGCAGAGTCAGCTCTTTGCCGCGCAGAGCGTCTGCCAGCAGAGCCAGCTCTTTGTCTGCGCCGGTGTGGCTGATAGCATAGCTGTAGTAGTACACGCCCACGTCCAGCCCTGCTGCTTTGGCGTTTTTGTAGTTGGTCTCAAAGGTGGGGTCGATGTACAAGCCGTCCGACCGATTGGAGAGTTTTTTGTTGGTAGATACCGTCTTGAGCATGACGCCCTTGTAGCCAGCCGCTTTGACCTTGCGCCAGCCGTCGAGGGTAATTTTGCCCTGATACCGACTCACGTCAATGTAGCGGTAAGGCGGTGCACCCTCCCAGCCAGTCAAGGTGTCCACAGTGGGTACTTTTTTAGTGGCGGGGGTGTCCGGCTCCTCTGCTTTGTCTCCGGCAGCGCGGGAGAGGGCCGCAAGCAGCTTGGAAATGAACTCGAAAAATGTCTTCATCCCGCGCCGCCTTACTGCCCGAGGGCTTCTTTGATGGCTTCCAGGTCGTCAACGGTCAGGGCCGGGTAATCCGCCGCGATTCCTTCAAAGGCTTCGCCGTTGTTCAGCCGGATGCGGAACGCCCGCACCATGATGCGGAGTTTCAGGTTGTTCAGAGTCTTCATATTTTAACCTCCAATCAAGTCTGCCATCATTAGGATAATGTCTTCATTGGCGGATTCCAACGAAGTGAAGCGTTTTTCTGCTTTGGCTTTAGCGACTTCGTCCTCTGGAATTTCCCGTAAGATAAACTGCCACGTTCCGTCCGGGGTGTCAGCGGGCTGCATGATTTGCACAAGCTCTGCATCGTGCAGGGTGTCCGGGTAGGCGCACCCGGTCATATCGCCGTCGCTGGCGGCAATGTGGACTTCCGACAGCTTGCCGTCGAACGTGTCCTCCGTGATCTCCGTGGGAGAGTGGAACGTGTTTGCGCCGTTGTTCAGGGTCAGCTTTTCGAGCTTTGTCCCATCGGCCAGCGTAACCGTCCATGTTCTTATTTCTTTTTCCATGTGATGTCCTTTCCTTCTGGGTTGTCTCAATCCTGCGGTACAAGCCCGCAGGATGTTCGATCAGCCGATCAGCCCGACGACGGGACGAACGCCACCGGCATTGCTGGCACCGTGGCAGTACGCAATGCCGGTGCTGTGGACGTAAGCGAAAGAGGCTGCCGAGACGACGTCTCGCAGCCAATACCAGTTCCTGTTACAGATCAGCCACGGGGCAAGGTGGAACAAAGGCAGCTGCGATTTGTCGATGGTGTAGTTACGGCAGGTGTTCCACGGGTCAGTGCCGTCCGGCATGGGGCTGAACTGTCTGCCACCATAGACCATGCTCTCGTTCATCAGCTCCACCGTGCTGTCGTGCCAGTCGGAGCCAGTGGGCTTTCCGTTGGTGACGGCATTCACCAAATACTGCCTATGGCTCAGGATGTGCGCGGAGCCAAACGCGCTGTTGATGGTGGTCTTTGCCTGCGTCAGACCGTTTTTGTACAGGTCAGAGCCAACGTAGCCGCCCTCGGTCGTGTTGGTCGGATTGAACTTGTAGGTGTACAGATTGTTCCGTGGCACAACAAGCAGATGGTTCGTGTTGCAGGCAGTGTCACCGCAGGTAAGCCAGTAGTCAAAAGCGGCGATAATGTAGTCCACGCCGTTGATAGTCCAGTAGTCGCCCAGAAATAGCCCATCGAAAGTGCCATTTTGAATAGCGGCCCACTGCTCGCTCGTGACGCTGGTGCCGAGTGCCTTGCCTCGATAGACGCAGTTATGTGCAGCTGCGCCAGCTGGTGTAGTCAATCGCAATATATCATCCTGTGCAGTATCAGGATTAACGACTCCCAAATCTGCCAGAATTTTTGCCAGCGTCGCCCTCTGGGTGCTGCCGCCCTGCAAGATAAGCTGGTCAGTTTTTTCCACCGTGCTTGCCTGCGGAAGGCTTGTAATAGGTACATTTGCCATGTTGTGTCCTCCTTAACATTTACAGATTTGTCCAGTGGCAATAAGCTCGTCACCGTCTGACGTACACAGCACATCGCCGCTTGAGGTGTACAGGCCAAAAGACACGCGGCCCGTTACCAACATCAGCATCATAACGTCATCAATATTATTAGCTGTTGCGATAGCCTGAGCCTTGTCAGCGGCAGACTGGGCATCGGATGCGGCTTGCTCGGCTTTGGCGGTGTCGCTGCGGACTTGTTCGACCTTTGAGCTGATGTTGTCCACTGCCTCCGACTTGGCAGTGCCGATGGCAGACACTGCCTCCGACTTGGCAGTGCCGATGGCAGACACTGCCTCCGACTTGGCAGTGCCGATGGCAGCAATAGCTGCGTCTTTTTTGGGTTCGATTTCGTCCAGCGCATTTTTTGCAGCAGTGGCCGAACCCGCAGCGTTCGTTTCGCTGGATTTGGCTGCATTGGCGCTGGATGCTGCCGCAGTCTGGCTGCTCTTGGCATCAGTGGCGGAGCTGGCGGCAGAATCAACGGCGGTATTGAGTTGCTTATAAGCCTCCAGCACGCTCTCATAGCCGCTGGCGATAAACTCGCGCACATCCTTGCCCAGCACAGCCTCACGGACGCCCTTGATGGCTGCCGTCATTTTGCTCACGATCTCATCAAAACTTGCCATAATTTACTCCTTTACTGTGCTGACGTTTTGCTTGTAGTGGGTATAGGATTGCCGTTGAGGTATCCCATAGAGCTTAAAGCGATACTGTACGCCATAGACGCTTTGTGGCTGCTGAGGGCCTGCAGGTCTGAGATAGAGTAAAAACTCGTCCCAAACGTAAACTTTTTCTTGTCGGGCGCGTCCAGCGGCTCGACAACTTTGGTAAGCACCAGCCATGTATCAAGTCCGTGGGGCTTTGAGAGGATGTGAGTCTTCTTCATCCATCCCAGCCGCTCGGTGTCGATGCCCGCGTCTCGCAAATCCACGGCGCTTATCTCCATGCCATCCAGATACCGCAGATTTTTAGATAGCTCCTCATTTGCGGCGTCCAGCAGCTTTTGCCTTGTAATCGACTTACCGTCGATGACGATGACCCGGGTGATAATGCCATAGACGCTCTGTGCCGCTCTGTCGTTGGCCGTCTCCTGGATGGTCTTGGTGCTCTTAAAAATCCACCAGCCTTTTGTCTTGTGGCCTACTGCGATGACCCGAGTGACGATGTCATCGGCCTTGACATAGTTATTGAGGTCCAGCATATTTACGCCAAACTCGACCGTCTGCGTGTTGCTCTCCGCTACGTCAGCAAGATAGTCCAGATACCGCGTTTTACCGTCGTCTGAGTACCGCACGACAAGGTAGCCGCCGTAGACGTCCGTCAGCTCAGATTGCAGGATGTCCCACGTCACGCCAAAGTTTTTGCCGTCGCCAAAGTTCAGGGCCTCATTGGTGGAGACGTCAAAGTCATGCAGATAGTAACCCGTGCAGATCGACCAGCTTCCTGTGCTGGAATTGCCGCGCTGAATCGATCCGTCATCGCCCAGCCGCCAGTCTGTCAGCGGGGTGGTGCCGAGCTCGTAAATGTACTTAGAGCCATGAGCCGTCACGGTCACAGCGTAAAAACTGCCGTTTTTGTAGGCTATGTTTCGTTCCACCGTAAATGACTTGCCGTGTTGGTTTTCTTTCTCAGAGACAACGTGTATTGCATCACCTTTGTTAATATACTCCCCAGCCGAAACGGTGTAGTTTAATATATCGCATATCCGCCTTTCATCAGCATCTTCAAGAAAATAATCATTACTGCCGTCGTCGTCTTTATCGTAATCCACTCTGCAACCGCTCATGTAGACCGTCTTAAAGGGCTCCTGCGGTCCATCTGCAAAAACAGTAACATCGCCCACCGTAAAAGCTTTGTATTTGTCGGTTTGGCTGTTGTGATTGCGGATGACATTTTCCAAAAATTCCCGGATGCTGATATTGGGGTACTGATAAGGGGTGAGCGCGGTATCATTGAGATATGCAAGCTCACCCTCACAGTACACTTTTTGTCTAAGATAAAAATCCATGTCGTGGCTCATGACCCGCCCGTGCCAGATGGGCGTTCCGTCCTGCTCCACCTCCACAATGGTCTTGAGCTTTTGCAGTGCCGAGTGGGTAACATTGCCCAGCGGGAGCGTAAACTCAAAACTGCCAGCCTTACCGGCCTCACGGGTGAGAGTCGGGGAGATGAGCAGCGTAGCCGTAGTGCGCAGGTCTTTGCCAGTCGGGTCATAGATGCAGGCTTTGGTGTCCCATACGCCTACGGCGGTCTGGGTGCCTGCATAGACTTTGTAACTCACAGACTTTTTACCTCCGTTGCCGTATCATAAATAGTGTCTGTCTCAAAGTTAAAGGTGTCCCACTCCCAGTCAGCGCCCGCCTCAGCGGTGAGGTTGACTTTGTAGGGGTTGCAGATGCCGGAAATGGTAAAGACATTCTCCCACCGGTCGCGGCTCTGGGGGGTAACTGTCCAGTAGCCCTCCCAGTACCACGACGGGTCATCATCAAAGATGCAGCGCAGCCACTGTCCCTGCAAAGCATTTTCGAGGGCGCTCTGGATGCTGGGCCAAAGCTTTTTTGGCTTGACGCACTTGAGGGTGATAGTTATCTTGCGCTGGGTGTAATGGACTTTGCCGTCCAGGGATTTGGAGAGGTCCAAAATGCGGTCGCTAAACGGCACCTTTATGAGTAAGCTCTGGTCCGGTTCTGCCGGGCCGACGGTCGTACCGCCCACCACGATGTAAAGCCCCCAGTCCTTGAGGGTGTGGTGATCGCCCAGCTGGACGCCCTGTAAAGCTGCCATTTAACCACCTCTTGCTTTCCGGGCCGCGCGGATGCCCAAATCTCCATCAATGCCATTGGTGAGTGTCGGCTGCATTGCACCCGCAAGAGCCTGCACACCGTTAGCGTCGATGACCAGCGTACCGGTGCCGATAGCCGGGAGGTGCTCATCCAGCGAGTTGGAGATGCGCTGGAGCACACTGAGCTGCTGCTTGCCGGTGGTGTCCTGCTGACTGCCAGCAAACGGCGACGCGGTGACGCTGCTGTAGCGGTTGAGCTGGTCGGCGCGGGCAGAAAACTCTGCCAGAGAGTCATACACCGGCGTTGTGCCGTAGGGGCTCTTGTAGTTGTTGGTGACGTCGTTATCGCGGCTGCTGCGCCACTTGGCAAACGCCACGCCGCCCACAAGGGCCGTCAGGCCGAGGATAGCGGCCACCACGGGGTTTGCGATGATAAAACCCACAATGCCGCTGAGAGCTTTTGTAATGCCGCTCGCCATGCCCGAAAAGTTTCCGGCGATGCCCGCCAGCTTGGCACCCATGCCGCCGGACTCGCCAAGCCCGTTGATGACCTGAGAGAGGCCCTGCACGGCCACTTTGGCGTCGTTGGCGTCCGAGGTAATGCCATCGGTGAGCAGCTTGTGGAGCGTATCCTTCAGGCCGCTCAGACCGCCGCCGGAATAGCTGTCGTTGATAGCAGTGAGGGCGTCCGAAAACCATTTGGAGATAATGTCCCGCTGCTCCTGCGTGACCTCGCCCCAAATCAACTTTGCAAAGTCGGTGGCAAGGCTTGTCCAGTTGCCGTTTTTGAGGTCGGTGAGCACACTTTGGAGCGTCCCCATGATGCCGTTTTGCCATTTGGCCTTGGCCTCGCTGAGATTTTTGTCAATACGAGACTGCATCTCAGAGACAGACAAAACCACCTTGTCGCAGGTCTGGTTGACCGTGGTGGTGATTTTGCCATCGGCATCGGTCACATTTTTTGTGACCTTTTTAATAGTCTTTTCGACGCCGTCCACTACCTCAGTCCACGAGTCGGTGATGGTCTGCACCGTCTCTTTGGTGGTGCCTTTGAGCTGCTTAGTGGTGCCGTCATAGACGTTGTAGGTGTTGTCGGCAGTCTCTGTCACGCGCTGGATGCTACCTACAATATTGCCCGTACCGGCAAGTATCTCCTGAGAGGTCTCCTTGATGCTGTCCGCCAGCTTTTTGGTATCGGCGGCGACGTGTTTTGGAGTGGTAGTTTTACCGGAAGTGCCTCCGGCGCCATCTCCATCCGTACCGGTAGTTTCTGGCTCTGTTTTTTCGTTCAGTCCATATTGCGCCGCCAGCCGTTCACCGTAGCGCCGCCAATAGTCATCGTCTTTCTGGCTTCCATGCTGATATTTTGTCTCGTCGGTCTTTCCGTTTGCCGCCGCCCACGCCTCAAAGGTGCTATACTCAGCATACCCGACTTTACCGAGAGCATGGTTGAGCTTATAAGACAGCCGGTCAAGCGGGCCACTCAAAGATGCAACACCGTTGGAAATACCTTGACCGATTGCGGAAACGATATTTTTGCCGACAGCACCCCAGTCTGTCGAGAAAATTTTTGTGACGATAGTTTCCGCAATGATTCCGGTCGCTTCGATTACATTCCCCAAAACGCTGAGAAGTCCTTCGCAAAGCTTTCCAACCAGCTGTGCGCCCTGCTCGAAAATCTTGTCTGCATTCGCCCATAATTCAGAGGCCAGAGTTCCTACCGTCTGCACGGCGGCATTTGCAATATCAGGGAAAGCATTTAAGATACCATCGGCAAGACTGGCGAGAAGGTTTCCGCCGGTCTCCACGATAGTTCCCATATTTTCAACGAGATAGTCCGAAAAGCGCTGAACAGCGGCCCCGGCCTGCTCTGCAAGCTGTGGAATGCGGTCTGCGATGCCGTTCGCAATATCATTCACAATACTGCCGCCCGCTTCCATTAGGCCCTCTGCTCCGTATTCTTCGAAAGAGGTTTGCAGCGTCTGTACCCACTCGGAAGCAGAAGAAACCAAATCGCCCTCTACATCGGCAAGGCCCTCTGAAAGGCTTCCCAGAAGCTGTGACCAGTTATCACGCAAGGTGTCAAGCCGCCCGCTTAGGGTTTGGCTCTGCGTTTCCATTGCGTTGTAATACCGTCCACCTTCTTCGGATGCTCTTTGAAGTGCTGCGGTCAGAAGGTCGTATGTGATGGTCATTTTCTGGACTTCTGCGGTGGATTTTCCGGTGTAATCGGCCAGAATACCGTAGATGTCAATACCTGCATAAGCAAACTGCTTGATGTCAATACTTGCCGCTTTACCGACATTCTTGACTTGCTGTAAGTTTTGTGCCATGCGGGAAAGCTCTGCATTGCCACCACCAGCCGCAGACACCGCATCTCCTAGTGCAAGGATGGTTTTTCTTGCTTCGCCTGCATCAACACCGGCAGAAATCAAAAGCTGATTTGCCTGCACCAAAGATGCAATGTCAAGTGGGGTGCGTGCTGCATCCTCTTTGATTTGCTGCAAAGTGCTTGCAGCCTTTTCGGCGCTGCCCAACATATTAGTAAATGCAGTCTGGTATTTTTCCATTTGCATGTTGTACTGGACTCCAGTACTTACTAAATTCGAGACGCCGGATAAAGCTTTTTCTGCTACAGTTACGACCGCGTTTGCCAGAATCTGAGCTTTTGCTGCGGCTGAGACAAATTGTTTTGCCATACTTTCTGCGCCAGAACCAGCTTTGCTTGTGCTCTGTTGCATAGACTTGGCAGCGCTTTGCATAGCCTGCTTTGCACTATCGATATTTTTTTCATACGCGGACGTGTCCAGCCCGAGGGTGGCGCTCAATTCAAAGAGTTTCAGGTTTCCTCACCTCCATTCAAGCCATTTTTGATTCTCTGTATCACTTCTTCGGCGCTTTGCTGCGGCTCTGAGGGGCGGGTGTCGATGATCCCAGCCACCCGGTCAGCCCAGCGCTCTTCTACGCCAAAGCCTGCCAGCGTGTCCGTCATGTATGCCCGGTAGCTCAAAGCAATAGCCTCTTGCCGCCGGGTGTTCATGATGTGCTGGACGATGTAGGGCTTGCCGATGAGCCGCAGCATATCGAGCCGAATGGACGAAGTCAGGCGCCGATACTCGTCTGGCCCAGCTTCACCAACGATAACAAAAAATCCAGCACGTCCTTGTCCTCGATGGTAGCAGTGATAACGCGCAGGGTCTTGAAGGGCGTCATGGTCTCTGGCTTGCCGTCCTTGTCCACGTCCGGCTCATAGAGCAGCGGAAGCAGCTTGGCGGTAGCCTCAGCGTTCTCAAAGAGCAGGCTTTTCGCCATTGCCTTAAGGTTTTTTCGGCTCTGCTCTTCCCTCTTCTGCTTCTTTTCCTCTTCGGTCTCGCTGCCGTTGAAAACAGGCATAACCTTGCGCAGCTCCATGACTTTGGTCTTGGTCAGCAGGTCAGACACCGCGTCAGCGATGAGCCAGCAGCGGCGCAGGAACTCGGTCTCGTCCATCTGGTTTAGGGTTTTCATGTTGTAACCTCCTTATGCTGCGGCATCTTCGCTTACAAAGAACTCCATGGGAACGGTCTCGTCGCCCATGCGGACACAGCCCGTCAGAGTGACGGACACATTGCCCTTGCCCTTGTCGGTTGTCTTGAGGGACAGGCCGCCCGTGCTGATTGCGTTGTCAAGCCGAACAGCCACATAACCGCCGCCAATGAGGTCGCCCACAAACCAAATAGTTTTAAAGTCGCCCGTGGTCTTGTCGGTTTTGAACGTCATGCGGGGCGTTACCTTGCCCCCGGCCACGTCCGCTGCGCCCAGCGCCATGCGGATGACCTCGGCGGAGGTATTCAGCGCGGTGAAGGCCAGCGTGCAGTCGTAGTCCTCAATTTCCATGAGCTCCACGGTGTTTTTCTGGCAGTTGTCCACATCTTCGCCCAGGTCGGTGATGTTGGGGGTGCAAGTGGCGGTGATGCCGCCAGTGGTTGCGCAGATGATGTCGGCATCAGCGACGGTGGTCTGGCCCTCGGTGTCGAACTTGTTCAGCACAAGGCCCGCGTTGATCTGCATGGACTTGAATGCTTCTGCGGAAATTTTTGTAAATTTTCTTCCCATAATTCTCCTTACTCGCATAGCTGCGTGATTTCAAAATTCAGGTACTCGCACAAATAGCCCTCGGGCGGGTTGTCGAGCGGCTGCGCCCACGGGCTGCCTTTGCGCAAAAGAATAGCGCCGCCCCCGCATTCGATGGTCAAACCATCTGCAAGGGCTGCGCTTATCTTGTCTTCGGTCTGTAAGATGGGTAAACGCCCCGCGCTGCTTGGATACCACAAGCGGGCGTGGGACGACACTTCCTCGTTCCAGCTGCCGGGGACGGCGGGCTTGTAGGTCAGATACGGCAGTTCTGCGCCGGGAGGGATGTTATCTTCCAGGTAGCCGGGGATGCCGAACCCGTTGAAAAACGTGTCCAGCGCTCGGTTGATGCTCTCAGACGGCCCCATTACGGCAGCACCGCCTTTTTGCACTTGACGGCCCGCAGGCCCATGCCGGATTCTTCCGGAGCGTTGCCCTCATCGGCTGCGCTCGTCACCTGAAAGGTCTGCCCATCGCTCACCCGCTTGACGTAGTCCGGAAAAGCCAGAGGCACACCAGTGTTGACCAGCAGCGTATAGGTGGACGCTGTAGCCGCCTGCTCTGCAACCTGAGCTTCCACGGTGGTATCGTGGCGCTCTACGGCCTCAAATTCCGGGCCGTCTGTCCAACCGGACACAAAGCCGCCCACGCCGTCCGGCTCATAGCTGCGGGTCTGGAAACGGTATTTTTTGGTGAAGCTCTGCATCACGGTGGATGCAGTGAACGAATTGACCATGTCACATCTTCCTCCACTGGTTGATCTCGGATTTATAGTGGGTCTTTCCGTCTGCGGGTAGACCGTCCGCGCCTGTAGCCATCGTGCCGGACCACCCGGCAAAGGACTGGGACACATACACGCCGCCGGACGGGAGCGCCTTGTCGTATGCGTCGATTTTTTCGGCCAGTGCCACAAAGGCAGGCGGCACGCGCATGGGCTGCACCGTGCCGTTAAAGGTCTCCGCCACCAAATCACCGTTCCCGGCCTTGTGTACGCCATCGTTGAAGATGGATCCGCACACGAGGAAATACTGCCCCGGGACTACCCCGGCGGGAACGGTATCCGGCTCAAAGGCAAACTCCCCCGCAACGGGGTCGTCTGCCCGGTCAAAGAAATTGTGCGTCAGTGCGCACAGCTCAGGGACGGTCATTGGATGCCTCCTACTCAAAAGGGGCGATTACTCGCCCGGGGTGATAGTCTGGACAGAGATGCCGTCCAGATACTCAGCGAACAGGGTCATGCCCATGACGGCGAAGCTCTCAGAGACTGCGGTGTGGTAGTTGCCCTGAGTGTGGAAGCCGATGAGGTTGCTTGCCTCGCCAGCGGTGGTGTAGACCAGACCGGCCTTGGAGAAGTCGCTGTCGGCGGGGTCAACATAGTACAGGACGATGTTGTCCACCGGGGTTGCGATGACCTTTCCTCGCGCGATTTCGCCGCTGGAAAGCAGGAAAATGGTGTTGTATCCCATGAAGTCCTTGATGTACTGGAAGCCGAACTGGTTCTGGACGGTGATGTTGGCCGCGCCCAGGTACTCGTACACATCCAGAATGTTGGCGAAGCCAACGACTCCGGTGACGGTGCGGTGCATGTTCTTGAACTTGTCCTCAACGCTGCCCTTGGCCATCGCCAGAGCCATCTGGAAGGTCTTGGGGGTGCCTTTCAGGGTGCCGGTGTTCAGGTACTTGTAGAAGCGGTCGGTGACGTTTGCGGTCAGCTGGTACAGGAACTCGTCATCGGTCTTCTGAACAGCGACATTGTAGCCGTACTTCTTGATGGCTTCCAGAGAGACGGCTTTGGCGAACTTTTCGACAGTAATGTCAGCATAGGTCTTTTCTTTGACGGTGAACTTGCTGTAGGGGATCTCCTCGCCCTCAGCAACAGTGCCGATCTGGAGCGTACCCTCGGCGTACTTGCTCTTGAGGGTAGTGCCGGGCTGCATCCGAATGGGGCGCATGATGCCCATGATGTCGCGCAGATGCTGCCAGTTGCGCTGGAAGCGGGTGACGAAGTCGATTTCTCGGGGGTTAACGGTAATGTCGGTAGTTGCGATAAGGTTTTCTTTTGCTGCCATGTGTTAGTCCTTTCCGCCGCCCGTGAAAAGGTCGGCATTTGCGGCAATCGCAGCCTGACGTTCGTCAGCGTCCTTGATTGCAAAAATTTGGTCTTTGGTCATTTTGGAGCCTGTGTTGGTGGGCGGGGTGTCCACCTTTGCGCCGGTGGTCGTGGTTGTAGCCACAAAGTCGCCCCACACGTCTTTCTGGCTGTCCATGAACTTCTTTGCGTCCTTGACCTTGCCGTTCTCGTCCAGCTCCAAAGCGTCGATGTCCGCGCCGGTCATTTTTACAACGCGGTCAAAGTGCTTTTCCAGCACGCCATTGTCCTTCAGCAGCTGCTTGTATGCCGCTGCTTTCGTGGCCCGGGTGTCCTTCTGGGTCTGCTGGGCCTTGTAGTCGTTCAGCGCCTTTTCAGCGGCTTCCTTGCCGCCGTTGGCTGCGTCCCGATCCTTCTCGGCTTTGGCGAGGGCTGCGTTCTTCTCATCGAGCTGGTTCTGCAAAGTGTCCGTTTCCTCATGCAGCACGTCCAGAATTTTCTTGAGCTTGCCGCTGGTGTCGGTCGTTTCATCTTCCAGAATCGCCCGGAGGGTCTTGCGTTCGAGTGCCATGTGATAGTCCTTTCTGCCCTTGCTCGGGCTGCCATGCTTGGCAATAAGGTTTATTTGCCGGACGTGCTGCCGGTGTGGTGCCGCTTGTGGGGCTTGAACCCACGGCCCCCGGATTACAAATCCGGCGCTCTGCCAACCTGAGCTAAAACGGCACAAAAATAGCGGCTGACGCTGTGCGCCAACCGCTTGGTATTTAGTTTTCCCGGTTTGCTTCTTCCACCGCGATCTCTCGCAGCTCGTCAATGTGTTCTTCCACCGCCGGGCGGAGGAACGGGCGGGGGGCCATACCCCGGGTGAAGTGCCATCCACCGTTGAAGTCTTTCCAGACCCACGGCGTTTTGCGTCCGTTGCCCTTCTCGGCAAAGATGCCCGTGCCAAGCTCAACATCAAAATGTTATCGTAAAGGCTTTTTATCCTTTACCTCTTACAGTTTGCTATCCTGTAAGTTCGGCGTACATTATCATCCTTTGCGGGATGTCGGACACTCTTGGAGGTGTTATTGCTCTCTTATCGCTCAACCTCTACGCTCTACGATGGCTGATGATGATTCAGCTTATCTCGGAATTGCCCATCAATTAAACAGGTCATCTATACTTTCAAAGCCGTTATTGTGGTATCTTTCCAATATTGTCCCATATTCCAACTCAAAAATTTCGCACCATTCTTTAAGCGTTCTTTTTGAGTTGCCAATTTGGATTACAACATTAGATTGCCTATTTCGGCTTTGTTCTTCCATCGTGGCCCAACGGCAATTACTCGGTTCATAGTTTCCGTTGTTGTCGATTCTGTCTATTGTGAGGTTTTCAGAATAGCCATTCTCCATCGCCCATGAATAAAAAGCGCTGAAATCGTCTTTCCATTCATCACATATCGTTATGCCTCGCCCTCCCCATCTGTAATAGCTTGGGCTATGCACATTATAACAGCGGCCTTTCATTCCCTGCCATATATGGTAAAGACGAGTTCCGCTCATTTTGTGACTGTGATGTTTTGTAAGATTGATTCTTTCTTGTGCCTTTTTCATGCAGCCGCATGAACGAATAGCGCCACTTTGCAAGCTGTCAGAGCGAACGACTTTTATGTTCCCGCAATCGCACTGACAAACCCAGTATGTTTTCCGGCTATCGGTGTCTTGCAAGCCGATAACCGTCAGCATACCGAACTTTTTTCCTGTTAAATCTTTGATTTTCTTTCTGTCTTTCATTGTTCCAACCTCCTAATGTAATTATATCACATTTTCGAGTTAGGAACAAGAGGGATTTTCCGATATTGCCCGATTTTCGATATGTGTTACCACATAAAGGTGCATGTATGTTTACACAGAATAAGCTAGGTTGCTTCCGATGGTCACGGTCTTTTTTGCAAGGTCTACGGCGTAGGTCAGGCTCTGCTTGAGCGCGCCGCCCACGTAACCCTCAATGCCCGTGCTATCTGCCGTGCCGGTAGGCACAAGCAGCTGAGCGTAGTCCTGCACCTTCATGCCCCATAGGGTCAGCACCCGCTCTGCCCATGAGTCCAGCGCCTCATGCAGCTGCGGGGTGTTGTCGGTGAATTTGATGTCGTAGTTAAATTTCATGGTTATTTCTTACGCTTTTTTTGTTCTGCGTTGTAATTGATGCTTCTTAAAATCATCTCGCCGGAGAAGTTATATCTGCTGTCAATGACCTGTTTTGCCGGAATTTCGCTCATTTTGGAAAAGTTTTGAGCGCTGGCGCTCCGGTATTCTTTTGCAGCCGCAATCCAAGCGTCATTGTCCGCAGTAATTCTGCTTTTGAGTTCAGCCGTCATTTTGCTGCTCGGATGCCTCTGCTTGAAATCTGCAATCTCTTTTTTGTTCTGCTCTTCCATGCGCTTGATATTTGCATCAATCGTATCAAAAGAGCTCTGAATAATATCTTGCGCCCAAGCAACCTGTTTTTCGCTGCCCTTAATCGGCAGCGATGCTGCGTTAAAAGCAGCCATCCTAACAGCCTTTGCGCTTTTACTTGCTGTGCTTTTACTCGCTGCGCCGGACCCGCCCATCGTAATACCTCCCCATTACTTTGTTGTATTCAGATTTTATAACGGTTGCGTTGAAATCCATGTCAAGCAGCGGCTTGCCATACCACAAAACTTGTGTAGGATTCAGCCGCCGGATAGCTTCTTGACAGCCCATCGTAAACAATGTTTTTGCCAACTTCTCGCGCATACAGCCGCACGACGAAATGGACACAATGGCGTTTCTTGGCTCGCCATCAAAACACCACTCGTAGCTCTCCGGCCAGACCCACTCGATGGTGGGAATAACTTTGATGCAGTGCATTTGCCAGTACGCTGCGAGCCAGTGCCGTTTGTACATACTCCAAATCTGTACCGCTTCCGGGTGGTCTCGGTACATAGAAAAGTCCGGCGAACATACTGCACCGAACTGCTGCAAAAGCGGGATGTATCTGTCAGGTGTGCGCCACACAGCTTCAAAGGCACGGTCAACGCAGTAAAAATGGACGCCTTGCCCGGCTCTGTCGCTCGGTTTGGTCTTCTGGATTTTGTCGAAGGGAACCCATTCTAACTTATCAATGCGGACGTCCGTTTCCGGCTTGATGATTGGCATGTGAAACTTGCCAGCCCCCGGGAAGACGGCCTTGTGAGTGTTTTCTACCGGGTAATACGGCACGGTTCATCCCTTCTTTCTTTTTCTGAATCCTTCCATTGTCCTAATAAGGCGTTTATGTGCTCCATGCGACTTTGCGCCATTTGCGTAGGAAGGCCGCGCGTGTTTTGGCTTAATGTAACCACACGGGGGCTTAAAATCACGGCAAAAATTCAAGAAAAAGTCATCGTTGATTACGACAATCCCAAACTTCTTATTTTCCATGTTTTGCAGCCCTCCTCTTCCTCTTGCGTTCAAAGTAAGTTTTCGGCCAATCGGGCCGGTTCGCTGCCTTTTCAGCCTTCCTGACCGCTTCGGCGAAATTTTTAACAGTTCCGCTGGCATCGTAACATGCCTTTGCAAGATTTTCGAAATTTTCGGAAAAATTCATTTTTTCTCCTTCTTTCTCTTGCGCTCTTTTGCCCACCACATTTGCTCGGCTTCCTTGCCGCCTTTGGATTTATACCACTCGGTGTAATCCATGACGGGGGTGGTCTCTTTGGTCACATTGTCCCGCTGCATGGCGTTCTGCCGGGGGTACTTGCCCAGCGCAGAGGACAGCACACAGCGGCAGTGGTAGACCATTTCCGGGGCGGCGTTGGGGTCGCCGGGGCGCTGAATTTCGTAACCCATGACCTTGAACGGCTCGTCAAGCTCTGCCGTCTGCTGGTCAAGCAGGCGGTGCATTTCACGGGTGCGGTAGCCGTGGATGGAGTTCCACCGCTTTTTGACCTCGATGCCCAAAGCCTGGGCGTTGTGCATCTGCTGCAGAGCCCCGGCGTTCTGGGCGCTGGTAAGGGCTGTGATGGCGTTGTTCATGGCCCAGTGGATCTCTGTGTCTGCCATGCCGTTCACGGCCTGCACGGCGATGTCGTGGACGCTCTTGCCCTGCACGATGCCCTGCATGACGTAGCGATTGAATACCCGGGCGTCATAGGTGCGGTTGCTCTCGCTCTTGATGCGCTTGTTGGGCACCATGCGGGGGTTCTCCTTCAGCAGCAACTTGACGGCCTCGGTGTTGTACAGGGTCAGCCCGAACGTCACGCCTGCGGCCTGTTCCAGCTCGTAGAAAGCCCAGTTTGCGCCAAAGGAAAAGATGTTGTATTGCTCGTCCCGGGCTAGCTTGTAGGCCGTCTCTTGGGCTGTGGTGCAGGTCTGCGTGATGCCGTCCAGCTTCTGGCGCATCAAATCAGACTGAAAGACCTGATTTTGCAGCCAGATGCGGTAATCCTCTTCGGTGATCTCGCCTGCATCCAGCTGCGCTCGCTTGCGCTCGTCCAGTGCCTTGTACTTTGTCAGAAACTCGGTGAGCTGCTTTTGCATCTCCCGGCGGGCAGTGCCGTACACCCGGAGGATACGGCGGCGCAGGCGGTTCAGCTGACGGGTAGAGATGCGGTCACGGTCTGTTTGCTTCATGGCTGTTCAAATACTCCACAATGGCACGTTCCCGGGCGGACAGCTCCCATTTTGTGGCAGCAGCCCTCTCAGCAGCAGCCCTCTCAGCAGCAGCGCAATCAGCAGCAGCGCAATCAGCAGCAGCGCAATCAGCAGCAGCGCGATCAGCAGCAGCGCGATCAGACAGCAGCAGGCCTCCGCCAAAAATAGATTTTCCCGTGGAGCGTTGTGCATCCAGCGCATAAATCGGAGTGCAGTCCTTTTTGTAAATTTTGAAATCCACACCGTAATGGCTGTATCGTTGGAGCAATGCAGCCGTTACAATATGATCCGGATATGTATACTTTGGGAGCTGTACCGTTTTGGTGCGTCGTAAGCGCTCCACCTCATCGTTTACCAGCTTCGTCAGGCGAGGTTCGGTCTGTGCTATGATGTCCCCGCCGTAGCTGGTCACAAAACTTGTTTTGACGATTGCACCGTTTTCGTACTCGATATTACAGTCGCAAACGATATGGTTCATCCGCATATTATTTGCCCTTCCAGAAAATGTTGTCAAAGCTGGAGCAAATAGGAAAAACGGAATGCCACGATCGAGATAGAATCCGCAGATTCGGGACAGGATTGAAAACGGTGGGTTGTCCAGAACAACAGCGCCCTCCGGGTAGTCGTAGTGCTCATAATCGCCGCCGGGGTAAAACGGGCGCACAATTTTGGCCGAGTCAATGCCGTACTCCTTGCAGGCCCAGTCCTTGACGACATCGTACACGCCTGGCGGTGTATAGCAGTCGTCCGTGGTCTTTTTCGGCTTGAACTTCTCCACGAACTCTTCGTAAGTCTCACCCGCTGCCATCTTCATCCTCCTCCTCGTCCACGGTCTCCCGTGTTGCGCTCTCCGCCATCAGCGCTGCCTTTGCCTGCTCCTTTTGTTCCGGGGTCAGGTTGGGCAGCAGGTCAATGGCCATGTCCTGCCCGATGATCGGTGCCTCGGAAATCACCGTTGCGACCTGCTCGGCTGTGTTGGTGATCTTGCTGCGGGTAAAAATCGGGGACACGTCGCCCAACCCAGCCAGCTTGCAAATCTGCTGAATAAAGGGCGTGAGTTGTGCCTCGAAATCGTCCGCATTGTGATTCAGCGGCTCATAGGCCGCGTCCAGATGGTCGTTTGTGCTATCTGCGTTCACGCAATGCACATCCAGCCCGCCGAAGTCCTCATAAGACCGGCTGTGCAGCAGGTCAAGCAACGTACTCCGGGCCGTGACGGGAATTTCGGTGGTGTAAGGCTGCACCTTGCCGCCATCGCTGGTGTCAGCGTTGGCGACGTGGTAGAGGTTGAGCTGCTGCAAAAAGCCTTGCAGTTCGTCCTGCGTCATGCCTCCAAAGTTTTCGCACAGCCAGTAAATCTGCGCGCAGTCCTGCAAATCGTTGCAAAAGCCGGACATGACAAGGTCTGTGTTGTCAATGTAGGCTTTCAGCCCAACAAGCGTGCTCTGGTGCAGGTCTGAGCCCCAAAGCGGTACAATGGGCAGTGCACCGTAATTGTCCTCTGTGACAGACTCTTCGCCGCCCACGTTGGTTGTAATCGTAGTCTTGAGGTATCCACGCTTTGCCGCAGCTTCTTGCAGCGGGTATGCGCCACGCACCTGAGACTTGTACTCGGTGTATCCGTCTTCTTCGTACAGCACCACTTTTGTTGCCGTGTCCGGGTTGAGCTGCCAGTACCGTACAGCCGCCCGCAGTGTGCCGGTGTCCTCGTCATAGAGCGGGGCAAGCTCGGTCAGCTTAAACACGTCCAGATGGTCGTAATTCCAAAATCCAAAGCTTTCGCCGTGGATGAGGGCAAAATACCCAGCCTTAAAGACCCGCTCGTCGAAGGTCGCGCCCAGCTTTAGCTTGTCGGTGCCATCGGCGAATGTGACGCCGTTGCCCAGCGAGTACGCCGCGCGCTGCTTGTTGAGCCGCCGGAACAGATTGCTTTTGACCATATCCGGCCTCATAATGTCCCGGGTGTTGTTTGTCGCCCGCTTGAGCATCTCCGCATAGGCTGCAGCGAACTGCTCTGCGCCCGGGTTTTTCTGCCGGTCGTATAAATCAGCAGCCAGCGCGCCAGTCCTGCCCGCCACCTGTGGGGAAGATTTGTGCTGCTGGATGAAATCCCACAGAAAATCTGTGAGCCGCCCTTCCTGCTGGGCCTGCTGGAATGTCTGAAACGTAAATGTAGCCACTTTTTATCCTCCGGCCCGCTTGACAAGGCGCTTCGTGCGTACAAAATACCGGATAGAGTCCATACAGTGGTCGTTTTCCTTGATGACCACATCTTCTCTGTCCGGGTCCCATGCGTAAACGCCAAACTCCTGTATGGTGCGTTTACACTCTCTGTATATTTTTAATCTGCCGGTTTGGAGCATCGTCTGAACGTCCAGAATGCCGCTCAGAACGTCGTTGTTTGCCGCCTGAATCGGGAACCCATTTCGCTTTAGTTCCGTGATAAGTGGCAGTGCAGACGGGTCAACGATGACCTTTTCTGGCTTTGTTCCGTTTAACCATCGCTTGAGGTCTGCAACATACTCGCCCACGGTCTTCTGGCGTTTCTGCTCTCGCCCACTGTAGTAATACTCGCGGGTCACTATCCATGTGCCGGTGTCCGACTGCATCTGGAACAGCAAGAAAACCGTTGCGTTTTGCGTACCGAAGTCGCACGCCACATACGCGCCCTTTGGTGACAGCTCCGGCAGCTTGTCGATGATATGCTTTTGTCGGTCGAACATATCGTAGACAAGGCCCTCGGCCACCGTCCACAAGCCCAGAATGTAGCGCTGATAGAAAACGCCGCTGTACTGGCTGCGGTATCTGGCCTTGATGTCCTCGGCAAGTGAAAGGTTGTCGTCCATCGTGAAGTGGAGGTACATCATCCTGCGGGAGCGGCACTTGCGCACCCACTCCAGATAGAACCAGTGCTGCGGGCTGCCCGGGTTGCAGTTGAACCAGAATTTCGACCCGGTGACAGAGCATCTGGCCGTGGCCTGATTGACGAAGCTTTGGGGCATCAAGGCCACCTCGTCGAAGAATGCGCCTGCCAGCGTAATGCCCTGGATCAGGTCTTGGCTGCTCTCGTCCTTGCCGCCGAAAAAGTAAAATTCATTGGTTTTGCCGCCCTTGCTGACGGTCATGCAGTTTTCCGCCCGGTGCTCCTTGACGCTGTAGCCACGGGCTGCAAGCTGCTGCTTGAGCGTGCCCAGCACGTTGCGTCGGAAGCTGGCAATGGTCTTGCCGCACATGGCGAACTGCTGGCCGCTGTAGCAGGTCATGGCCCACTGTACGAACGAAAAGCTCATGGCAAAGGTCTTGCCCGAGCGAATAGCGCCATCAGCAATGATGCCATTGTAGCCGCTGTATGCGCTCTGCGGTGTCCACCAGCTCAAGACCTGCTTTTGCCGCTGGCTGAGGGCTTTCCAGCGAAAACCGTTACTTTTCCGCATGGTCGTCCTCTTCCTCTGGCAACATCTCCACGTCATCCGGCGGGCTGATGTCTGCAGCAGCATTCAATGCCTTTATCAAACCATCATCGTGACGCTCTTCCTGCTCTGCTTCTTTCGGCTTATCGCTCCAACCAAAATTAACTTGCAGGCTGAATCTTGCGCCGCCGTTTCCGTCACGATCATAGAGCCGTTCTTCGGCGTATCTCTCGCACCGTAGTTTCGCGCGCGTTATCGTGTCAGAAAACTCAGCCTTTCCTTGATAGTCAATCAAAGATTGCCGAGACTTAAATCCCAACGCCAAAGCTAGACCGGTGACCGTTTCTGGACGTTCGTCGATTTTTATCACGTTTCCGTATTTGTCCAAAACAGGCTTTCCGGTTTCGTCTTCTAGGACGCTTCCTTCGCAGCTTTTAAAGAACTCTTCGATTTTTTTCTCAAGTTCTTCTTTGCTCTCAAAGACGGGCGGTCTGCCTATCCTTTTGTTTTTGCTGTAGGCCACCGCCACCACCTCTCTAAACCCATGCAAAAGAAAAACCGCTCGGAAATCCGAACGGTCAAAATATCAAAATAAGAGGTTTTGCTTGTCGGGTGCAAAGCCTCTGCGTCCAGAACTTTCGCGGCTGGATGCCCCGCTATTGCACTCCCCGCTCTCGTCAGATCATGCAAGCACTCCCGGCAGGGCTCGAACCTGCAACCGGCGGTTTTGGAGACCGCTGCTCTACCACTTGAGCTACTGGAGTATAAAACACCGCCCTTGGACTCGAACCAGCCAGCAATATCTCAGCTGACACGCGCTCCGTACTGCGCTCAGGCGGCCATATAAAACAGCCCCGGTTCTCCGCCGGGGCTGTTGTTTGACGCACATCCCGTCGGGAAGTCTACCCACACCCTCAGGGATTCAAAGCTTTCTCTCGTGGCACGGGAGGTTAAGCGTGCAGCTTTGTGGGGGATGAGTCCATGCGCCATACGGTGCGAGGTTACGGAGTCGAACCGTTCCACAAAACTGCCCGCCCCGTTATGTGGCTTCCCAAACCTCGCATAGAAGCAGCCCGCAAAACGGTGAAGGAGAACAGGAAAGCATGAAAACCTGTCACAAGGAAGGAACCGTTCTGGAGGCTGCGTGGCAAGCGGCTGCCGCTTAGCGCTGAACCGCTTATTAGAATTTTACATCCAAGCTTGCAGACTTGAAAAGAGCTGACCCCTTCCAAAATCACGCTGTGTTTTCTTGTGCATGTTGTACACTTTGCACGTCAGAAAACTCGTCCCATATCTCGGCCAGGGCCATGCATCCGCGTTTGATTCGCCGGTAGACCACATCTGACCCGCACACGCCGACTTCTTTTGCGATTTCCTTGTGAGACTTGCCCATGACATAGTGCTCGCAAATTGCTTCGGCGCATTCCGGCTCGGCTATCAGGCAGTATGCCCGCCGGGTGGCCTCGACACGTAGATTACACAGATCCGTCTCCATCCTCTGAAGCTGTCGGCGCTCGGTGTCCAGCTGCTCTACAGCGAAGCCCACCTTGTCCCCATTGCCACCACCCGCAGGCATCCCGCTCAGGTTCTGGGTGCATTTTTCCGCCACGTCCCGGATGCGCTGTATTTTTTGCTTCTGGACTTCGATAGCCGCCGCAAGGTCGCGGCACTGCTGAAACCACGCCTTGACGGTGCGGTAATCCACGCCGCTGTCAGGCTTTGGTGTGTCGGTGTCAAGTGTCCACGTTTGGGTCATTTTCGTCCTCCTTTTCTTCGATTTCGTCGCCCCACGCATCCCAACCAGGCACACGTTGACGGGCAAAAAGTTCAATGCGCGGCACATCCCCCAGCAAATCAACAATGCGGTGCCGTGTTTCTTCTGGTTTTACGCTGTGCGCTTGGATAGGTCCCTCAATAACCTGCCGCACAGAGTGGCTTTTTATCTGCTTTTTTGCGCAAAAGTCATGCGACACACCCAACAGACAAATTTCTGCGTTTGCTCTGGTGTACGCACCCATCCCAACGAAGTTTTTTCCGCATTTGTATTTTTTCACCCAAACAAAGGCAGCGGTTTTGTAAGTGAATCCCCAAGCATCCATAACTAAAAGCGCATCCGGGAGTGTGGGAAATGTTGCCCACATGAATAATAGGCATCCACCCCCCGCAAGCTGTTGGACAGGCAGAGCGCAAATATCATCGGTGGTCATAGTTTTGTAATGCTGGGCTGCGCACCCTTGTTTTTTACCAGCCGCTCCTTTTTGCAGATAGTTCCACGGTGGATCTGCGTATATGACGGAGTACTTTTTGTTTGGCAAGTCCATATCATCCCTCCATTTCCTCGATCCAGATCTCCACTCTGGGGTTTTGCTTGTCGTAGTCCACCCTGCTGCCATCGTGGGCGGCGACGATCTTGCTGTTGTCGTCCTCCAGCACCCGGGCTTTTACCAGGATGTCCGTTGTCGCCTCGATGAGGTTTGCCAGATCGACCCGGCGGGCGGTCTTCATGTAGTACACGCACCTCACGTTCACGCGGGCAGAGATGGGGCTGTGCGGCTTTTTGATTTGCCGCAGGCAGTCCGTCTCATAATCCACGTAAGCCTTGCTGGGAGCCACAAAGCGCCCGCCTGAGCGGCTTTTGAGGATGCGAGCAGAATTTTTCTTGGTTCGAGGGTCGCCGTAGAGGGTCAAGTGCATTTCTTTCGTTCCTCGCTGTTCCACTGCTTGAGTGTTGGTGCGTAATGCCCGCACATCAAACAACAAAGTTCAGTTCCCGGGGCTGACAGAACTGTGATCTTCGGATTAACTGACTTGATTTTCTTTCCCCATGCAATAAGTCCACTCCCGCACTTTGGGCAAGGAAGAACAGTGTATGATTTTTTTATCATTCCTCGTCCTCCACGTAGTACCAGCTTTGCGGCGGGCGGGAAATGTATCTTGATGCACAGCACTTTTCCTTCATGTTGTCCCATTGCAGGCAAGTACAGCAGTCGCCGCCGTGCTTGCAAAGCTTCATGCCCCAAAAATCTTTGAATCTTACGGGTTCATTCCAAATTTTTAAGTTGGAAATGTGCCAGCCGTATCCCGGGTGAATACCGAGATATTTGGAAAGCTCTGCATCGGTCAGACAAGTGGTAAGCTCTTCTCGCTTGGCATTACGTTCTTCGTCGTTGTTTTCCGGCAGGGTGTAAACCGGCAAATCCAGACTCGAGGCCGTGAAATTGACCCCAACGCAGTCCCTATCGATTCTGTAGATTTCATCGCAGACAAATGTACCGATGACGCACTCTTCCATCTTCTGTAACCCGGTCTTTGGAAATCTCTGCCACCATGTCTCGGCACCGGTGCAGTAGATGTACACCTTGAACGGCGTTTCCAGCTTCGGGCGGGTCTTGCGTACCTCCACGGTTTTCATCCCGCTCCAAATCAGCTTGCACCAGTTAGGTTTGATGCTTATCAGAACAGCTTTCATTTTTTCATCATCCCTTCCATTGCCAGCTGCTCGCACCGCTTTTCAGCTTCCCTGCGATGCTGGTCATGCTCAAACAGCATATCTGCGTACTCATTGCCCACTCGGCCATCAGTTCAGATTTGGTTTTTGGTTTCATCTGTCCGCTCCTCCGTTCGCTCCCATGTACTTCTTACGGCCCCGCTCCCGGTGACGGTCCTCGTAGTCGTAGTGGTATATAACGCCCCGGTCGGTCATCTGCTTGGTGTAAGCAAGCTCTGCGATATGCTGGAGCTTAAACTCGGCGTACTTGAGGCAGCTGTCGTGACAGATCGGGTGCCGGTCGGGGCAGTCTTTACACGGTGTCATCGCCATTTTTCAGTACCTCCGTCCTCACCGGTTTGATGTCCCGATACTCGGGGTAATGGTCGCCCGCCAGCTGGCAGGCCCGGAATTCTGCCGCAAACCGACTCGCGGTATTGATGCGGTATGTAAGCGCCGCGTTCCCGTGCGGGCCGCTGCACTCTACGACAACTTTGTATCTAGGCATTTTGTCCTCCGTTCTGGTCTTCCTGCCCAAGAAGTTTTCTTTCTGCCCTGGACTTGAGCATCCGGGTATGGGCAGTAAGGCAACGCTTTGCCAGCATCTGCTCACCCTGGGCCTTTTCGATGGCCTTTTTCCACGCCGGGAGAAGCTGGCTCTGCCAGCTGCACTCCGAAATCACATCGTGGAATGTCTTGTAGGCCATCTCATCCGGCACATCCTTGAGCGATGAGTTCGCCCAGATCTCCGCGATGCTTGCGCGGTTCTCTGCGGTCTGAGGCCGTCCAAAATAGGCCTCAGCATCCGCAAGGAGCTTTGTCATCATCTCCACTGTCACGGTTTCGCCCCCTTGAAAATATTTGCGTATGCTTCTGCGGTGCTTTCTGTGGCTTGTTTCCCGCGAGGCTGTTCTTGTCGGCGCTGCTCATTCGCTGCCACGTCCCCCGGGGTGCGTATCCCGTCCCGCTGCCAGCCAGACAGGATGCCGTTGATGTAGTTCCACGAGCGTTTCCCAGCCTCTGCGGCCTTGTCGATCGCCAGCAAAATCATCTCCGTGCTGTACTCCTGCCGCCATTTTTGCAGTTTTTCCAGCGCCGAACGCGGGAAGTCGCCGATAGCGCGTTGGTAGTGTTGGACGATTTTTGATAACTCCATATCAACGGAGGCGGCGTTATCGCGCTTTACAACATCTACATCCCCATCTACATCTACATCTACATCTCCATTTACATCTACAGTTATTTTTGTTATGTCGTCATTAACATTGTTATCGTTTGTTATTTTTGTTATGTCGTCAGGCTTTCCCCAGCGCTTTGCCATACCGCGTTTTCCGGCGTTGCTGCGTTTCTTGCGGGTTTCATCCCATTTTTCAGACGCCCGTTTTACGTCGCTGCACATAAATTTCCAGTTGCCCCGCATCCCGCGGTCTGAAAATTCGGGCTCTTCTCCGGTTTTGGCATACCGTGCAAGAGCTCGCATCAACTGCCCAACCTCTGCGTCAGAGTATTCTTCTAACGCGTCGAACCAGCTCAGATACGCCACAAATGACTTTTTATCGTCCTGTGCCACTCAATCACCTCCTTTGCGCGCCCGTATAGCCAGATAGCACAGCTCTCGGCTTAGAACGGCAAGTCCTCCGAGTCGTCGATGACTGAAAAGTCGTCTGCGCTGCCCTGCGAATACTCCGGCACGTTCTGAGGCTTCTGCGGGGCGCTGTGAGCGGTGTTTGCTTCGCGCACATGATTTTCCGTCTGCTGGTCAAAATCGCGCACAGCGGGCTTCTGTGCGGCCTTTCCTCCGCAAAAGCTCACCTGCGACGCAAGAACCTCGGTAGATGTGCGGTTGTTGCCGTTCTTGTCCTGGTACTGACGGGTCTGCAAGCTGCCTTCGACTGCGATCATGCTGCCCTTCTGGAAATACTTGGAGACGAACTCGGCGGTCTGCCGCCACGCGGTGACGTCGATAAAATCGGCTTTGCGCTCTTCGCCCTGCCGGGTAAAGCTGCGGTCAACCGCGATGCGGAAGCTGCACACGTTGGTGCCGGACTGGGTGGTCTTAAGCTCCGGGTCGTAGACCAGACGGCCCATCAATGCTACGATGTTAAGCATGAGACATTCCTCCATCTTCTTTCGGCTGTTTCTTTGCGCATTCTACGCAGAGTATACGCCCATATTTTGCCTTGCTTCGTTCCGCAGCCTGCTCAGCGGTCATCTTTTTCCCGTCCTTGGTTTTGATGCCGATGATTTTCTTTCCGCAGCAGGCGCACACCGGGGCGGGAATGTCCGGAAGCGGGGTGTACTTGGTGGAGTCATCCTTCCAGTACACGTTCGCGCCGATTCCGAGTGCCTTGCAGGCCACGCTCTGGGCATCCGTATACGCTTTTTTGTAAGCGTCATCGTCCGTTCGAAGCCCCGTTGACTCCAACGCAATCAGCATAGAGCCGCCCACGCCGGGGATGGGGGCGCTCCACGCTTCCCCATCATCCTGCCTGACGTACAGATTCGTAAAGCACTGCACGACAACTTCGCCCTTTGCTCCGGTCTTTTCCTCGAACACCGGCGGGTCGAACTTCCAGCCCGTACCAGCCGGGCCAAAAAGCTCAGTCAGCTTCTTAATACGCCACATGGGGTTAATGTCGGTCTTGCCCTTCAGGCGGCCCGCTGCGATAGGCTTCTGGGCGTATTTGGGGACTTCCCGGCACTGCTCGTAAATAGTCATTTTATCCATGATCGTATGTCACCTCATCCATCCCGTGTACCCGGCACAGGTCTGCCAGCCACCCAAGACCCGAATTGTATGCCGCCTCAATGTTGCCCATCGCGTCATCTAACCCGCCGGTCTGGGTGGAGCTGATAAGCGGGAAAGCGTTTGACTCATCTGCCAAAGCAACTACGGTTTCCAGCGCCGAAGCGGATGTGCCGAGGCTGTACTCTGCATCCGAAATGACTTTTGCATATCCCGTCGGAGACATCCCATAATCTAATCTGTCAGGATAAAAACGGTCTTCCGCGTCGGTCGCAAGCATCATCTGGCTTACGCTCATCAAAAGGCTTGCACATTTCGTAAGCTCTGCCGTTGCCCGATGCTTGAGTGCAAGATTCCATTCGGGGACACTGGCCGCATACCGCAAAACCGCTTTGCGGCGTTCCTTTTGCTCCAAAGTCATGTACGTCACCTCTGGTAAACCTTCTGCCGGTGCTCGTCCATAACAACGTACAGACGGCCCGGCTTTTCTGCTGCCAGCTGGTCGGCGTACTGGATGCCCGCCAGCGTGTTCGGCATGGGGATTTCGTTGACAAAACGCAAATCCGCGTCAAAAATCTGTACCGTGCTCACCTTTTTCTTCTCCTTCTTCTGGTGGATGTGCCGCAGCCGTTCCGGCTGTCGCTTATTCCAGCGAATCTCTGCGGCTCGCATATATCTACCGTTCATATTCCTGCTTCCTTTTCGTATACCGGCCTTTCTTTTTGCAGTAACGGCGAAGCGGAGGGAGACAGTCAACCTCCGCACGATCAATGCGCTCCTGCTCAAAAATGTACTTGTACGGACGCCTTTTTTCATGGCGTCGGTGTCCAACGGACGATGCAAAGCTGTTGGCGGTCTTGTATCCAAGCTTTGCCGCGCACATAGAGGACGTTCCCGCTGCCACTACCTCACAGGTCTTGGCGCTGTACACGGTGTACCATGTGACATAGTGGATGTAATCAGCCATGTGGGACATCCTCCGCATCGTGGAGGGCTGTGAGCAGCCCATCTGCTGCCGCGCTATAGACCTCTGATTTTTCCCGGCAGATGACCCGCAGCCAGATGTCTCCCGTGAGCGCGGACTCCGTTGCAAGCCGTGTGGCTGTTTTCAGGTACTCTTCGGCCTGCTGCCGAATCAACTCTTCCAGCTTCATGCGCCCTTCTCCTCATCCTGTGGATACTCCGGGTTCCTGGCATGGTTGCGGACAATCTTGCCGTAACCGCTGCGCTTATACCGTTTGTTGTCCTCATGCATCCCATAAAGCGACATTGCCAACCCGGCAGTGGATGCAACAATAATCCAAGGCGCGGCATGCGCAGCTTCGGCGATGTCCCAGCCGCCCCAGTAAGCCAGCGCAACGGCCAGCCAGGAGCAGGCCCAGCGCACCACCTGCACCGCGCCGATGATTGCCAGCAAAGCCAGCCCGTCCAGCGCTAAGATGAGCCGAAAATTCATCGGTTTCTTTCTCATTCTCTCGGTTCCTCCTTTGTATAAACCTTTTCGAGCTTGTAAAAGTCCTTCACCCACGCCATAAAACCGGCGCGTGAGATGTCAGGGCAAGGTTCTTTTGTTCCTACAGACGGAATCGCCCAACTGGTAAACAGCCCCGCCTGGATCTGCGCTCTCAAGACCTTTTCGGTCTTTGAGATGTTGTTGTCCCGAAGGATCTGGACGCATTCGCCTATCGTAAGACTCGGTTTTTGCATGGCCTGCTCCTTTCTTTCAATTTGGTTTTGCAGTGCTTTTCACGGCTCTGCCTCCGCGAACTCACCATTTTTGAGCGTGTACCAGACGTTTTCCTTGATGCGGGCACCATCTACTTTTGCCATCTTTGCCCACAGCATATTGCCGTCATCGTCGTACTCAGTCAGCACCAGATAGCAGCCCAGTGCGCCGCACGCCTTACCGCAAACACCGTTTACAACGGCAATGCTATCTTTTCCGTCTGCTTTTGCGCTGCAATAATCCCCAGTGGCTGCCGCCGTGCTGGAATCTCCGCTGGAACCCGCCGTGCTGTAACGTCCGCTGGAACCCGCCGTGCTGGAATCTCCGCTGGAACCCGCCGTGCTGGAATCTCCGCTGGAACCCGCCGTGCTGGAATAGCCGCTGGAACCCGCCGTGCTGGAATAGCCGCTGGAACCCGCCGTGCTGTAATCTCCGCTGGAACCCGCCGTGCTGTAAT
>ERZ1034962.144-NODE-144-length-41736-cov-24.451285_pt1 | contig 41736 bp, 43 predicted proteins | sample MGYA00520696_ERZ1034962 | MGnify/ENA primary metagenome ERZ1034962 (study PRJEB33766, sample SAMN09781770) | gut metagenome | biome: gut microbiome | host: Homo sapiens | place: Madagascar | study: EMG produced TPA metagenomics assembly of the PRJNA485056 data...
CGGACTTCGCCTCCGGCGACGCCGACCTGCTTTCCGCCCTGCAAGACTTCGAGGCGATGCGGAACAAGATCAAAAAGCCAATGACGGACCAGGCCAAGAAGCGCCTGGTCACGGAACTGGAGAAGCTGGCCCCTGGAGACCGGGATGCTCAAATCGCCATTCTGCACCAGAGCGAGGACCACTGCTGGGCAGGCGTGTTCGCCCTCGATGGCGACAAGCCCTACCAGTCCAGCCGCAGCGGCAGACCCCAGCAGGCCAGCACGGGCGAGAAGATGGACGCCCTTCGAGACCTGCACGACGAGTTCAGCGGCCTATGACCAGGGCGGAAGTGACGGAAATCTTCGCGGTGCTGATGATGGCCTATCCCAACGCGGAGATGTTCAAGGCCCCGGACAAGGACAGCCTAAAGGCCAAGCTGGCCCCGACCATCACGCTCTGGACCACCTGCCTGCGGGACATCGACTTCTGGGCGGCCCAGCAGGCAGTCATCCGGGTGTGCCAGACCTGCAAATTCCCTCCGACCATCGCGGAGATGCGGGAGGCGGCGGAGGCCGTTCTGCACGAGGTCAAGTCGGAAATCAGCAACGCCTACCTGATGGCCCGCAGCGAGCTGCAACTGGCCCGGCTGGCTGGCCGGACGAAAGAGCAGGCGCTGGAGGGGATGCCCACCAGGACCCAGAAGGTCATCGAGGCCATGGGCGGCATCGACGCGTTCATGCCGCCGGACAAAAAATACTTCGAGATGGAGCGCTTCGAGCAAACCTACGAGACGATGCTGCGGAAGAACCCCATCGGCCTGCCGGGCAGCACGGCGGGACAGCGACAGATCACGGAATGAGCAAGGGGGCGGACAAATGGCTGGCTACTCACACAAGACCTGGGCGTGCCCGTTCTTTCGCTGGGACGAGCGGCTGTGCGTCCGCTGCGAGGGCGGCTGCATGAGCTTCCCGGACCGGGAGGCCCTGGCCGAGTACGCGGACCGCTACTGCGCCAACCTCCAGGACTGGAAAAGCTGCACGGTGGCCGCCAACCTGCTGAAATACTACGAGAGGACGGAGTGACATGGAAAGAAACGTCGATAAGATCAAGCGCCTGGAGCATGAGCTGGGGCGCTGGCGCAAGAAGGTGGCCGACACGGCCAAGGAGAACGAGGAGCTGCGGGAGGCCCTGGCCCAGGCGGATGCCGGAAACCAGGAGACCCAGGCCCTTGTGGACGCTGTGCTCACCGCCGTGGTGCTGGAGCACGGGGAGCGGGCCATGGACCCGGACGCCCCGGAGACGGCCCTGGGTTGGCGGCTGGCCGTCCCGTTCTTCTCCGTCAAGGAGATGCGGGATAAGTACGAGATACACGCCCGGCGCGGCGAGGACGGCAAGTACATCCTGGGCGTGATGGAGCGGAGGTCCGACTTATGAGCGTGCGCCGACAGACGGCCAACCGGCTGACCCTGTTTCGCACCTGCGGCACCTGCGGAAAGCAGATCGTGACCACGGCGGACACCCCCTGGGTGCGCCAGGTGGAGCGGGACGGCAAGCGGCAGGCCACGACGTACTTCTGCTCCGAGGGCTGTTTTGCTGCCAGCTATAAGCACATCGGCTGGTTTGACGGCAAGGCCGAGGAGCGCCGGAAGCTGAAAGACCGGAACCGGGACCCGGAGAAGGAGCGGGCACGGCACCAGGCGTACCAGCAGGCCCACCGGGAGGAGCTGCGGGAAAAGGCCCGGCTGCGCCGCCTCACGAACCCCGGCCTGTCCGCCGCCGACAGCGCCTACGCCCGGCGCAAGCGCAAGCTGATAGCGGAGGAGGCGCAGGCAAATGCTGGATAAGACCCCGCTGGAGATGGCCCTGGAGCGGGAGGGCCAGATCGAATACTGCGACGAGTGCGAGTTTGTGCGCGTCGTGGACAACACAGTTTTCTGCGGCCTGTCCGGGAAGCTGCTGCACCCCATGATGTTTCTGCGGGGGCAGGGCTTCGGCCCGGCCCGCCGCTGCACCAAACGGAAGGAGGCACGAGAGATGGGACTGACCGCCGCAGACCTGCAACGCATGGGGCCGGAGGCCCAGCGCCAGGTCATGGAGAAGCTGGGCATCGTGGGCAAGACCAAGGCCCCCAAGTACCACAACCAGCCGGACAGCCGGGGCAACCTCCGCTTCGACAGCAAGAAGGAGGCCCGGCGCTACGACGAGCTGATGCTGATGCTCAAGGCCGGGCAGATACGAAACCTGCGCCTCCAGCAGCAGTACACCCTCCAGGAAAGCTACATCACGGAGACCGGCGAGCGGGTCCGGGCCATCCACTATGTGGCCGACTTCGCCTACGAGCGCCCCACCGCGCCGGACAAGTACGGCACCGTGATCTGGCTGCCGGTGGTGGAGGATGTCAAGAGCCGGGCCACCAAGACGGCCCAGTACGAGATGAAAAAGAAGCTCCTGCGGGAACGCTTCAATCTGACTATCACGGAGGTTTGATTATGGCAAAGAAAGGCACATTCCCTGCCAACGCTATGCGGCGCGGGGAGATTTACTGGGTAGATATACCGAACGCCATCGGCCACGAGCTGATGAAGGACCGGCCCGCCATCATCGTGAGCTGCGACGCGCTGAACGACAACAGCCCCGTGGTCCAGGTGGTCTACTGCTCCGCCTCCCCCAAGAAGGAGCTGCCGGAGCACATCACCATCCGCTCCACCGAACAGATCAGCACGGCCCTGTGCGAGAACGTGTACACCGTGGACAAGAGCCGCGTGGGGCGCTTTGTTGGATGCTGCACCCGGCGGGAGATGGAGCAGGTGGACCTCGGCCTCCTCTCCGGCCTGGGGCTGGCCCAGTACGGCCTTGCAAGCCCCCAGGAGGACGAGGAGGAGCCGGAGCCGGTGCGCGGGGACACCGAGGACGGCACGGCCTCCATGGCCCTGGTAATCGCCCAGACGGAGCGGGACACCTACAAGCGGATGTATGAGAGCCTGCTGGCCCGCATGACGATGGAACGGGAGGAAACGGCATGAAGCAGAATTGCGGGAGCTGCGCCTGGTACGAGGACTTCCAGGGCGTATGCTTCAACGGAGACAGCCCACGTTGTGCGGACTTCACGGAGCCGGACACCGCCTGCCCGGCATGGGAGGGCAAGGCATGAAGCTGGGCGACAAGGTGATGCGCCTGCCGGAGACATTCACCGACAGCGGCGAGGACAAGCGGAGCTTGAGGCGGCCTGTGGCGGGCCGCGTGGTGTACATCCACCCGAAGGGGCACTACCACACCGTGGAATTTGAACTGAACGGCGGCCACGTCCGGGAGAGCTTCAAGGGGGTGAGCGACTGATGACCGAACCGAAGGACCTTTGCGGCAGGTGCGCCGCGATGCTCCAGGAGGGCTACGACCTTAAACGCGTGGGCGGCGGCGTAGATCACAAAGTGACCTGCTCCCATTGCGGGCGGCGGCGCTACGGGGCCACCTACACGATAGAAAAGCAGAGCAAAAGCAAAGCATAAGCATACCAGAGAGACCCTGGGCCTATGGCCTGGGGTCTCTTATCTTTTTCGTGAGGCCACGAAAATGGTCTCCCCCGCTCCAGGGAGAGAGGGAGAGGAAGGGGGGTATGGGGGGATGGTGAGGGTGAGAGGGTCCCCCACGCACGCGTGAACACCAGAATGAAAAAACATCCTCCCTTCGGGGCGAAAAAAGAAGCTGCCTTTGCTACGATGAAAGAGAAGCCAATTTTTCAGAAAGGCAGGCGGGAGCGAATGGCAAAAAGTAAATACGATACCCATGTCCTCCCCAACCTGGACAAGATCATCAAGTGGGCCAAAGCCGGGGCCACGGCAAAGGAGATTGCTGTCAACCTTCATATCGCCTACTCTACCTTCCGCAAATACCTTGACGAGGGCCAGGAGGGGGACGAGCGGTACGCGGCACTTTCGGCTGCTTTCGCGCAGGCGTGTGAAGTGCCGGACGAGCAGGTGGAAAACGCCCTGTTCAAGAGCTGCCTGGGCTACAATGCCCAGATCGTGAAGCACTACAAGCTCAAGACCGTAGAATATGACCCGGAAACGGGCAAGCGCATCCGCGAGGTCGAGACCCTTGTGGAGGCCCGCGATGAAGTCCATGTATCTGCCAATACAGCGGCGCAAATGTTCTGGCTGACCAACCGGAAGCCGGAGACGTGGAAGTACAAGCCGGAGACCCAGGACGGCGACGAGGACGAGGGCAGCGGCGTGGTGCTCCTCTCCCCCGTGATGGACAACCCAGGCCCGCCGGAAGGAGGCGCAGGCGATGGCTAATGTCATCTGGACCCCGCAGCCGCGCCAGGCGGCCCTCATGGCCCGCTTCGAGGACGAGGCGCTGTACGGCGGCGCGGCAGGCGGCGGCAAATCGGACTGTGCCCTGGCCGAGGCCCTGCGCCAGGTGGAGATACCGCATTACCGTGGGCTTATCCTCCGCAAGACCTTCCCGCAGCTCACGGAGCTGATGGACCGCAGCACGGAGATTTACAGACGGGCCTACAAAAAGGCCAGGTTTAACGAGAGCAAGCACGTCTGGACCTTCCCCTCTGGGGCCAAGATTTTCTTCGGCTCTATGCAGTACACCAAGGACCGGACCAACTACCAGGGCAAGCGCTATGACTTCATCGACTTTGACGAGCTGACGCAATTTCTCTGGGAGGAGTACAGCTACCTGTTCTCCCGAAACCGCCCCAACGGGCCGGGGACCCGCTGCTACATCCGGGCGCAGGCCAACCCCGGCGGCGTGGGCCACGGCTGGGTGAAGGAGCGCTTCATCACGGCGGCCCAGCCCATGCAAACGATCTGGGAGCAGCTCAAGGTCCGCTTCCCTGACGGCCACGAGGAGACGCGCTGGAAGTCCCGCATCTTCGTGCCGTCCTCCGTGTTTGACAACAAGATACTGCTTGCCAACAACCCGGACTACCTCACCAGCCTGGCCTCCATGCCGGAGCAGGAGCGCAAGGCGCTGCTGTACGGCGACTGGGACACCTTCGCGGGCCAGGTATTCACGGAGTGGCGCAACGACAGCGACCACTACACGGACCGCATCAACACCCACGTCATCTCCCCCTTCAAGGTCCCGCAGGACTGGGCCATCTGGTGCGGCCTGGACTGGGGCTACTCCAGGCCCTTCTCCGTGGGCTGGTACGCCGTGGACCGGGACCGGCGGCTCTACCGCATCCGGGAGTATTACGGCTGCACCGGCACCCCCAACACCGGCGTGAAGATGGAACCGTCCGAGGTGGCGCGGGAGATACGGCGCATCGAGGCCGAGGACCCCAACCTCAAGGACCGGCGCATCAACCGCGTGGGAGACCCGGCCATCTGGGGCAGCGACGGCACGGAGAGCATCGGCGCTCTGATGGAGCGGCAGCGGGTGTACTTCGAGCGCGGCGACCACGCCCGCATCGACGGCAAGATGCAGGTGCATCACCGCCTCGCCTTTGACGAGGAGGGCATCCCCATGCTGTATGTGTTCAACACCTGCAAGCACTTCATCCGCACGGTCCCCAACCTGGTCTACGACGAGAAGAACGTGGAGGACATCAACACCGAGGGCGAGGACCACATCTACGACGAGCTGCGCTACGTCTGCATGAAAAACCCGATAGCACCCAGGCGGAACAAGCCCCCCGCCCTGGTGGTATATGACCCGCTGGACCTGGGACAGGACCAGCAGTATGACCGTTACGATTTTTACAGGAGGTATTGATTTATGGCACTTTTCGGACGGAAGAACGAGCAGGACGCGACCCTGGGCAAGCCCCCGATGGGCTGGGGCGTCCCCGGCGTACAGAAGGACGAGAGCGTGGACCCGGAGATGGAGGCCATGCTGCTGACGGCCCCCGCCGGGCAGCGGCGCATCGGCAGAGCGGAGATCGCGGAGGCAATCAGCATCTTGAGCGACTACAAGAAAGGCAAGGCCAGCCTGGAGGAGCGCGTGGTCCAGGATGAGCTATGGTGGGAGCTGCGCCATTGGGAGGCCATCCGCAAGGGCAAGCAGCGCACGGACAACCCGGAGTACAGAGGGCCGGAACCGTCCTCTGCCTGGCTGTTCAACGCTATTCTCAATAAGCACGCGGACGCCATGGACAACTACCCGGAGCCGGTGGTCCTCCCCCGCGAGCGCAGCGACGAGGAGAGCGCCAAGGTGCTGTCCTCCGTGCTGCCGGTCATCCTGGAGTACAACGACTACGAGCAGACCTACTCTGACAACTGGTGGGAGAAGCTGAAACACGGCACGGCAGCCTATGGCGTGTTCTGGAACAGCGCCAAGGAGAATGGCCTGGGCGACGTGGACATCCGGGAGATCGACCTGCTAAAGCTGTTTTGGGAGCCGGGCGTGACCGACATCCAGAAGTCCCGCAACCTGTTCATCGTGGACCTGGTGGACGAGGACCTGCTGGAACAGCAGTACCCGGAGCACAAGGGCCATTTGAGCGGCGGGGCCGTGGATGTGAAGCAGTATATCTACGACGACACCATCGACACCAGCAACAAGAGCGTGGTGGTGGACTGGTACTACAAGACGACCTCTGCCAGCGGCAAGACGCTGCTGCACTACGCCAAGTTCGTGGGCGAGACCCTGCTGTTCGCCAGCGAGAACGACCCCAACTACCGGGACACAGGCTGGTACGACCACGGCCTCTACCCCGTCGTGCTGGATGTGATGTTCCCGGAAAAGGGCACGCCGGTGGGCTTCGGCTATGTCGCCATCTGCAAGGACCCGCAGCTCTACATCGACAAGCTGTCCTCCAACATCCTGGAAAACAGCATGATGACCACCAAGAAGCGTTTCTTCGTCAGCGACAGCACGGGCATCAACGAGGAGGAGTTCCTGGACTGGAGCAAGCCCCTGGTCCACGTCCAGGGCGAGCTTGACGACAGGCGCATCAAGGAGATTGCCACCAACCCGCTGGACGACATCTATGTGACCGTGGCGCAAATGAAAATCGAGGAGATGAAGGACACGGCGGCCAACCGCGACGTGAACAGCGGCAGCGCCGGGTCCGGCGTCACCGCCGCCGCTGCCATCGCCGCCCTCCAGGAGGCGGGCAACAAGGCCAGCCGGGACATGATCTCCGCCAGCTACCGCACCCACGTCAAAATCAATTCGATGTGCATTGAGCTTATCCGGCAGTTCTACGACGAGACCCGCTCGTTCCGCATCACGGGCCAGACGCCTGGCAGCTACCAGTTCATCGACATGAACAACGCGGGCATCAAGGAGCAGGAAGTGGGCCAGACCTCCGACGGCCTCCCCCTCTACCGCAAGCCCATCTTCGACCTGAAAATCAAGGCCCAGAAGAAAAACCCCTTCTCCCGCATGGAGCAGAACGAGCGGGCCAAGGAGCTGTACGGACTGGGCTTCTTCAACCCGGAGCGGGCGCAGGAGGCGCTGGGTGCCCTGGAAATGATGGAGTTTGAGGGCATCGACAAGGTGAAGGAGCAGGTGCAGAACGGCCAGACCCTTCTCAATATCTGCCAGCAGATGTCCCAGCAGCTCGACCAGATGGCCCTTATCATCCAGACCCTCACGGGCAAGGACATGGGCATCGGAGCGGCGCAGCCTACCGGCGGCGGCCAGCGAGGCCAGGCAGCAGGCCCCGTGCCCTCCAGCGAGAAGGACAGCCTTGCAAGCGGCATTATGGAGGCCCAGCATCCCATGACCGGCTACGGGGAGCGGCTGGCAAAACGCAGCACCCCCAGCATGGGCAACGAATAACGGGAGGCGACGTGTTATGACCCAGGTTTATGCCGAACGGGACGGCCAGCGCTGCATCCTCTCTGCCCAGGGCCACGCCACCGGCAGCGTGGAGGCGTGCGCGGCGGTGTCCGGCATCCTTTACGCCCTGGCCGGATATGTGACCAACGCCATGCGGGAACGCTATGTGGAGGTCTACACCTGGCGGATGGAGAGCGGCGATGTGCAGCTCGACTTCAACGGGGACGACGGCACGGCGGCGGCCTTTGAGATGGCCGTCATCGGCCTTGCCCAGGTGGCCCAGGCCCACCCGGAGCAGGTCCAGGTGGAGTGCCGGGAAGAAAAATAAAAATTTTTTCCGAGTTCGGGGCGAAAAGCGGAAAAGCATTTGATACGCTTATACTGTCCTCCTGCTTCACACCATGCGGGGCGGCGGTCACGGTGGGGACCGGGCCGCTGCCCTGGTGAAGTCAGGGACCGATGCACGGGGGCGATACACCCGCGACGAAAAAGGAGGCAATCCTATGAACTTCAAGCATTTGCTGGACATCCGGCTGAACCTGTTCGACGGCGGCGGTGCCGCAGGCGGAGCAGGCGCAGGGGCGGCGGCCTCTGGCGACGGAGCACCCGGCACACAGGGCGAGACCCAGGCATCCCCCGCATCCACCCGGCGGGGAAAATCGGGCGAATACCAGAATGTCATCTTCGGGAAGCAGGCCAAACCGGCGGAGGCTGGCGAGGGCGGAGACCCGGAGGGACAGCAGCGGTCCTCCGACGCCGGGAGCGACAACAAACCGGACGCGAGCACCACGTCCAATACTCTGGAGGCCAAACGCAGGGCTTTCCAGGACCTTGTGAACGGTGAGTACAAGGACATCTACACCGAGGAGACCCAGCGCATCATCGACCGGCGCTTCCGGGAGACCCGAAACCTGGAGCAGCAGGTGGGCCAGTATCAGCCTGTCATTGATATGCTGATGCAGCGCTACCAGATCGGCGACGGCGACATGGGCAAGCTGTCCCAGGCCATCGAAAACGATGACGCATACTGGTCCGAGGCCGCCGAGGAGGCGGGGATGTCCGTTGAGCAGTACAAGCAGTTCCAGAAGCTCCAGCGGGAGAACGAGGCGCTTTTGCGCCAGCAGCGCCAGCGGCAGAACGACCAGCGGGCGCAGCAGCAGCTCCAGCAGTGGTACGGCGAGGCCGAACAGGTCAAGGAGCTGTACCCCAGCTTCGACCTCAACGCGGAGGTCAAAAATCCCCAGTTCCTCTCCATGCTCCGGGCGGGCGTTCCCGTCCAGCACGCTTATGAAGTGGTCCACATGGACCAGATCAAGGCGGGCGTGGCCGCTATGCAGGCCAAGGCCACGGAGAAGCAGGTGGTGGACGGCATCCGCGCAAAGGGCACAAGGCCCCAGGAAAACGGCACGACCTCCCAGGGTGCATTTATCGTGAAGGATGACGTTTCCAAGCTGTCCAAGAGGGACCGCGCGGAGATCATCCGCAGAGCTGCACGGGGAGAGCACATCGAGTTTTAAGCCTCTCCCCAGAAGGGAGATTTTAACATGAACACCATCCGCAAATTCATTCTGCTGCCCGTCGTGCTGAACCTGTTTGATGCAGTCATCAACAAGACGACCAGCGCAACCACCGGGAACGACCTTTCCGGCGAGATGAAAACCTTCTACTCCGACTATCTCATTGATATGGCGGAGCCGCTGCTGGTCCATGACCAGTTCGGACAGAAGCATCCCATCCCCAAGAATGGCGGTAAGACCATCGAGTTCCGCAAGTATGACCCCCTGCCCAAGGCCACCACGGCCCTGACCGAAGGTGTGACCCCCGAAGGTCAGAAGCTCAACATGGGCGTCATCACCGCGACTGTGGCGCAGTACGGCGGCTTCATCGAGCTGTCCGATATGCTGCTGCTTTCCGCCATCGACAACAACCTGGTGCAGGCCACCAAGCTGCTGGGCAGCCAGGCGGGCCGTACCCTGGACACCATCACCCGCGAGGTGCTGAACGGCGGCACCAACGTGCAGTACGCCGAGGGCCAGGTGGACAGCCGCGCCAACCTGTGCGGCGGCAGCACCACCGACAGCCAGAACCACTACCTGACCGTGGACGCCGTGCGCCGCGCTGTCCGTTACCTCAAGGTGATGAACGCGCCCAAGATCAACGGCTACTACGCGGGCATCATCCACCCGGATTGCTCCTACGACCTTATGAGTGACCCCAAGTGGGTGAACGTCAAGACCTACTCCGACCCCGACGGCATCTACGAGGGCGAGATCGGACGCATCGAGGGCGTCCGCTTCGTGGAGACCAGCGAGGCCAAGGTCTTTACCCACGCGGGCAAGGACTACGAGACCGGCACCACCTCCAGCGGCACCGTCACCCCCAAGGCATCCGCCCGTGACGTGTACTCCACCCTCATTCTGGGTGCGGACGCCTACGGCGTGACCGAGATCACCGGCGGCGGTCTCCAGCACATCGTGAAGCAGCTCGGCTCTGCCGGTACTGCCGACCCCCTGGACCAGCGCGCCACCGCAGGCTGGAAAGCCACCAAGGTGGCCGAGCGCCTGGTGGAGGCGTACATGGTCCGCATCGAGGCCTGCTCCACCTTCAACAGCTAATCACCGGGGCCGCCTGCTTTACGGCGGGCGGCCCCACATTATGACCAACAGGAGGTATTTACACTATGGCTGCCAAGAAAGAAGCTGCTGCCAATGAGCAGCAGGCCACCACGCAGGCTACCCCCGCCGCCGAGGCGGAGGACATCATCGCCAAGGCCAAGGCGGAAGCTGCTGCCATTGTGGCAGAGGCCCAGGCCAAAGCCAAGGAGACCCTGGAGGCGGCAAAAGAGACCGCCCCCGCCGCGCCCAAGCCGAACGACCTTGTGCCCATCCGTCTGTTCAAGGACAACGACAAGTACAAGGATGACGTTTTTGTGGCCGTCAATGGCCGCAGCTTCCAGATCAAGCGCGGCGAGACCGTGCAGGTGCCCGCCTATGTGGCGGAGGTCCTGGAGCAGAGCATGGCCCAGGACAACGCCACCGCAAACCTCATTGAGCGCGAGAGCAGCGCCTACGCTGCCGAGGCCAAGGCCCGCAACATCTAACTGAACAGGCACACCGCGAGACCCTAAAAGCGGCTGCGACACGGCGCGGCGAGGTATGGAGGGACCGACCCTTCCGCCCCGCCGCGCCTTTTATCATACAGAAAGGAGGTAGACCCCCTATGGACAGGACCATCAATGTGACCGTGACCGGCGAATTTGTCCGCAAGGACAGCAAGAACGCGGGCGTGCAGGGCGAGGCCAATGTGACCGGCCTGCACATCGTTATGAGCGATGACTGGGAGGCGTTCTCCAAGCGCATCGTCTGGCGCAACGCCCTGGGCGAAAGCCCCGTGGCGGTGCTGCTGTACAACAGCGTGGAGGACCTGGTGGCAAAGAAGGACCCGCTGACCTTCGACACGGCCATTCCGGCGGAGGCGCTGGCCCTGGAGGGCTGGTGCAGCTTTACCATTGAGGGCTTCCGGGAGAGCGACCCCACCGCCGTTGCCATCACGGTGACGGACCATCTGCTGGTGAAGCCGAACGACGCCTACACCACGCCGAAAGAGCCGACGCCCACCCAGGCGCAGCAGCTCCAGACCCAGATCGACGGCATTGTACCCCAGGTGAGCACCCTGGTGGGAAATGCCATCGAGGCGCTGGAGCAGGCCGAGGAGGCCGTGAAGGTGTGGGAAGCCTATGACAGCGCAAAGACCTATCTGCCCCTCCAGAAGGTGAGCAGGCTGGGCAGCTCCTACATCTGCAAGGCAGCGTGCAAGGGCGTGGCCCCGGAGCTGGACGTGGCCGGAGGCGTGGAGGGTGCCCACTGGCTGCTTATCGCCTCCAAGGGCGACCAGGGAGAACAGGGCGCAGAAGGACCCCAGGGCAAGACCGGCAAGCAGGGCATCCAGGGCGAGCGCGGACTGACCGGCGAGCGCGGCGTCCAGGGCATCCAAGGCATCCAGGGACCCCAGGGCGTTCAAGGCGCTGCTGGCCCGGCTGGACCCACGGGGCCGGAAGGACCCCAGGGCGTGCAGGGGCCGCAAGGACCGCGCGGCATCGACGGCGTGGCCGTGCAGACGGCTGGCATGGTCAATTTCAGCGTGACCGACGAGGGGCATCTGCTGTGTACCTACACCGGCAACGAGGCCCCGGACTATTACATCAACGATGCAGGGCATCTATGCCTAAACATCTGACGGAAGGAGGAACCATCTATGCCTACCATTGATCTGGGCAAGGTTGTGGGTCCGCAGGGACCCCAGGGCGTGCAGGGTGCAAGAGGCCCGCAGGGCGCGACCGGCGCTCAAGGTCCGAAGGGAGAGCAGGGCATCCAGGGACCCCAGGGTGAGACCGGGGCCAAGGGCGCGACCGGCGCGACCGGCGCACAGGGACCCGCCGGTGCCGACGGCTCTACCCCTAACATCCAGGTGGGGACGACCACCACGCTGGCCGCCGGAAGTGCGGCCACGGTGAAGCGGCGGGCCGGAAGCCCGGACGCTGCCCCCATCTTCGACTTCGGCATCCCCAAGGGCGCGGACGCTGTAAACCCCGGCGACATGACCAAGGCGGTCTATGACCCCAAGGGCAAGGCCCAGGACATTTTTGCCTATGCAGACCAGAAAATGCCCAAGACGGGCGGCGCGTTCACCGGCGGCGTGTCCGGCGTGTCGCCCACCAGCGGCAGCACCAAGGGCTTCCGCAACATCTACTTCGGCAGCGGCGCTCCCGCCTCCAGCCTGGGGGCCAACGGCGACGTTTACATCAACATCGGATAAGAGGAGGACACGAACATGATTAAAGCAGGCAATCACACCGTCAGCGACAAGGGCTTCACGGTGGTGACGGAGAACATCGGCGGGGTCCCCCGCCAGGCCGTGGTGGCAGAGCTGCCCGGCGGCATCAGCGACGAGGCTCTGGCCGCGTTCTGTGCCGGTCCCATTGAGGTGCTGGCCGAGGACGGCAGCACAACGGCGACCTACACCGGCCCCTTCCGCGTGGTCTCCCACGGGCTGAAACTGACCCGTACCAGCGAGGACAGCGACGTGGCCGCCCTGACGGCCCAGGTGGCGGAGCTGGAGGCCAAGCTGTCCCACGAGCAGAGCGAGAAGGAAAGCGCCCAGAGCGCCCTTGCACGCCTCAACGAACAGCTTACCACCCTCAAGATGACCCTGGAGGCCAACAGCGCGGACAAGGCCGTGGTTGACGAAGCCACCAGCGCGGACAAGGCCGTGGTTGACAAAGTTCCCGTGGAGGCCATGGATGCGGCGGGCAGCGTGTAAGGACTGGGCGGAGGCTTCCTGTCTGATCTCCAACCTCCTGGCGGAGCTGGAGCAGCCCTGCCGGATATGCCGGGAGGACAGCCTGGTGCTGACCGGGCGCTCCCCCACCGGCGAGACCGTGACCATCCGGCTGGGACCGGACCTGGTGCTGGAGGCAGAGGGCTGCGACGAGCTGCTGGATGCAGCACGAAAGCGAGGGTGCCCCGATGGCTGACAGACAGACCGATGACTTCAAGCTGGGCAACAAGGCGGCTGATATGTGGCTTTACACGGCAGACGCCTGCGCCAATGAGAAGGTCATCCCCAAGAAATACCGCTACACCACCGGAACGGCCCTGATGAACGGTGCAGAGGCCATCTGCTCGTGCATTGAGGGCGCAAACCTCATTGACCTGCGAGAGAGACCGGCGGAGCGGCTGGCGATGCAACGGGAGGCCCTTTGCGAATGCAAGAAGCTGGAGCGGAAGATACTGCGGATGGCAGAAAGCAAGCAATACCCCGGCGTGAGCGGCCAAAAGGCCGCGACCTGGAGCAAGGCGGTGATGACGGTGCGCTATATGTGCGCCGCCTGGTACGAGAAGGACCGGAGCCGCGCCGCCCAGGCGAGAGAGGATGTTCGGCGGCGATAGCTGCCTTTCATTGGGGTATAGCCTGTTCGCGCCGTCAACTGGGGCCTGCGCTCCCCGAACTCGAATGACAACAACGCGTACAACATCAACACCGACGGCACCGTGAACAACAACAACGTGTACAACGCCAACTTCGCGCCGCGTCCCGCTCTGATGGAATTACCGTGTACAAGTAGCCCTTGCGGCGAAAGCAGAGGCCCATCATCAAAGGAGGCTATATCCCGTCGTCCGTGGACATGAACACGGGGGATAAACACATGGCACCGACGCTGCCAGGCTCGCTACCGGGGAAAGCCCCGGACACCTCCGGCGGAGGGAGATACTGGCCGCTATCAGCGATGCCGGACCTGCGCTCCACCATCCGAAAACCAAGCAAGGATGTGTGATATGACCTATCAGGAACTATGCTCCTTTGACACCCTATGGACGGCCTACCACCGGGCCAGACGGTGCAAGAGGGGCAAAAAGAGTACGGCACCCTTTGAGTACAGCGCAATCGAGGAGCTGCTGATACTCTCAAAATCGCTTTTGCAAGGGACGCACCAGCCGGACCCGCTGGACGCGTTCTATATCTACGAACCCAAGAAGCGGCTTATCCAGGCCCCGACGTTCCGGGACAAGGTGGTGCAGCACGCGCTCACGGATTACATCGTCTACGACGAGCTGGCCCGGAGCTTCACGCTGAACACCTACGCGGCCCAGTACGGCAAGGGGACCCACTACGGGCTGGAGATGCTGAAACGGCACATGAGGACCTATTCCTGCGGCGGAAGGGTGCGGACGAGGCGGCACGCAAGGCCGCCGGTCTGCCCCACCGGCCCATGGAGGAATGGGACTATGCCGAGGGCTGGGTCATCAAGGGCGACATCCGCCACTTCTTCCAGAGCATCGACCACCGGCGGCTCAAGGCCGCGCTGGAACCCCGGTTTCCCGACCCGGACATCCGGGCGCTGATGTGGCGATACATCGACGCCGTGGACGAGGGCCTGGCCCTGGGGCATCAGACGAGCCACATCTACGCGGTGTTCTACGTCAGCTCCTTCATGCACTATGTGGGTGAGAAGCTGCACCTGCCGCTGGCAGGGATGTATATGGACGACTGGTATGTGATCTGCCCGGATAAGGCGACGGCGGTTGAGGCTCTGCGCCTTGCAAGGCTTGAATTTGCCAAGCTGGGCCTGGAGCTGAACGACAAGACCAACATCTTCCCCTTGCAAAACGGCATCGACTTCTGCGGCTTCCACACCTATCTGACCCGGACGGGCCAGGTGGTCAGCAAGCTGCGCTACTCCTCCATCAAGCGGATGAAACGACGCATCCGGCTATGGGAGAAGCAGTACGCAGCGGGCGAGGTGTCGCGGGAGAAAATCATGGAGAGCTTTACCGCCTGGGAGGCACACGCCAAGCACGGCGACACAAAGCAGCTCCGCAGAGAAATGCGGTCCAGGTTGTTGATGGCTCTGGACCGCGCAGACGAGGCCAGGCGGGCGGCGGGCATCCCCGCTGCCCGGCCCGGACCTGACGAAAGGAGAACAAAACGATATGGGACAGTTACTTTCCAATCTGGCAAACGGCAGCCTGGTGAAGCTGGCGGAAAACAGTAAGCCCACCAAGTTCATCAAGCTGGACAATGACCACTACGGCACCGGCACGGGCGTGACCCTTATCCGCAAGGATGCTTTCAGTGAGATCGCATGGAACGCATCCGACGGCAACGGCTACAAAAACCGTTACTTCGGCTGCACCCTGGACAACTTCTGTGACGGCATCTGGCCGCTGAAGCTGGACGAAAAAATCCGGGAGTGCCTGGTCCCCGTCCCCATTGTGGTGGCGGAGGGCAACCAGGTGGCGACGCTGCACACGATCTACCGCAAGGGCTTTGCCATCTCCTGCACGGAGGCGGGCGTGAGCGGCTGGCAGACGGAGGGCAAGGCGTTCAGCTATTTCTCCGACAACGCAAAGCGCATCGCCTATCTGGACGAGACGGCGACCGCCGTCTACTGGGGCCTGCGCTCCCCCTACTCGAGTGTCAACGGCGCGTACCGCGTCCTCACCGACGGCGCCGTGGGCTCCTACGGCGTGTTCAACGCCTACTTCGCGCCGCGTCCCGCTTTTAATCTTAAATCTTCTATCGTTGTATCTGACAGCACAGACAGCGATGGATGCTACACGGTTGAGAGCGTGCCGGGCAACGACGGCGGGCTGTATGTGAAGAACAACGGCCTGTGGGTGAAAGCGGTATAAGAGACGGACCAAAAAGCCGGGCGGCGGCGTGCCGCTGCCCGGCAAATTCTATGAGAGGAGGCGGCGGTATGCCGAGCATCAATGAAGTTATCGAACGGGTGAACCGGGCGAGGCCGGACGCCATCGACGACGAGACCAAGGCGGCGTGGCTGCTGGAGCTGGACGGACAGCTCTACCGGGAGACCATCCTGCGGCACCAGCTCACGAGCGGGCGCGGGGCCAAGGGACCCGTCGCCGTCTGCCCCACCTGCGGCGGGACGGAGATCACCTATGACCGGGTGATGGACAGCAACCTGTGTCCAGCGTGCGGCTGGACCGACCTGCCGGACTTTCCCAAGGCGTTCCCGGAGGACGGGGACAAGCTCCTGCTGGTGGAGGCCCCCTACGACGGGCTGTACGACCTGTACCTTATGAGCAAGGTGGACTTCTACAACCGGGAGGCCGACAACTACAACAACTCCGCCCTGGCGTACAACGCGGCGCTGGACGAATGGCGGAAACAGTATCACCGCAGGCACCTGCCCATCGGCGGCGGGGGCCTGACGGGTCTATTTTAGGAGGAGGGGCGAGATGAACCTGCCATACATGACGGCGGCGACCGGTAAGAACCGCAAGCAGATCATCGCCTTTGCCGGGCTGAACTACGGCCAGGGGGCCGGGGACGGCGAGCTGGCAGAGAGCTGGGGCCTCTCCTCCGCTCGCTTCCCGTGCCTCAGTCAGCGGGACGGGCGCAAGACCGCCGGGACCTACACCAGCCCCACGGGGCTGTACGCACGGGGGAAGCTGTGTGTGGTGGACGGGACCGACTTTCTCTATGACGGCAAGGTGGTGGGCCATGTGACTGCGGGCGAAAAGCAGTTTGCCACCATCAACACCAAAATCGTCATTTTCCCCGATAAGGTCTACTACGACACGGAGACAGAGAAGTTCGGGATGCTGGCGGCGGAATACCCCGGCTTCCCCGGCGACGTGACCTTCACGGCCAACACCCTGACCGTGCCGGAGCAGAGCTACATCGACCAGGCGGCGGAGAACGCAGAGACCAAGGGCAGCGTGGCCGCCGACACATCCATCACCGCCTACACCGGGGCCAGCGTGGACAAGACCACGGGAGCGCTGACTATGAGCGGCGGGACCGCAGGGACCCCGGACAAGCTCAAGGCGGGCGATTACATTCAATACGACTGCGACAGCTCCAAGGAGTACATGGTGGTGCAGAGCAGCGCAAAGCAGAGCGACGGGACCTACCAGATCACCTATCTGCTGCACACGGCGGCGCTGCACAAATACCCAGGCTTCGACGAGCTTTTCAAGGCCGGAGACGCAATTGAAATCTCCGGCTGTACGACCTGCGCCGCGAACAATGGCAGCCACATCATCCGCTCCCTGGAGGCGCGGAAGCTGACCTTCACCAAGGACATCTTCACCAAGACAGGCGCGGAGGCCGGGACGGTGATGCTGGAGCGGAAGGTGCCTGACCTCACCTGCATCTGTGAGTGCGACAACCGCATCTGGGGCGCGGAGGGCAAGACCATCTATGCCAGCGCCCTGGGCGACCCGACCAACTTCTACGTCTACGACGGGGTGTCCACGGACAGCTATGCCGTGGCCGTGGGCACGGAGGGCGAGTTCACCGGGTGCATCGCCTACTCCAGCACGGTGCTGTTCTGGAAAGAGAATTGCCTGCACAAGGTCCTGGGCAGCTATCCGGCGCAGTATGAAATCTACACCTACACGGTGCCCGGCATCCAGAAGGGCAGCGAGAAGTCCCTGGCCGTCATCAACGAGACGCTGTTCTACAAGGGCCGCAACGGCGTGTACGCCTACTCCGGCGGGACCCCGGAGCTGCTGACGGAGAACTTCGGGACCCGGCGCTTCTTCGACGCGGTGGGCGGCACGGACGGCGAGCGCTACTACATCTCCATGCGGACGGAGAAGGGCGACTGGGAGCTGTACGTCTTTGATACGCTGCGGGCCATCTGGCTGCGGGAGGACGCGACCCACGCGCTGGACTGGGCCTATCTGGACGGGACGCTCTACTTCCTGGACGGGGCCACGGGCAAGCTGATGACCACCGGGCAGGACTACTCCGAGGAGGGCCTGGTGAACTGGAGCGCAACGCTGTGCCAGATGGACGAGACGAGCCACGGGCGCAAGTGCTATTCCAAGCTGTACCTGCGGGCGGACCTGGATGCCGGGGCCTGGCTCAAGGTGGAGATCAGCACGGACGGAAAGCCATTCCGACAGGTGTTCTCCACCCACAACGAGCGGGCCAAGACCCTGCAAGTCCCCATCCTGCCGGTGCGGTGCGACAACTTCCGCATCCGGCTGTCCGGCAAGGGCGGATGCCTGGTCAAGAGCATCATCCGGGAGTTCGCCCTGGGCAGCGAATATTAAGGGGGTGACAGGGCATGGCAACCACCCTCCCCGGCTCCCCTCCTTCGTTTGACCGCAACGACGTGAACGGGACCGTAAAATCTCTGTGCAACTACACCAGAAACCTGCAAGAAAATCTGGACTTCATGCTGGGGCAGCTTCAAAAGAGCATGACCGCCATACAGACCAGTGTGGAGGGGCTGAACAGCAAGGTCTCCAGCCTGCAAACCACCCTCTCCGGGGTGCAGCAGAGCGTGAGCACACTGGGCAGCGAGTACAACAAGCTGGCAGCCCGCGTGACGGCGCTGGAGCAGAAAACCAACTGAAAGAGGAGGTAATCCGACATGGCAAAACCCGATATGTCCAGGAACAAAGACCTGGCGGGCAAGACCGTTTCCAAGGGCGGCTACAACATCAGCTATAACGAGAACGGCTATGCCACCAGCGCCATCAAGACCGGGAGCAAGACCGGCAAGGCCGCCGCGCCCAGCGCCGACACGGTGAGCGGCGGCGGCAGCGACCGGGGCAGCTACGGCGGCAGCGTATATGACCAGGAGCATTTTTCCAATGACGAGCTGCGGAGCGCGGCGGAGGTCCGGGCGGCAGCGGCGGCAGGCAAAACGACCTGGGCAGACGCCCACGACTATGTGGAGCGCATCCGCAGCAACTACGGCTATTCCGGCGACACCGACGGCATCCGCTACATCCCCCTGGAGATGGGCGGCGGCGGACGAGGAAACGGAGGCGGCGGTTTCTCCTACGAGGCGGCCCCCACCTACACCAGCCGCTACCAGAACCAGATCGACGACCTGACCCGCCAAATCCTTAACCGGGAGGCGTTCAGCTACGACCCGGAGAAGGACCCCACCTATCAGCAGTACAAGGAGAGCTACACGCGCAACGGCGAGCGGGCGATGCAGGACACCCTGGGGCAGGTCAGCGCCCGCACAGGCGGCCTTGCAAGCAGCTATGCGGGCAGCGCAGCACAGCAGACCTATGACAACTACATGGGGGCGCTTGCCGATAAAATCCCGGAGCTGAAACAGCTTGCCTACTCCATGTACCAGGACGAGGGCAACACCCAGAGGGCAAACCTGGAAATGCTGGTGGCCCTGGAGCAGGGCGACTACGCTAAGTACGCCGACCTCCTGGCCCAGTACAACACGGACCGGAGCTTTGACTACGGCGTGCATCGGGACAATATCAGCGACGAGCGCTACAACAACGAGTGGAACTATTCCGTGGGCCGGGACCAGATCGCGGACAAGCGCTACGAGGACGAGACCGCCTACAACCGGGAGACCTACAAGGACGAGACGGAGTACAACCGGGCGCTGGCAAAGGCCCAGACCCTCGCGGCGGGCGGCGACTTCTCCGGCTACAAGGCCCTGGGGTACACGGACCAGGAGATCGCGGGCCTCAAGAGCGCATACAACAGCGCCAGCGAGGACGTGTACGCAGGAATGTACAAGGCGGGCATCCGCAGCGAGGGTGACGCATACGCCTGGCTGCTGTCCGCCGGGTACAACACCACCCAGGCCGGGAAGCTGGCCGGGTATTACTCCGACTGGATGAAAAACCAGGGCGGCAGCGGGGACAGCGGCAGCGACGCCAAGATTGGCAACCGGCACGGGGATAGCTGGATTTATATTCCCGGCCATGGGCGCTTCACCTACGACGAGGTGGAGAACTACGTCAACAGCGGAAAGGTCATCGAGACCTACGACAGCGCGACCAACACCTACACCTACAAATGGAACGGCAACAAGAAGTAAGGAGGCGGCCCTATGGCAAGCGCAAGCGATTTTTTGAAGAAGCGGACAGCGGCGCGGCAGCAGGCCGAGAGCATCCAGAGCAGCGATAAGACCCCTCTGGGCAAGAATGACGACGGCACCGTAACGCGGGCGAGCAACTTCCTGCGGAACAAAGCCGCAGAGCGCCGGGCCGTCATCGACCAGCAGTACGGCAAGGATGCCTACGGCGGCAGCGGCAGATACGAGGCGGACAAGGCCCAGGGCTTCAATTCCTGGCTGGAGAGCGTGAACGGTCTCTCCAGCCAGTTAGGCAGCGACTACCAGAGCCGGGACGGCAAATTCCAGAGCGCCGCCGACTTTGGGAAGTACCGGGACGACAACGACGCCCGCATCAGCGTGATGCAGAACCGGGCCAACGCTTACCGCACCTACTTCCAGGATAACCGGGAGAAATACGGAGAGGACACCGTGAACGGCGTCCTCTCCACCCTGGACCAGGGCAGCAAGTACCTGGAGGAACTGCGGGGCGGGCTGAACAGCGAGTATGACTTCTGGTCCCAGTTCAAGGACGAGAACGACTACAACACCTACCAGCGGGGCAAGGAATATGCCGCGCTGGCGGAGAAACCCGATTTTGCAGAGAAAAGCCAGTACAAGAGCACGGCCAACGGCCAGGAGAAATTCAACGCATGGAGCGGGACCTACTCCAACAGCGGCTTTGACGACATCGCCTACGACTACATCAACCGCAACGAGGAGGCCCGCAGCCGCCAGATGCTCTCCGACATCCAGAGCAACGCGTCCCTGCTGGGCCTGGACAACAGCGAGCGGCGGGAGATGACGGATGACGAGATCGCCACCTTCAACTACCTGTACGCCCAGGACACCGCCAACGGCGACGCGGAGCACAAGAACGCCTACGCCTACATCGACTACCTGACCAGCGACCTCAACTACCGCCAGCGGGCCAAGACAGAGGAGGAATGGGCCGCCTACGCCAAGGAGCACCCGGTGGGGTCCTCCGCGTTCAGCGTGCTGGAAAGTCCCCTCAAGGGCCTTTCCTACCTGGGCCAGGCGGCGGATTACCTCTCCGACGGGGAAATCGACCAGAACGCAGGCTACAACAAGTTCAGCTACATCAACAGCGCCATCCGCAACGAGGTGAACACCATCGTGGAGGACAACTGGGGCGGTGTGGGCAGCTTCGCCTACCAGACCGGCATGAGCATGGGCGACTTCCTGCTGAATACCGCCATCACCGGCGGAAACCAGGCGCTCTCCCTTGCCATCATGGGCACCGGCGCGGCGGCGGATGCCACCATCTCCGCAAAGGACCGGGGCCTGTCCGATAACCAGGCGTTCGCCCTGGGCACCATCGCAGGCGCGGCGGAGATCATCACCGAGAAGGTCAGCCTGGATGCCCTGCTGGACAAAACCGCGCTCACCAAGAGCGCCATGGGCTACTTCCTCAAAAACACCCTGGCCGAGGGCAGCGAGGAAGTGGGCAGCGACATCATCAACCTGGTGGCCGACGTGCTCATTTCCAAGGACAAGAGCGAGTGGCAGACCTCCATCGACGCCTACGAGGCCGAGGGCATGACCGAGAAGGAGGCGTTCTGGCGGGCCGTCCGTGACCAGGCGGAGAACATGGGCCTGGACTTCCTGGGCGGCGCTGTCTCCGGCGGTGTGATGTCCGGCGCGGGCATCGCCATCAACGCGGGGCTGAATGAATACGGCGCACGGCGCGCCGGCGCGGAGTTCCAGGCGATGGGCGACGACGTGGTGCAGGCCACCATCCAGGAAGGGCTTGCAAGCGACCCCAGCACCCAGAGCTACAAGCTGGCCGTGCAGCTCCAGCAGAAACTCGACGCCGGGCAGACCCTCACCAACGCAGAAATCGGGCGGCTGTACCAGGCCAACGTGCAGGCCATCGACGCGGAGGACGGCAGCGGCGACCTGCTGCTGCGGGCCGCCGAGGAAGTGACCCAGAAGGGCCGCGTGACCAACAACACCGCCATCGACATTTTGAGCAACCCCACCGCCATCAACACGCTGACGCAGGAGGCTGGGCTGAACATCAGCGAGGACATGAGCAAGTCCCAGCAGCGCAAGGCCGTCAAGAGCGCCGTGGCGACCCTTGCAAGGGCGCAGAGCGACGTTTCCGCGAACACGAGGGAAACTGCCCCCGCCGCAACGGAAGCCCGGCAGACGGCCACACAGGAGACTGTGCGCCCTGCCATGCAGGTGGAGCAGCAGCGCCCGGTGGCGCAGCAGGCCCACGACATCCGCCGCGTGCGGGACGCTGCGGCCAGCCTGGGCGAGAACGGGGCCAAGGCCCTCTCCGCCAGCTACGACGGCAGCGTGCGGGCCGACGACTACTACGCAGGCTTCGCCTCCTACTACGAGGCAGGCATCTCCGGCATCGACATGGACAAGGTGCAGAGCCGCTATGCCGCGCAGCTCAACCAGGCGCAGCGCTTCGCGGCCTACTCCGCCGGTCAGAACGACGCGGCGGCCTCCCTGGCCCTGGAGCGGGAGGGCGTCAAGAGCGCCACGGTGTACGGCGACGAGGCGGGCTTCGTGCAGTCCGAACATTCCGCCAGCCTGCCCAAGGAGACCGTGCGCTTCTACAACAGCCTGGCCCGTGCCGCCGGGGTGAAAATCCAGATGGCAGAGGCCACCGGCAAGGGCGGCGCAAACGGATGGTACAGCAACGGCATCATCCACATCGCCAACGACGCCGAAAACCCCGGCACCGTGGTGGCAAAGCACGAGATCACCCACCGGATGCAGGAGATGGCCCCGGAGGCATACCGGAAGTACCGCGACTATGCCATGTCCGCGCTGACCGAGCGGGACGGCTCTACCGCCTCCATCGTGGAGCAGTACAAGAGCCGCTACGCCGAGGCAGGCGTGAACCTCTCCACGGAGCAGGCCATGGACGAGATCGCCGCCGACTTCACCGAGGCGCTGACGGTTGACCCAGCCAGGTTTGAGACCCTGGCAAAGGAAAACCGCAGCGTGGCCCGGAAGCTGCTGGACGCCGTGCGGGACTTCATCCGCAAGGTCAAGTCTCTGTTCAAGGGCAACAAGACCGCGCAGAACCAGGCCGCCGCCAACGCCTACGGCGTGAGCATCGACACCCTGGAGGAAGCGGCCCGCCTCTGGGAGGAGGCACTGAAAGCAACCAGCGAGCAGACGGCAAACAAAAACGCCGCCCAGACGGACGGCGGCACAAAATTCTCTATCAAACGGACCTCTCAAATGACGCTGGCCCAGCAGCTCAAGATGTTTTACGACGGGAAGATGGCCTCCAGCGATGCGTTCTACTTCGGAGTGACCCCTGCGGTGCTGGAGAAGTCCGGCTTTGATGCGCTGCCCCTGGCTATGACCATCGGAGACTTCCGCAAATCCACCCAGAAAAAGCACAACATCCCCCGCCGCGTTCTGAAAAACCTTATGGGCAACCTGGCTTCCCCTCTGTTTTCCTTTGGGAACGGAGACCGGGCCGGTATCGTTCTGAACGACATCGACGGCGACGGCTACACGCTGCTGGCAGCGCTGGAGCGCGGGACCGATATGGACCGCAAGCCTGTCAATGTCATCAACAGCCTGTACGGCCTTGAGCACCCGGCGGAATGGATTAAGAACCAGATCGACAGCGGGAACGAGTTTGTCCTGTACGATGAAAAAAGAGCAAATGCGTTTCTCCAGACCTACGGCTACATGGCCTCGGTGGGAGATGGCATTCGCTCTACGGGTGAGAGTGTAACCCAGAACGGGGCGGAAGTCAAGACCAAATTTTCTCTCAAGACCCCGGTGGAGGAGACGGACAAGCTGCTGGCCCTGCACAACAAGGACGAGAACAGCATCCTGGCTGCCATCAAGCTGGGCGGCCTGCCCATGCCCTCCATCGCCATTGTAAAAGCCAGGGACGGGCACACCAAGTACGGCCCCATCTCCCTTGTGTTCAGCAAGGACACCATCGACCCGCAGCTATTCCGCGCCAACAAGGTGTACGGCGGCGACGCCTGGACACCGACAGCCCCGCGAGTAGATTACCCTGTGAACAGCAAAAAGGCATCCCAGGTGGAGCACGAGCTGCACCGGCTGGCCGGGGATGTCTCCGTGGCCGGGGGTATCTTCGGGAACAGCACCGCCCTGCGTTCTATTGGCATCGACGACACCAGCACCAGGAGCACGGCAGAGCTGGCGGAGAAGCTGGCCTCCACGGACACGGTGCGGGCGGCCTATCTGGCAGACCAGGGCAAGAGCCTGGAGCCGGTGAAGATGGACAAGGTGTGGGACAAGTTCGGCAACGACACCCTGCAAAAGGTGGTTGACCGCCTGGGCGTGAACACGCTGGCTGAAATCGAGGCCAACCTGGAGACCGGCGAGAGCGTGAAGGACGCCCTGGGCGAGAATGCCGAGGTCATCCGCGACATTCTCCGGGACTACTACCGGGAACAGGGCGAACCCATGCTCCGCAGAATGGCCGTCAAGAGGCATTGGACCGACGCGGAGATCAACGAAAGACGGCAGACCCGCATCGACAATTCCATGGACGGCGTTTCCATCTTCACCCTGGAAGGCATCGTTCACCACGCATGGGATATGTACCAGGACGGCGGCGCGACCAAGGGTGAAATCGACCGGATGGCTACCTCCGACGCGCTGCGGAGCGCCGTGGACGACCGCGCCGTGGAGGAATGGATTGCCGGGAAGCTGGACGGCCTGCTGGGCGAGGGGGGCATCTACAACGGCAAAGACCCCTACACCCCCTCCGGCAATCTCCGCAGCTTTTCGCAGCTCCACTACGCCTACACCCTGGAGAACATCGTCAAGGCAATGAAGGAGGGCCAAGAGGAGCGCGGCGGCAACACCTGGGGCGCAAGCGCCAAGACCCTGCAATCCGTGGCAACGCCGGAATACCGCAGCATCCAGGAGATCAAGGCGGACAGCGGGCGGCTGGGCATGGACGAGGGGGCCGAGTATGAAGCAAAGCTCCAGACCATTGATGACCAGATCGGCAGCATCATCACGAAGATCAAGCAGGGAAACAAGGCTCATTCCGACAATTCCTTCGTCGAGAGCGACATCATCGGCAGCATCCTGATGGAAACGTCCAAGGGCAAAAGGACAGTGGACGCTATCATGCGGGCCTTCTCCAAGGAGGGGTACAAAATCAGCAGCCAGACGGCCCAGGACATCCAGGCCGTCTACCAGGCGGCGGCGGAAATGCCCACCGGCTACTTTGAGGCCAAGCCCCAGCGGGCCGTCGGCTTCGACGAAGTGCTGGCCGCCGTCATCCCCGATGACAGCAGCAAGAAACTGCGGGACGGTCTGGAGCAGGCCGGTGTGCGGATGCTGGAATACAAGACCGGAGACGACGCGGACCGCCTTGCCAAGATTAACAGCGTGGAGGGTGCGCGCTTCTCCCTCAAGGGGAGGGACATTCTCCAGGAGAACGCCGCCTTGCAGGAGGAAAACCGGCTGCTGCGGGAGCAGATGAAGGACTACATCGCCCTCCAGCGCCGAAACGGGACGCTCCAGGAGAGCCGGGACTACTGGCAGGGCCAGACCCGGCGGACCCAGCGCGTGACCACGGACAAAAAGGCCGTGACCGCCGCCGCAAAACAGCTTATCCAGAACTACGGAGCCGACATCGCGGTGAAGGACATCCAGGGAGACCTCCAGAACCTCTATGACTACATCGCCAGCGGCTACGACGGCAAGGACGAGCTGACCTACACCGAGGCCCGCCGCCGGGCGGAGGACATCGCGGAAACCCTGGTGAGCAATGCGGTGGCCGTGGACAGCGATATGTACGATGCGTACAGCGACCTGCGGGACTACCTGCGGACGACCAAGATCATCTACGGCAAGGAGTACCACGGGGACATCGCAGACTACGGCGATTTCCGCAAGCGGCAGTTCGGACGGCTGAACCTGGGCAGCGAGGGCCACACCAACATCGACCAGGTGTACCAGGAGCTTTCCTCCCGCTGGCCGGAGTTTTTCAGCGAGCAGGAGCAGACCCATCCGACGGACCAGCTCCTCCACATCGTGGAAGTGCTGGACGGCATCAGCGAGATCAACGAGTACAACCCCTTCTCCCGCTACATGGACCAGGCCGTGACCGGCGCGGCGAACGAGATCATGGAGACCTTCTTCGACCTGCCCCAGACGCGAAAGACCTTTGCGGACCGGCAGGCATTGAAGCTGGAGAACGCCAAGGCCAAGGGCCGGGAGCAGGTCCAGAAGGTGCGGGAGCAGTACGCCACCCGCCTAGCGGAGCTGCGGGAGCAGAACCGGCAGCGGGTACAGAACGCCATCGCCAAGGAGCGGGAAGCCCGCGAGAGGCAGATGGGTGCTCTGAAAGACCGCTATGCGGCCAAGGACGCGGCGGGCCGGGAACGCCGGGCGGCTCGTGAGCTGCGGGCCAAAATCACCCGCCATGCAAGCGCCCTGTCCCAGAAGCTCCTCCGCCCCAGCGACCAGCACCACATCCCGGAGGCTATGCGCGGAAGCGTGGCCGCTATGCTGGAGAGCATCAACCAGGAGAGCCAGTACACCCTCGACGAGAACGGCAAGCGGGTGAAGGACGGCAGCGGCACCCCCACCAAGCGAACCGAGGCGTTCCGCGCCCTCAAGGAGCAGTATGCCAAGATCGTGGCCGAGGGCGGGGATATGGTCATTGACCCATCCCTGCTGGGCAGCGACGCCGACGGCATCAAGGGTGGCTTCGATGCGGTCATCGCCATGAAGGACACCAAGCTGGCCGACATGAGCGTGGCGCAGCTTCAAACCGTGTGGCAGGTGGTCAAGGCCGTGGAGCACAGCGTGAACACGGCGGGGAAAGTCCTGTCCAAGGCCAAGTACGCAAGGACGGCGGACTGGGCGCAGGCTATCTCCATCGGGACCAGCAGCCGCCGGGCCAAGGGCAGCCTGACCCGCAACCACGCCCTCATTGACCTGGAGACCCCGTACACCTTCTTCTCCCATTACGGAGAGGCGGGCAAGGCGGTCTACCGGATGCTGCGGGACGCACAGGACCAGCAGCAGCTCATGGTGGACCATGTGGCTGAGGAGGTCCGCAAGATCGTGGACCCCAAGACGGTGAAGAAGCTGGAAACGACCACGCAGACATTCACCACGGAGCGAGGCGAGAAGCTGACCCTTTCCACGGCCCAGGTGATGGAGCTGTACGAGCTGGTGAAGCGCAAGCAGGCCCACGACCACCTGCTCAAGGGCGGCGTGGTGCAGCCAGAGATCAAAACCTCGCAAATCCGGCGCGGCACGGACAGCATCCGCCTGACGGAGGGCGACCTGGTGAACATCACCGGGACGCTGACGCCGGAGCAGGTGAAGATCGCGGACGGCCTGCAAGGACTGACCACCGGCGTGCTGGCCGACTACGGCAACAAGGCCAGCATGGAAGCCTACGGTTACAAGAAGTTCACCGAGAGCGACTACTGGCCCATCAAATCGGCCAAGGAGGGCCTGCACAGCAACATCGAAAAGGGCGGCAACAACACGCGCTCCATTAAGAACATCGGCATGGCAAAGACCACGATGCCCCACGCGAGCAACGCCCTGGACCTGGCGGGCATCTTCGCCACCTTTGCCAACCATGCTTCCGATATGACGGACTATGCCTCCTGGCTCTGCACGATGGAGGACATCAACCGCCTGTTCAACTACCAATTCCGGGACGAGGAGGGCAACCCCACCGGCAAGACCATCAAGGGCCTGCTGGACCGCGTGGGCGGCCCCGGCAGTCAAAAATACTGGCACAACCTGATGGAGGACATCCAGAACGGCATCAATGCCCCCGGCGACAGCCCCATGTGGGACATCGCCGGAAAGACCATCGGCGGCTTCAAGGGCGCAGCCGTGGGCGCGAACATCCGCGTGGTCATCCAGCAGCCCACGGCGTTCTTCCGGGCGGCGGCGGTACTGGACCCCCAGGACATGGCGCGGGGCCTTGCAAGAGGCGTTACGCGGGGCAGCGGATGGAAGAAAGCCCTGCAATACTCCCCCATCGCCATGCGGAAGGATGCGGGCGGCTTCGACATCTCCAGCCCCTACCAGATGACCGAGACGCTGTTCGACAACCGGACGAACGTGCGGAAGCTGAACGACGCCCTTTCCGCCCCTGCGGGTGCGGCGGACGCCGTGACCTGGGGCAAGCTGTGGAACGCCTGCGAGTGGGCCACGGCACGGGAGCACCAGGGCCTCACCAAGGGCAGCGAGGCGTTCTACCGGCAGACGGCAAAGCTGTTCGCGGAAGTCATCGACCAGACCCAGGTGGTAGACGGCGTGCTCCAGCGGTCCAACATCATGCGCTCCAGCAACGCGGTGGTGAAGCAGGCGACCAGCTTCATGGGCGAGCCTATCATGAGCCTCAACCTGCTGATGCGGACCTATGACCAGGTGCGCTACGAACAGAACAGCCAGAAGCGCGGCAAGGCCATCAAGACGATGGGCCGGGCAGCCACGGCCCTGGTGGTGACGAACGTGGTCAACGCTCTGGCCCAGAGCCTTATCGACGCCATGCGCGACGATGACGAAGATAAAAAATACTGGGAGCGCTTCCGGGCTGCGTTCACCGGCATCTCCGGTGACGAGGAGACCCCCTGGGAGAAAGCCTGGAACGCCATCATGGAGGGCAACGTCGGCAGCAACATGAACCCCCTGGGGCAAATCCCCTTCGTGAAGGACGCGCTGTCCATCATGCAGGGCTACGACGTGTCCCGCACGGAAATGGAGATCGTGTCCGACCTTATCCAGGCCGGACAGACAGCCATCCAGAGCGCCGACGGCCAGGGCAAGCGGACCAGGGCCTACGCCCTCAAGGGACTGCTGGCCGCTGGTGCAAAGATGTTCGGCATCCCGGCCTCCAACCTGACGCGGGATATGTGGGGCCTGGCCCGGAGCGCGGCGGTGGAGACCGGAAACATCCCGCTCCAGTACGAGATGGAAAAGGCTATCTACAACATCTCCAACACCGGCAACAAGAACCGCTATTACGCCATTCTGTACCGGGCGCTGGAGCAGGGCGACATGGACACCTACCAGCACATCAGGGACGACCTGATGAACAGCATGGGCGTGGACGGTGCGAGCATCGACAGCGCCATGCGGAGCCGCTACAACAAGGCCATTGAGAAGGACCCGGACTACACCCTACCCCAGAGGGCACGGGACCTTATCGGCAGCAGGGACAAATACGCCCCAGTCAAGGAGAAGGAGGAAACCTTCGGCGCGGACGACCTGGGCAGCAGCGCCTACCGGGCATACTCCGACCAGCGGGCCAACGACTACCGCAGCATGGCAGACGACCTGACGAGCAGCCCTATTTTCCGGGGAATGGACGACGAGACCCGCGACAAGGTGCTCAAGGCGGCCTATGATCTGGCCGACAAGAGCGCCCTGGCGGACCATTCCGACGGGCAGTACGAGGTCAGCACCAAGTGGATGGCCCAGGCCGACGACGCAGAGGCCCAGGGCATCGAACCCTGGGAGTACGTCCTGTTCCACACCGCCTACAACGAGATGGAAGGGACCAAGGACGCAGACGGCAAGACCGTGAAGGGCGAGGCCAAGAGCGACCATGTGCGGGAATGGCTGGAGGACTTCTCCGGCCTGACCGACGAGCAGCGGGCTTTCCTCTGGGGGACCGTCTACACCAGCGAATGGTAAAGAAATGGGAGCAGGTCATCCCTGCTCCCATTTTTTCATGTCGTCACCAACAATTTCCACACTTCGAGTACCCCAGATACTCGCAGTATTCTATATTATGCGCCCAGTATTCGTCAGCACCCTGGAACACAGGGCAATCGTAATTGTGATAACGGTTTGACCCTTCGACGATGAACCCAATGTTGTTGTAAAGAAAAATGGCGTCGTGAAGGTAGCCGGACAAATCCTCGTTCCGGGCCTCCAGGTCATTCGCTTTTTCTTGCAGTTGCGTCTTTTCAGTGGATAGCGTGGAAACTCTGGAGCGCAATTCCGCATTCTCCGCTGCCAGGTCATCCCGCGCTGCCGTGAGCACGGAGACACGGTAACCAAGGATGCAGGTGCATACCACCAGCAAAGCAGCGGCTATGCAAAGCGGAACCACCGGAGGCCGCTTTCCCGGCTTCGGCTGTTCGGTTTCAACTCCGGGCGGGGTCTGGCCCGCCTGGATGAACGGTGTGCCGCACAATTTCTTCCCCGGCTGGGGAGAAAGACTTTCGCAGTCACACGGCTTTCCCTCCGGGACGAGCTGCCCACACTTCGGGCAGGTGTACCATCGTTCCTTCGGTATGGCTGGTACGGGCTTTTTCTCCAGGACGCTCCTTGCAAGGCGATAGAACACATACCCCCAGAGCAGGGCTGGCATGGTCCGCACGGCGTTCCCGTCGTATGTAAGGAACTGCCACACGGCCCATACGGCAATCGTGTACACAGCGCTGAATATCCGCAGGTATCGGACACGGAGCGGTTTCTTTCGGAGCAGAGTCAGAAGCATAGGCCCTGCCCCGTATGTTGCAGCGGTCACAAGGGCGCTGACGGCAAATTCAATCCAGATCATAGGGCAATCCCTCTCTTTCAAATTTTTATCTGCTTCGGGGCGAAAAGGATGCGGGGCTTTGATATGCTCAATGGGAAAGGCAGGTGATACCAATGGAGTGGAACATCATTGTGGGACTGGTATGCACGGTGCTGGGCGCTGTCATCAGTTATGCCACCTTCTCCCGCAACAAGGGGAAAGACGACAGGAGCAGCGGCCAACAGCTCGGCACCGTTTTGACAGAACTGGGGTACATCAAGTCCAACACGGACGAGATCAAGACGGAACAGCGAGAGCAGCGCAAGACCAACACAGCAGTGGAGGGCCGTCTGGCTGCCGTGGAGGCCAGCGCCAAGTCTGCACACCACCGCATTGACCATCTGGAGGCGGCACGAGATGAAGAACATTAAGACAACCACGCGGCGACTGTTCGTGACAACGCAGATCGCTGCGCTGGGGTGGGTCACGATGTCCTACCTCATCGCCCTGTACGCCACGGTGCGCCTGGGCCAAGTGTTCCCGGTGGTTGACCTGTCCGAGCAGGCCATCGAGACCATCCTGGGCGTGAACGTCCTCAAGGTGGTGGAGAACATCTTCGAGCACAACGACGGGGTGGTGTTCGGCAAGAGCAACGCACCGGAGAAGAAAATCAAACGAGATTGCTAAAGGAGGAAATCGAAATGAAAACCTATATCGGCACGAAAATCATTGAGGCGGTCCCCGCCATTCGCAAGGGCTGTATAGTCTATGAGAAGGACCAGCCCATCCCCATGGGCATGGTCCCTGATGAGGAGGGCTATAAGGTCCGCTACCCGGACGGGTACGAGAGCTTTAGCCCCAAGGCGGTGTTCGAGGCGGCGTATCGCCCCATCGACAGTATGAACTTCGGTCTGGCTATCGAGGCCATGAAGAAGGGGAAGAAGTGCAGACGGGCGGGCTGGAACGGGAAGAACCAGCACATTGAGCTGGCGTCCGCCATCAGTTACACGTCCCCGGAGGGAACAATCGTCAACGCCAACCACGAGGCCATCGGCAACAAGGCCATCGCATTCTGCGGCACTTCCGGCGTGCAAATGGGATGGCTTGCAAGCCAGGCGGATATGCTGGCCGACGACTGGGAAATCGTGGAGTAAAGGAAGGAGCGCATTATGGATATTACGACCATCATTGAAGCAGCGGCTGCCCTTGTGGCTGCCGTCATCACCGCCGTGGTCATTCCCTATATCAAGAGCCGGACCACGGCCCAGCAGCAGGCGGAGATCAATACCTGGGTGAAAATCGCTGTGACGGCGGCGGAGCAAATCTACCGTGGCAGCGGGCGCGGCGAGGAGAAGAAAGCCTACGTCCTCAACTGGCTGGCGGAGCACGGCATCACCCTGGACGAGGAACGCATCGACGCGCTCATTGAGGCCGCCGTCTACGAACTCAACCACGGTGTTCTGAAAGAAGGTGCGGGCAATGAGTAACAGCCCGCTGGTCAGCTACACCAAGCTGTCCCCCAACCATTCCGGCAAGCGCAAGCACACCATCGACACCATCTCCATCCACTGTATGGCCGGGAACCTGTCCGTGGAGCGCTGCGGCGAACTGTTCCAGAACAAGGAACGCCAGGCCAGCAGCAACTACGGCATCGGCAGCGACGGGCGCATCGGTCTGTATGTGGACGAGGCCAACCGTTCGTGGTGTACCTCCTCCGCCAGCAACGACAACCGGGCCGTCACCATTGAGGTGGCGAACACCGTTGCCAAGGACCCGTGGCCGGTCTCCGACGCGGCCTACAAGTCCCTCATTGATCTGCTGGTGGACATCTGCCAGCGCAACGGCATCCCCAAGCTGCTTTGGAAGGGAGATAAAAACCTCGTAGGTCAGGTAGACCGGCAGAACATGACCGTCCACCGCTGGTTTGCGGCGAAAGCCTGCCCTGGTGACTGGCTTTACAGCCGCCACGGCCAGATCGCCGCAGAAGTCAACAAAAGACTGGAGGCCGCAAAGGCCGGAAAGGATGAAGAAGCTATGGACACCAAACAGCTCACAAGCTGCGCCGACACCGGGGACAACCCCTCCGCCTGGGCCAAGGAGGCCACCGACTACTGCAAGCGCAAGGGTATCTTCGCCGGAGACGGTGCGGGCAACTACGGATGGCAGAAGCCCATCACCCGCGAGGCCACGGCCCAGATCATTTACAATCTGCTGGAGGCCGCCGGTATGCTGGAGAAGCTGCCGGACGTGAAGTGAGATATTCCCACTTTTTGTACCAAAACGATAAAGGTTGTAAATCTTTATTACAAAGATAGTCCTTTTCCGTGGTACTGTCAAGTTGCCAAGGAGGGGCTGCGTGTGAAGATTTACGATTTTGAGGGACAAAAGAATATCTCCGGGGACCGCATCCACCAGGTGCGGGCGACCAAACGCATCTCCCAGGCGGACCTCGCTGCAAGGATGCAGGTCAAGGGCGTGTTCATTGAGCGGGAGGCCATCAGCAAGATAGAGACCGGGGACCGCTTCGTGACGGACTACGAGCTGATGATCTTTGCCGAGGTCCTGGGCGTGACGATGGACTGGCTGACCGGAAAAGAATAAAAAATTTTGAAATCCCCCTACGGATAGTAGGGGGATTTTTGCATCTTCCGGGGCTATTGACATGGCCGAAAAAAGTGTGCTAAAGATATACAAAAGCTATGCAAAAGTATTGCAAATGGAGGTTTTCCTATGCCGAGATATAAGGGCGCACACTTGACCTGGAACGACAGATTGACCATTGAAAAAATGCTCCGCGAGGGGTACAGCAAGCCGCAGATCGCCCGCTATCTTGGCGTGCATCACAGCACGGTCTACGACGAGTGCCGGAGGGGTGCGGTGGAGCTGAAACGCAGCGACCTGACCACCTATATCTCCTACTCCGCCGATGTCGCCAAGGACTACCACCTGGACCGCAAGAAGAACATGGAAAAGCCTCTGAAAATAGGCAAAGACCACCGGCTGGCCCGGTGGCTGGTCAAAACCATCTCCGAGGGGTATTCCCCGTCCGCTGCCTGCTCCATGCTGGGTAAAACGCCGGAGACCACCTTCTCCTGCACATTATGTCGTCAGACTGTGTATAAGTACATCGAGAACGGGGACTTGTGGCCCCTGACCAACAAGGAGCTGCGCTACAAGAGTGACCAGAAGCGGACCTACAACCGCGTGAAAGCAGCGAAAGCCCCCAGAGGGGACAGCATCGAGCATCGCCCGGAGCACATCAACAACCGGGAGGAGCCGGGCCACTGGGAGATGGACAGCGTAGTGGGTAAGAAGGGCACCAAGGCCGCCCTGTGCGTCCTCACCGGACGCGTGACGCGGGACGAGATCATCCGCAAGATGCACGACGACACCGCCGCCAGCGTCGTGGGCGTTCTGGACCGACTGGAGCGCCGCATGGGGACCGCTATGTTCCGCCAGGTGTTCAAGAGCATCACCGTGGACAACGGGAGCGAATTTGCCGATTGCAAGGGCATGGAGCGTTCCTGTCTGCTGCCCGGAGAGAAGCGCACCCACGTCTACTACTGCCACCCCAGGTCACCCGGAGAGCGCGGCAGCAACGAGAAGCAGAACCAGCTTATCCGGTGGTTTTTCCCCAAGGGCACGGACTTCCGCAAGGTAACACAAAAAGAGGTGCGCCGGGTCCAGGACTGGATAAATAATTACCCACGGTTAATCCTGGACTGGCACACCTCTGCGGAACTTTTCAACGTGTTTCTTGCAAGCCTATAAAGCCTATAAAAAATTTTTCAAAGAAATTCGGGTTTTACTATTGACATTTGGCAACGCAAATGCTATCGTAAAACCCGAAGGATGAAACAGTCCTTCGGGCTTTATTTTTTCCCAGGAAAGGGGGTGCGCGTGATGGCCTGCAAGTACCTGGATTTCCAGGACCGAAAGAAAATCGCAAAGATGTACCAGGAGGAAGCCCGCGTGCTGGACATCGCCTACAAAATCGGATGCCACCCCGCAACGATCTATGAGGAGCTGCGACGAGGCGACACGGGCAAGCTGGACAAAAACCAGCGCCCGGAGTATGACCCCCGCCTGGCTCAAAGGACGTTTCAAGAGGCAATCCGCCGCCGGGGCAACCGGCGGACCACCACGACCGCCGAGAGCGGCCAGTAAACCAAAGAGGAGGACAAGGACATGAAAATGAAGGACCTGGCCCTGGCACAGGTACGTCGGGGCGAACGCTTCACCCTCGACGGCGTGGAGTTTGTGAAGCTGGAGGACGACCTGGACGCCGCTTTTGCGGTGGCTGCCGACACGCTGCCGGAGTGCTGCCAGTTCGGGGATGACGACGCCGAGCGCGAGGACCACAACAACTACGCGGGCAGCCTGCTTTCCAAAACCGTGGAGCGCTGGCTGCGGGACAAGCACCCGGCCATCTTCTCCGCCGTGGTGGAGCGGCCCATCGACCTGACCACCATGGACGGCATGACGGACTACGGCAAGCCCCTGGCCGTCGTGCGGGCGCTGACCATTGACGAGTACCGCAAGCACCGCAGCATCCTGCCGCTGACCTCCAAGCCCTATTGGCTGGCAACGGGCTGGACAACCAACAGCTCCCCGAGCTCGAATGACTACGGCGCGTACCGCATCCGCACCGTCGGCGCCGTGTACGACAACGGCGTGTACCGCGCCAACTTCGCGCCGCGTCCCGCTTTGTATCTGAAATCCTCTATCCTTGTATCGGTTGAGACCGAGGACGAGGGCAAGGCGCTGGCCGATTACAGCGACACGGACCTTATCGACGAGCTGTACCGCCGCAGGAGAAGCACCTATGACCCGGACTGAACGGCGGAGGCGGCAGCAGCGCCGCCGCAGGGCCGCGATGCAGAGAGCCGCCTGCCTGGCGCTGGCCCTTCTGGCCGTGGCTGCGGCGTTCGCCTGGAGCGGGCGTCCACAAGAGCCGGAGATGCCAGAGGCCACCGTGCCGGTGACGGCAACGGCGCTTCCGGCGGAGACACCCACGCTGGAACCCATCACGCTGGAGTTTGAGGACCAGGAGGCCATCGACCCGATGGAAGCGTCCAGGGTAGCCCTGGCAAAGATGGTGTGGGGCGAGGCACGGGGCTGCTCCACCACGGAACAGGCGGCCACGATCTGGTGTGTGCTGAACCGCTACGACAGCGGGGACCGCTTCTGGGCCGACACGGTGGAGGGCATCACGACCCAGCCCTGCCAGTTCTACGGCTACGACCCCAGCAACCCGGTGGACCCGGACATCCTGGCCCTGGTGGAGGATGTGCTGGCCCGCTGGATGGCCGAGAAGGAGTGCGTAGGCAGCGTGGGCCGGGTGCTGCCGAGGGAATACCTGTACTTCACCGGAGACGGCGTACACAACTACTTCACCACGGAGTGGCAAGGCGGGCAGACCTGGGACTGGTCCCTGGAAAGCCCGTATGAGGGATAGCTGATATGGAGTTGACCCACCTTTCCCTGTTTTCCGGCATTGGCGGCCTGGACCTGGCCGCTGAATGGGCAGGCTTCCGCACCGTGGGACAATGCGAGTGGGCCGACTACCCCACCAGGGTCCTGGAGAAACATTGGCCGGACGTTCCGCGCTGGCGGGACATTCGGACTTTGACAAAGGAGAGTTTCTGTGAACGGACCGGACTACGAACAGTTGACATTATTTCCGGCGGCTTCCCGTGTCAACCCTTCTCCAAAGCCGGACAGCGCAGAGGCAAGAGCGATGACCGCTACCTCTGGCCGGAGATGCTTAGAGTTATCGACGAGCTGCGGCCCACTTGGGTCATTGGAGAGAATGTTGCTAACATCCTCAATCTGGCACTCGACGATGTGCTTTCTGACCTGGAAAGTAAAGGCTACACCGCGCGGGCGTTTATGGTTCCAGCTCGCGGCGTCGGCGCTCCGCACCAAAGATACCGATTTGCAATCGTGGCCCACGCCGACGGCGATGGACGCGGCGGGGCTGGCCCGGCACCCGCGGAAGGACGCGACATCCACCAGGTCGTTGCTTCTATGCCAGAAGGTGGCCTACCTGGCGGGGGGGGGTACTGGAAATCTGAACCCGGAATGGACCGAATGGTTGATGGGCTTCCCAACTGGATGGACAGAGTCAGATGCCTCGGAAACGCGGTGTGCCCGCCCCAGTTCTTCCCCTTCTTCCAACAAATCAGACTGATAGAGGAGGCAGAGCATGAACCGACTACAAGAGCGGCGGATGGCGCTGGGTCTGACCCAGCCGCAGGTGTCCGCCAGACTGAAAGAAACGGAACCCAGGGCTGATGTGGGCATGGTGAGCCGGTATGAGAAGGGCGTATGCCTGCCGACGGCGGACCAGCTCAAGGCCCTGGAGGATGTCCTGGGAGCGTCCAGGACGGAACTCTACGACGCGGAGGACCTGGACCTGCTGGGGGCGCTGCCGACAGCAGAGAGCCGCAGCGAGGCCAGCGAGACGGAGACCGCACCGCCCACCGCACCCACCGGGCGCTTCCGCAAGTGTTACCGCATCAGCCGCGAGTTCGCGGCAAGCCTGCCGGACGACCTGCTCCAGGTGTGCGGGTATTCGTCCTGGCAAAGCTGGCATGACGCAGCCCTCAAGCGGCTGTTAGGAGAATATGCGGCCCGGAAACGGGCCACCAAAAAGGAGGATAAAACCGCATGAGTGACCAGTTGGACAAGAAAAGCATCCTTGAGATGTCAATGGGTGCAATCCTGGAGCGCGTGGACTATGAGATGGGCAAGGTGATGGACAACATCCTGGACCCCAACACCAAGGCCACCGCCAAGCGCAAAATCTCCGTGACCCTGGAGCTTATCCCCAGCGCGGACCGCCGGACCATCACGGTGCAGAGCACGGCCAAGTGCTCCCTGACCCCGACGGACCCCGTGACCACGAGCCTCTACATCACCAACGCACCCAGCACCGGCGAGCTGCTGGTGGCCGAAATGGTGCCCCAGGTCCCCGGCCAGTTAGCCCTCGACGGTGAGGAGCAGGACCACCCCAAAATTTTGAAGTTCAAACGCCAGGCATAACGCCACGATCTGAAAGGAGTATTCATCATGCTGAAAGAATTTGCCCAGTACCTCGTGTCCCTCAAGGACAACAAGACCTACGACATCAACGGCGACACCTACTCTGACCACGACCTGGTCCGTATCAAGCCCCACATTGACCGCCCTGCCAACCTCTCCGTCTCCGGCCTGGACAGCATCGTGAAGCTGGTCCGCAACGAGCTGGATATGTTCGAGAACCTGCCCGTGTTCATCCGCGTGGACGATGCCCGCACGGTCTCCGTGTTCACCACCTACGACGACGTGATGTGCCGCGACAGCCTCTATACCGCGAAATGCGACGTTCCGGGCTTCCGTGACGGCTTCCGGGAGTATGAGCAGGCCATCATTGAGCTGCGGAGCAAGTTCTCCCCCGGCCCCGGCGTGGACTACCTGCTGGACCTGCTCTCCCGCATGAGCAAGGACAGCGGCGTGACCACCCGCGACAACGGCGTGAGCCAGGAAGTGGAGGCCCGCCAGGGCGTCTCCCTCAAGGCGCTGGTGCAGGTCAAGCCCCGCGTGGCCCTGCGCCCCTTCCGCACCTTCCTGGAGGTAGAACAGCCGGTGAGCGAGTTCCTGCTGCGCCTGGACGATGACGGCAACGTGGGCCTGTTCGAGGCCGACGGCGGGATGTGGCAGCAGACGGCCAAGGCCAGCATCACGGCCTACTTCGAGGACAAGCTGGCCCAGGAGGTTAAGGACGGCAAGATCGTCGTGATGATGTGATGCAGCCGCAGGTCATCATCTGCAAGGACCGGGCGGAATGGCTGGAGGCCCGCAAGGATGGGCTGGGGGCGTCTGACGCCGCCGCCCTCCTGGGTCTCTCCCCCTGGAAAACCAACGTGCAACTCTGGGAGGAAAAGTGCGGACTGGTCATCCCGGAGGACATCGGGGACAAGCCCTATGTGCGCTACGGCAACGACGCGGAGCCGCTGCTGCGCTCCTTCTTCGCCCTGGACCACCCGGAATACCGGGTGAGCTTCACCCCCTACAAGATCATCAAGCACCCGGACCTGCCCTTCATCACCTGCACCCCGGACGGGGAGCTGGAGGAAACCGCCACCGGGCGGCTGGGCGGCCTGGAGATCAAAACCACGGAAATCCTCTCCTCCACCGGCTGGACCCATTGGAAGGGGCGCATCCCCACGGAGTATTACGCCCAGGTGTGCCAGCAGATGCTTGCCTCCGGGTGGCAGTTCGTGGAGCTGCTGGCCCAGATCAAATATACCACGGCGGAGGGCGAGGACCGGAAAGAGACCCGGCACTACAAAATCGAACGGGCGGATGCCGAGGACGACATCGCCATCATCCGGCGGGAGGCGGTCCCCTTCTGGCGCTGCGTGGAGCAGCGGCAGAAACCAAACCTCAAGCTCCCGCCTATCTGAACAGGAGGACAACATGAGCATGGAATTTGTGATGGGCAACAGCCTGGAGACTTTGCCCAAGACGATAGACTTCAACTTTGAAGAGCTGAAAGGCCAGCTTGCGGAGAGCCTGGCGCTGTACACCGGCCTGGTGGTAACAGAGGACGGCATCAAGGGTGCCAAGGAGGACCGCGCCAAGCTGAACAAGCTGCGGGAGGCCCTGGAGAACAAGCGCAAGGAGGTCAAGCGCGAGTGCATGGCCCCGTACACCGACTTCGAGGCCAAGGTGAAGGAGCTGGTGGGCCTTATTGACCAGCCCATCGCCGCCATCGACGCGCAGCTCAAGGAGTACGAGGAGAAGCGCCGGGCGGACAAGCGGGCCGCTATCCTGGAAATTTACGAGGAGACCGTGGGCGAGCTGCGGGCGCTGCTCCCCTTTGAGAAGCTGTGGCAGGACACCTGGTACAACACCAGCGTGACCATGAAGAAGGTCCGGGAGGCCATCGTCGCGGCGGAGGACAAGGCCGCGTCCGATCTGGAGGTCCTGGCTACCGTGGAGAGCGAGTTTGCCGAAGCCGTCAAGATCAAGTACCTGGAGCACCTGGACTTGAACGAGGCCCTGATGGAGCGCTCCCGCCTCCAGGAGCGGGCCAAGCGCCTGCGGGAATACGAGGCCCAGCGGGCCGCCCAGGCCGCCAACCTGGCAGAGGAACAGCGCGAGGCAGAGGCGACGCGGGGCGCAGAGCAGACCCCGGACCCCGCTGCCAATGCGGCCCAGGCCGGGACCTGGGAACCCGGCGGCGGTGAGGCCGTGGAGGAGACCATCTACCTGCTGCGCTTTGAGTGCCAGGTGACAAAGGACCAGGCGGCGGAGCTTTCCCGCTGGCTGAAAGAACGGAACATTTCGTATAGGAGGATTTAATCATGGCCGTGAACAATTCTTTGCAGAGCCGCAGCGGCGGCAAGCCCAAGTTCAGCGTGGCTATCCAGACGCCGATGTACCAGAAGCTCGTGAACGACACCCTGGGAGACCCGGACCGCGCCCGGCGCTTCGTGGCTGCCATCAGCTCCGCCGTGGCCGTAAACCCGTCCCTCCAGGAGTGCGACGCCGGGACGGTGCTGACCGCCGCCCTGCTGGGTGAGAGCCTGAACCTGTCCCCCTCCCCGCAGCTCGGCCAGTATTACATGGTCCCCTACAAGGACAAGAAGCGCGGCACCGTGGCCCAGTTCCAGCTCGGCTACAAGGGCTACATCCAGCTTGCAGAGCGCAGCGGCCAGTACCTCGACATCGACGCGTTCCCCGTGGTGGAGGGCGAGTACAGAGGCCGGGACCGCTTCACCCGCCGCCCCATCCTGGAGTTCCTGGAGGACGACGGAGACCGGGAGAGCCGCCCCGTGGTGGGCTACTACGCCTACTTCGAGCTGAACAACGGCTTCCGCAAGGTGCTGTACTGGAGCAAGGACAAGATGCTGGCCCACGCGGACCGCTACTCCCAGGCGTTCCACCTGGAGGCCCGCGAGGCCCAGGACCCCCGGTACAGCCGCGTGTCCTACGCCGACTTCGTGGCGGGCAACTACCCCAAGGGCGACGAGTGGAAGTATTCCTCCTTCTGGTACAAGGACTTCGACGGGATGGCCTGCAAGACGATGCTGCGCCAGCTTATCAGCAAGTGGGGCATCATGTCCATTGACCTCCAGAAAGCCCTTGCAAGCGACGAGGCGGCCATCGGCACCGACGGGAGCAAGAATTACCTGGATGCACCCGAAAACGCGCCAGAGGCCCTTCCAGAGGCCAACCCGGAGACCGGGGAGGTCATCGAACCCAGCAGCGATACCGCGCCGGAGCTGCCCGACGGCATCTTCGAGGATGCAACGGGGCAGCGGGCGCTTGCGTAAGGAGGCATCCGTATGCCCAAGACCAACGAGAAAGACGCCTATTTCTTCTCCCACGACTGCAACGCCCGCAACGACCCCAAAATCCTGGCCCTCCGCTCCGTCTACGGGGCGGAGGGGTACGGGGTGTACTTCATGCTGGTGGAGATACTCCGGGAGCAGCCGGAGTACCGGCTGTCCGTGAACAAGTACATTTGGAATACGCTTGCTATGCAAATGCAGGTGGAAGCATCCCGCCTGGAGCAGATCATCACCGACTGCTGCACAGAGTTTGCAGAAAACGGCAGCACGCTTTTGGTGAACGACGGCGAGTATCTTTACTCCGCTTCCCTTCTCCGGCGTATGGGAAAGGTGGACGACATCTCCAACCTCCGCCGGGAGGCAGCGCAAAAACGCTGGAAAAATCAGCCTTGCAAGGCCGACGATGGCAGCGGAGCATCCACAAGTAATGCAAATGCAGAGCAAACCGATGCAAATAAAAGCAAAGCAAAGCAGAGTAAAGAAAAGCAAAGCAAAGCAGAGGAAAAGAAAGCAAAGGAAACTATCTTTGCGGACTTCGCCTCCGGCGACGCCGACCTGCTTTCCGCTCTGCAAGACTTCGAGGCGATGCGGAACAAGATCAAAAAGCCGATGACGGACCAGGCCAAGAAGCGCCTGGTCACGGAGCTGGAGAAGCTGGCCCCCGGAGACCGGGATACCCAGATCGCCATTCTGCACCAGAGCGAGGACCGCTGCTGGGCAGGCGTGTTCGCCCTCAAGGACGACAGACCCTACCAGCCCAGCCGCAGCGGCAGACCCCAGCAGGCCAGCACGGGCGAGAAGATGGACGCCCT